>Ga0099823_1007722_pt1 | contig 10942 bp, 9 predicted proteins | sample CowpearedBW_FD_76831 | JGI IMG/M metagenome (GOLD analysis project Ga0099823, IMG submission 76831) | Root nodule microbial communities of legume samples collected from California, USA - Cow pea red BW | ecosystem: Host-associated > Plants > Roots > Nodule | place: USA: California | collected... | reverse complement strand
TCTATTTGTTTCAATTTAGTACCCATATATATTTATTGGTTTCAATTTAGTACCCAATTTATTTATTTTAATTTTGTCTGAATATTTTTTTACAAAATAGATAAATATTATGTCTCCCTTAAGACCATTTATTATTTATATAAATGTTATATTTATATTTGTTATTAAAAATGACTTACAAATATGTTATTCATGACTTTTACCATTAACTTTAATATAAATTTCAATAAGCTCTTAATTTTACAACTCATTTTTAGTAACAAATATCAATATAACATTTATATAAATAATAAATTTTGTCCTAAAAGAGATACAATATTTCTCCATTTAAAAGAAAAATATTTGAATAAAATTCAAACAAATAAATTAGGTACTAAATTGAAACAAATGAATATATATGGGTACTAAATTGAAACAAATAGACACATGGGAACTAAGTTGAGATGAAGACAATGACACTTGCCAAGTACCTTGACACGTGGCGATACCTTACCACGTGTCACATCAAGGATTTGACACGTGACAAAAAAAACATTTAAAAAAAATTCAAAAAAAAAAATAAAAAATTTTAAAAAAATTTTAAAAAAATTAAAAAAAATTAAAAAATCCAGAGACTGACACGTGGCAAGGTAGTTAACGCCGTTTGTGAAACGGATGGTACTACATTGATGCAATAATCAAAATTGGGTACTAAATTGAGACAAAGTTCAAAGTGGGTACCATTTTGAAATTTTTGAACCAAAATGAGTATGATCCAAATAATTAAACCTTTTTTCTAACCTTAATACTCAGGTATATACTACACGTTTTGATTGAGTTTTAAAGTGAATTGTGTGATATCGATGTCTTTTTCATTTTTGGAAAATGTTGAATTTACAATTGTTAGTAGTGTGTGTATTTTGTTGTGAAATTCCTTTAATTTTCAAAAAAGTTGTGTTCATTTGCTCATGATTGTTAACGCGCTAGGAAATGTCTTTTAGTGTTCTAAAATTAGTTGTTTATGGCATGAGAAATTGAATATTATTGAATACTAAGCTAAGAAAGTGAGTTAAAGGATGTGTAATGAATGTCTTAAATTTCAATTTTTTTAGTGACATTTATAAGTAGTATTGAGATCATAAGGGTTGACTAGAAAGATACGTTGTATGAGGACGTCATGGAGATTACCATACTTTTATATTAGAGAATCATTTAACATTTAGTATACACATAAACATAAATTAAAATAATTAGAGTTTATTATTTATATGAGGTAGCAGCGAGTGAAATGTGATTACATAATGAATTTATAAAAACTTCATTAAAATAAATATTAAACAATTACATAGTCACAAGTTTTATTACATAATGAATTTATAAAAACTTCATTAAAATAAATATTAAACAATTACATAGTCACAAGTTTTATTTATAAAAAAATAAATGAACTCAATTAATGCCATAAATTTTAAACAAACAGTAATTTATAGATCAGAACATGGTATTGTTGTGAATTTAAGAAACTTGGAGCGCACGCCATGGTTCCTTCGTTGTTCCTCTACGCAGTTCCTTGGCCGTAGAATGAAGCTGCTATTCCCGTCACCGCCGCTCACCTCCACGTCGAGCAATGCAACGGGAATCTTTCTTTTCTTTTTCCGTCACTGTTCCATGCGAATCCAATCAATGGATTCCCATTTTGCCCCTCTCTCTCTCATTCCCCTTCTGTCGTCGCCGCTAATCACACATCCGCTCGCGTTTCAGCTTCCGATTATCACAAGATAACTTCCAACGATATATTTCTTTCTTTCTTTTGATTTGATTCATGAATTCTTTTTCTGTAAGAAAGGGCGAAATCTGTTTCCATGAAGCCTGCCGCAGGGAAGCCTGGTTTTCTCAGCAATGTACTTGTACGATTACTCCTCTTCGGTGTTTTAATCGTCATCTTACGCTTCTCTTACGTCGTCACCCTCGCCGGGGAGTCCTGCGCTCTCGGCGGCTTCTGCTTTTTCTCACCGTCGCTCAATCTTGCCATCGCGGGAACCAGGTCCGGCTCTCTCAACGCCCGAAGCGCCGTGACGGAATCGGAGCGCTACGCCAGCAAGGACTGGATCAGCGGCGTTCAGTTCTATTCTTCCGTGTTCCAGAACCTCATCGCAGGCGGCTTCCTCTCGCCGGCGTCGATGTCGCTTTGTGTGGAGACGTCCACCGGCCGCGATGTCCTCGCGCTGCGGGAGGTCGGCATAACCAACGCCGTAGGGATCTCGAAGAAGGCGTCGCCGCCGCTGGTGAAGTACGGTGAGGCTCGCCGGATTCCGTTCGCGAACGGCACGTTCGACTTTGTGTTCGTCGGAGAGGGCGCGCTCGAGAGATCTCCTAGGGCGGCAGTGTTCGCAGCGGAAGTTGCGCGGACGCTCAAACTTAAAGGGTTTGCCGCGTTCCATGTAAAAGCCAATGACACTTACAGTTTTAATTCATTCGTTGATTTGTTCAGTTTTTGTTGCAATGTGGTGAAAATAAACAACGTGTTAGGATTTGATTCATCGATGCCTCACATTAAAGAGCTCATTGTGAAGAAAGAGCGTCATGAAATCGGTTCCGATTCCTATTCCAGTTCCAAAGGAAAATGCTCTGCTCCAGACTACAAAAAACAATTGGTTAGAAACGCTGAGGCTCTAATTGAAGAGGAGCCACTGAAGCCATGGATCATTCTCAAGAGAAACGTGAAGAACATACGGTACCTTTCTTCAATGGTTGATATAAGTTTTAAGGGTAGGTATGTGTATGTTGACGTCGGAGCTAGAAGCTATGGTTCTAGTATTGGAAGTTGGTTTAGGAAACAGTACCCGAAACAGAACAAGACCTTTCATGTGTATGCAATTGAGGCTGATAAAGCGTTTCATCAAGAGTATGGCTCGAAAAAAGGGGTTACTCTGTTGCCTTACGCTGCATGGGTGAGGAATGAAAGTTTGGTGTTTGAGATTAACCGTGGCCCTGGGGAGAATGTTCAGGGTAAGGGCAGGGGAATGGGGAGGATTCAACCATTGCAGTCTTCAGGTGTTTTTGATGGTGGTGACGTTGAGAAGATTCCAGGATTTGATTTTGCTGACTGGTTGAAGAACACAGTTTCGAAGAATGATTTTGTTGTGATGAAGATGGATGTGGAGGGTACTGAATTTGATTTGATTCCCAGGTTATTTGAAACTGGGGCTATATGTTTGGTGGATGAGATTTTTCTTGAGTGCCATTACAATAGGTGGCAGAGGTGTTGCCCTGGACAGAGGAGTCCCAAGTATGATAAAACTTATGATCAGTGCTTGCAGCTCTTCACTTCTCTCAGACAAAGTGGGGTCCTTGTTCATCAATGGTTTTAACTTAGTATAATTTCGTGATGGGTCATAGCATTCTTTATTCATATTATTTTTATTTTTACCTAGACATTAGACAAGAGAGGCAGAGACATAATCCTGTGTGAAAATCATTTCTCTACAACAATTGAATTTGCTTCACGTGTCTCTTCTTTTGTCTGTGTACATATAGCAAATAATACTGTAAAGTTTAATCTATTATTTTGATGGTTCCTTTTGTCAGATTATTGTTGAACAATTTTAGTGCACTGTGTAATAAAATAGTTGGGGATATCTAGTCAAAATGTTCTTTAAATGAAATGGAATTGGGTTTTCCGTGGCTGTAACAGGAATACTGGACCATAGTGATCTGAGACCAGAAATCATTGCCACAGGTCATAATTTCCCGAAATTGTTTTCAGGGCACATATAGTGTATGTAAAAATATTGCTCACAAAAAAGCTGTTTGTATGAATTTGATTTTAGGTTGCATCACATGGGATGATGGGTTTGATTGTTCTGTGTAGGAAATGGTGTGAATGAGCTTGACATTCAGAAATCACTGGGATCAACATTCCGCAGATATGTTGCATGACGCAATGATGCCCGATTCCAAAGCTGTTCATCTCGACAAGGAAGAGAGAACCAAGGTCTTCTCTTTCCTTGCATCATTTTAATTATTTTGTAATATTATACGCACTGCAAAATATTCAATTACGTTATCCTTCAACTTGATCGCTTATAGATATGAATCTGTTCGTTAGAACCAAAACAACAATTCTTCAGGTGTTCTGGTAACAAGTTTTTCTAGTAATGTGATGTGTTTTCTCCGTCTGTCTTGAAAATTGTTCGCGTTGCACTTTTGACGCATTTTATATATTAAGATGCGGATTTCGACATTTGGAAAACAATTAGTTGTTGAAATTTGTGCTTTCAACAGGTAAACTACAGAGAACGCTGATCAGTATGGGTGAGGTGGAAATAGAATGGATCCTGCCAATGCTAGACAATATTGAGGAGAATTTAGAACACTCCCACATTAAGATATCGAAAAAAATATATTACTGATATATAACATCTGATTTTTATTTTCATTTGCAATAGAATGATATCATAATAGGTGCTTATATAGACACTAGTTAACAAGCACTTTCAGGTCCTAACATTGATAATCAACTTAGCAAATTAGCAAATTTAACTACCCATAATAACATATTTAGCTACCAATTACTTAAATTACATTTCAATACTTCCTTTAAATTCAAATACTCTAAGCCTCTGTTTGTTTCTGGGTGAATACTGTTCATGCAAATGGACTCAACATCTTTCACAAGTGTTCAATTCTATAAAATCTCAATGTTGTAATTGGAATATAACCTGTTTGTAGTTTTGTACTAAACTAACCACGAGTTCACTTTCTTCACGGAATCATTTAAGAAATATAACTTTGCCTTATGTGACACTGAATTTGTAGTCAAACTTATGGATATTTTGACATACAGAAAAAGCAAGCACAACTTGTTTCTGAACACTACGATATTAATGCTTTAAGAAATTTGAACAAGTAAGTGCATCTGTTCTTTCTCTCAACTTTGTCACTACACTAATCTGAATAAGTTTCAAATTCTCCTTTACAATGTAAACACCAATGCCTCCTTAGGAGTCTCACACTTGTGTCCCTTAAGGTATCTTAACATTTTTTCTTGCAACAATAATTTCGGAAAACTGCCAAACTTCCTTAGCATTGATTAGAGTCATGACATAATATTTAGCTTCAGTAGGGGAATGAGAAACAATACAATGATTCCTACTCTTCCAATAAGCAAGAGAGTATCATAGAAAAATGCAAAAACATGTAATAAACTTAAAATTAGTAAGGTCAGTAGCCCAATTAACATCAAAATAAGCACACAATACAAGGAAGATTATGAGGAAAAAAGAAGGCTATGAAATTGAATACCATGAAGATATGTAGAGAACAATTGTCCAATTCACTGTATAGCAAGAGACACAACAAACTGATTCACAACATGCACAATGTAGGCGAAAACCTAACTTATAATAAATTGAAAGTCTATTTCTTAAGACTTAAACAAATTATGAATTATGGTTAAGAAGAAACATGAATTTAGTGATTAAATAAACTCCCAAACACATAAAGAATAATGAGCAGATGAAAATTAATAATCATAGGAGATGATTAGGAAAGAATAATAATATCTTGAACCATAATCATACCGTTATCATCTTGCAATTCTCAATTTTAATAATATTTACAACATTAACAGTCATTTTTTAAGGAAAATCAACCCTGATGAATTCAATTTTTGTGGGTTCTTTTATAAAATGTAATAAGATTCAACCAATGCCAAATAAAAATCATGTTAAGAAAATCTCACTCTCAATCTATTTCTTTCACAAATAAACCAGGACTAGAAATGTAAATAATATTATTGATTCGACGTTTTTCCAAAAAGTTTATTAACCTGCATTCAAATAAACATCCAACTTTCTAGAATGCAAAAAGTTATTCGAAAGAAGCATTTTAATTTTCCTTAAAGTTTCAAAAAATTGATTAGTTATACTAAAAAGAATTAACCTCTTTTTGTTAAACTTATTTCCAAATGGTTTGGTTCTAAAAGAAATTTCTATCTATGTAAAAAATTTCTATTAAATTAATATGTATTATGCAAGAAGTGGGAGCATTAACATTGAAATTTAGATTGTTAATATGTACAAGATAATAAATTTTCCTAGAGACAAGAAATTGTAACACGCTTTTTTTAATGGAAATTAAAATTGGAATGTGAGTCAAGTTGAGGTTCTTCAATAACTTTTTTTTCCACGCGGAGAGTGGAATACAGAAAGGAGAAAAAGAAAAGAGGAGAGAGAAACGAAGACGGTGATAAGACAAAGAAGACCACATCCACATCGTAAAAGCTGAAAACAGAGAAAACGAACAGCCAAACATTACTGTTTTAATATAATAAAAAAAGGCATTTTTGTTTTTACAGTTTCTAATATAATAATAAACAGTAAATAATATATTAAAAGAAGTTCGGAGGGAAGGGAAAGGAATTAAATTGGTTTGCTTCGGGGTTTCGCGACTCAAACGGTATCCGAGAATGAGTAATAGAAAGAGGATCAAGTTGGGTTTGACGTACTCGTCACTGCGAGATGTTTCTAAATCTGTGAATCAGAAAGTAAATGTGATCGGCGTCGTTCTTGAAACGTCGTTCGCAAAGGAAACGACGGGCACGGGTAAACTTGAATCCTAAATTTTTTCATCTCACTATATAAAGTTTGAATCTTTCCGACTTTTAACTGGCAATGATGATTAAAAAGGCCGTACTTACGGCTGTCATTGGTAGTAGATTGATGAACTTTATCGTGAAAGTGTGTTCTGAGCTAGTATTTTTATTTTTTTCATTTTCCTTTCATTTTTTGAAACAATGTTGAGATGGGGAATGAGGGAAATATATAGGAAAAGGAGAGGAAAGTTTGAAGCTTGGTAGAAAAGAAAATTTTTAATTTTTGGTTTGTTAAGTTAACTTTTTTATTCTTACGAGCTTGTGCTTTTATGGGTTCCGTTAACTTTGATGAATATTCTTAGTCTCATGTGTGTTGTTTACTCTAGGTTTCATGCCTCTCGCGTGTTATTATTAACATGTAACATTTGTTATTGTATATTGTGCAGATGAGTGTTGTATCCTCAGAATCATCGATGATACACATCATGACGTGAGCATGTCGGTTAATGTTTTTTCAGAAAATATTCAAAGACTTCCCCTTGTTGCCGCTCTTGGGGACGTAATTCAGCTGATTGATTTTGTGGTAATTTGTAATTTTATTAACTTTTGTGTATAGAGATATGTTTGCTTTTGTTTTCTGGTTCTGTCTTGGCTTTTATATACATGTTTATAATTATAAACAGACATGTTATATCATAATTCTACAAATAACCGAAAATACTGTGAGTAACAACTCTACGTTCATTTGCTTCATAATGTGGAAGTTGAATGGAACTTGGAAGTAAACTTCACAAAGTGTAGAAAATAGATAGATAAATTTGTTCCTTTCTTTAATGAACTTTTTTCTTATCTTTTTTTAGGTTAACTTACATAACGGGGAAGTAAACATTGTTTACAAAAAGAGTTCATCATCATTTGCTTTGTATAAAGGCAAAGATGGTGATGATTTGGATCCGTATCAAGTTTCGTCGAGATTTTACTTAAGACGTAAAGACAAAATGCTTATTGATAGAATGAGAAAATGGCTGATCAATTTCAAACTTGTTGAAGGTTCTCTATTATTTCAGCTTTGATGGATCTGAATTCAGTTTATTTGTCTTTAATTTCTGTAGTCTAATATAAACTTAATCTGCACATGCATATATACACTCAGTTACTTCTAACTCGTGGTTGAAACTTGAAAGAACTCAATTAGCGTAAACTCTCTTATTAGTTTATTATTAACTTCATCTAGTTTTCTATTTTGAACTGTGTAGATTCCAGTAAATTTCCAATGTTCAGAGAATTTAAGGAAGACACTTATATCAATTTGGCATGCAAGGTAATTAAGCTGTTTTCTAGTTCTGATATTTTGCATGAGTTTGAGAGTTCCTGATATAAATACAGCAATTAAAATGTGTGAACTTTTTATAAGATTGGGTATTACTTTTAGTTGTTACCATACCAAGTTGTTGATTTGTCTTCATACTTTTACTTTCTTGTTTCATGTTAAGATCATATACCACAATGAGACTGCCAATGATGAATTGTTTATCTTTGCTTGGGATGGTAGTGATCTTCAACCAAATGTCATACGATCAAAGTGAGTTGATGCTATTTTACTTTTATGTTCAACTTCTTTGTCTATGTACCAAATGCTACCTTAGATTGGAGTAATGTTTATTTCTCTTAACTAGGTTTCATAATATTGTATGTTTTTTGCGCAAGTTATAATATTTTAATTTGTGAGAGGGGTCTAATATAAATTTTATTTGTTTTCTGAATCTTAGTCTGGAAGATGAACTTAAACATTCACTTCCTTTACAACTTGAACATTTGCCTTTGCCAAGAGGGATTTTGTGTACTTTTCCAACCATGGGATCCATCATCAGAATAACTTTTGAGCAAGGTATTCACAAGAGTCACCTTCACCTCCTATGTGTCGGTCAATGGGTTAAATTTACAAATTTGCGTCTCAAGGTGGATGATGGATTGTGGCATGGGATTTTCACTCTTACCACAAAAGTTCGTTATGTACAAAATGAAGATCAACTTATTTTAGAACGCCAAAGGTGATTGCTAATTTAGTTGAGTCTATATGGTTTATCATTTTGATGAAAGTTATTTATGTCTCTTATGAATTTTGGACTAGGTTGTCTGATGAACGACTATCTTTGATATCACAAAGAATGCATGATTTAAGCTTCCCTAAGCCTTTATCAATTACAGGTATTTCATTCTTGACACACCAAGTCTTTGATTTGTGAATGTTAACTTAGATTTATCATTATCTTCTTGGATGTCACTAAGCTTTATTCTTACCGCAGTGAACTATTATAATCGTATGACACCCGTTACCTTAATGAGTGTCCTCACTCATTCGGAGGTATTGTACTCTTAACATCAAACTCCTTTTTTCTTGATGCTATTTTCCTTTGAGCATTACTGTTGCCACTCATGTTTATAGCTTAATTCTGCTCAATTCTTATGTTGAAGGTGACTGCTATATTTAAGTGTGTTGTTCGAGTGGTAGCTGCAACGCCATATCAAGCTGAACTTCTCTGCTCTCCTACGACCGGAAGATACAACATGCGGCTAACACTGGAGGATTCAACTGCTAGAATCCATGCTTATGTAAGCGATGAGGATGGGGTAAGAACAAAGTTTGACTTGACTGATTTTAGGATCCTTTTGGCACCAATTACACCCATGCACGTAAATGATGTTACACTTTACTATTCAGTGGCTGTTGTTGATTTCGAATTGTATTCTTCGCAATTATCTGTGCTGGTCTTGCAAAAAAAAAATATTTTTATGTATCTGTTTATTTTGTTTGCATTCTGCTTAGCTGTTTTTTTTTCCTTGCTTGTGATGATTATATATGACAGGAGACCCTTTTTGATGGTTATCCCGGACCTGAAAAGGTGAGAATGAAGTTGAAAAAGTTACTTGGAACATCGGACAGTGATGGTAGCAATGATGGGGTAAAAGGTGCTCTAAGAAATCCACCTTGGGTTTGTATTTGTCTCAAATCATACTATCTCTCCAAAGATGATATCTGGGGCAGTAGAAACTTCAGAGTATTTGGCACCAAAATTATGGAAGATTCATCGTAGAATGGATATGTTGTTATGAACCATGTTTTTTTGCTTCCTTTTGAAGGAATACGTGGGGAAACCAGAGGATCCTAGGAGATTCACAAAACTATATTTTGATGAGAAAGATGAAATGATTGATCATGTGTATAGAAAGCTTTGGAAACCTTTTTGGCAGTAATCTTCCAGGGCTGTATTTTTAATGTGAATATGTGAAATGTACATAATGTACAGATTATGTTAACAAATATAAGTATATATGACATTGTTACTGCTAGTGCAGATTAAATGCATTTTTGAGAATGGATAAGAATTTTATTTTTGGATGGTTCTAAACTGTTTCAGATTTAATTGTTTTTATGCACTGTAGTTTTAAATAATTATAAATGAATAATATAATCTCTAAATAGATGTTATTTTAGTATGATTTGTGTGCTAGTGTTTATTTGAATGTGTGTTAACATAAATTCTTTCTCTACAAATTAGAATTGATATTTTGAATGGAAATGGTTTTAAAGTTAGTTTTCATAGAATTCTTTCTCTTTAGATTTTCTTCAAATAGGGAAGTTTCTTAAAATTTCTCAGTCCTGTCTCCTTTAATACATTTTCTTTATATTTGTTTTTAAAATCGAATTTCAACGTTTGAAGTTAGTGGTATAAATAATATTAAATTATAGGACACTGCTACTTCCACATCTAGTGAACTTTTACACATACATTACAGTAACTATTGTATTGTTTTAATCTTTCATTTTTTACAAATACAAAAATTATCCTTTTTTAGTGACAAAATTATTCTTAAAAGTAGGTCATCGAGTGATGTATTTAGTGTAAAAAATAACATTTTCCTAAATTATAATGTAAATCAAAAATATAATGTAGTTTTAAATATAGGTTATCGAGTTTAACTGTTTTTTAATGCTTATTTAATTTAATCAATTGAAGCGTATAGAATATTAGCAAAATCAAATTCACAAATTGGGTTAATCCACCTTTTCTCCAGTTCTTAATTTAAATTGAATGAAAATGAATGAACCTGACAAAATTTCATAAGTATAAAACCCAAACAAATTTCATCCTGGAAAAGAGATACAAAATCGTCCATTTATTTAATGTTGAAATCAGTGTCAATGAGAAGTACTTTAGGACTATATAAAATCTAAAAGAACTTCAATCAAGAGGTTGTGTGCCGGTTAGTGAAATTGCTCTGTAAAGTCGATCACAAAAGATACAAAATCTTACATAGTGAGGATCTTTCTTGGGCTCTCATATTTTGGGTTATGTGAAAAAGTGT
>Ga0099823_1007721_pt1 | contig 10942 bp, 6 predicted proteins | sample CowpearedBW_FD_76831 | JGI IMG/M metagenome (GOLD analysis project Ga0099823, IMG submission 76831) | Root nodule microbial communities of legume samples collected from California, USA - Cow pea red BW | ecosystem: Host-associated > Plants > Roots > Nodule | place: USA: California | collected... | reverse complement strand
TTTGTGGTTGTTCAAGCCTCGGCTTTAAGTAATATGGTTAAGACATTTCCTCTTTTTAACAATTAACTTACAAATTGGCTTAGTTTTCCATGAATTAGTTTAGAGATAAAAATCTTCTTCGATTCCTCCATTGCAACAAGCAAGAATTTGCTATAACCACTATGCTAGATATGAGTTAGGGATTTGCTACAACTAGTTTGTTAGAGATTAGCTAGGGATTTGCTACAAACATTTTGCTAGAGATTAGCTAGGGATTTGCTACAAACATTTTGTTAGGGATTAACTAAAGATTTGCTATAAACAATTTGCTAGAGATTAGCTAAGGATTTGCTACAAACATTTTGTTAGGGATTAACTAAGGATTTGCTACAAACATTTTGCTAGGGATTAGCCAGAGATTTGTTACAACTAGTTTGATAGGGATTAGCTAAGGATTTGCTACAACTAATTGGCTAGGGATTTGCTACAAACATTTTGCTAGGGATTTGCTACAAACATTGTGCTAGGGATTAGCTAGAGATTTGCTACAACTAGTTTGCTAAGGATTGGCTAGGGATTTGCTACAATCTTTTTACTAGGGATTAGCTAGGCATTTGCTACAACTAGTTAGCTAGGGATTTGCTACAACCATTTAGCTAGGGATTTGTTAGGGATTAGCTTGAGATTAGTTACGGAGTAGTTCCCTAGTGACTTAGCTACCTATAATTTAGCTACGATTTAGTATCCTCGCTATTTCCTCGCTATTCCCTTGCTGAATCATTTAGCGAGGGATTAACGATGGATTAGCTTGGGATTATTCCTCGCTAATCTTTGAATTTGTTGTAGTGCCAAAACTGGATCAGTAAGTTAAAAGTGAATTAAAATAATACAAGTCAGTAATCAAGTTTAAAAAGCAATTGGGTCATAATTAAAAAAACCCTAATCACAGGCCCATACCAAAAACTATAAATAGGCGCCCAAGGTAAACTGGTGAGGACTTTTACTCGCATTTATTGTTATATCCCGATCGGACTTAAACTAACTTAAGCATCAAAGTCTTTTACACAGATACCCCGATCACCGATTAACCGAGCAGGAAGCAGCAAAGGAATCGAAAAAGAATTGAACAACTAACTAAGGAGAACATCAGATAAAAAGACTTAAGAGTAATTTGAGTGTTAGAATAGGTGTTTGGTCCCTATACCCGAAACACTTCCTATCAAAACAACAAAAAAACTAGCAAGATGACAACTAATGTTAGACGAACCAAGAAAGTTGAGCTTTGCCTAATGTGTGATAAGACAAAAACTTAGTGACCAACTCATAGGAACCATTCTTTGAATAGATGACATGCATCTACCAAAGATAAAGCACTCTGACCTCCCACACCAATATCAACCACACAAACCACATTGAAAGAAAACTAAAGATTGCAGCTCAATCTCCTCAATAGAACTTACACATCCAAAATATAAAAAGAAAAAGTTGAAAAAAGAAAAAGGAAAAAAACTTACTGAAAATTGTATTGTGGCAAAAATGGTGTGTGATCCCGCTAATTATTTGAATCACTCGTATTGTGTTATAGAGAGAACAACTGAACACAAGGGATATGGAGTTGTCTGCGAGGAGAAAGAAAATATCTCGTTAACATCATTGTTTTGATTATAGAGTATTTAACAAAAATCGTAACCCTAAATTAGAGATTTATCAATTAAACTTACATTGAACCAATACAGAACAACAAAGGGGACTACCAACTTCGATTTGAGAATATGAGAGTGAACCTCAGGGAGTGGGTCTTGAAAACAACAGTGATTTTCGATTACTCGTTGATTGTTTCAAAATGTACTAAGTGGGTGTTTTGAAATCAACGAAATGTAAGTTTGGAAGGATTTGGAGTGAACCAAATGTGAGGTTGAGAGGGTTTGGAAATATATAAAACCAGAGGAAGATGAGAGAAGAGAGGGAATAGAAATTAAGAGGGAGCGTGGAGAAGATGAGAGGTCGAAATGTAAAGGTTGGCAAAGACAGAGTTTCTTAGAGGTTCGAAATGTAAACTTTCGTCTAACAAAAAAATTTAGAGGGAATTTGGCGTGGGAACTTGAATTCCAGAAAAATTTAGTATTCAGATTTGTCAAAGAATGTCACTTAAAACCGCTATATTTTACAAATAAAATACGACAATTTTGTAATATGAATAAAATGGCAGTCAAATCCACCGTATTTATATGTAAAATGTGATAGTCTAAAAAATGTCATATTATAATAATGGTTGAAATAACTGTTATAATAAAATTGTTACAATTTACATGATTTCTTTTTGTAATGTATACATAAAGAATATATCGCAATTAATATTTTTAAGGAAAATGCCCTAAACTAAAATATGTTCCCATTGACATAGTGAACATGTATAATATAGTTTGTTTCCAACTCATAAAAGTCCATCAAGTGTCCAATTCCAGATGTTATAAAAACCCATATTCATATTCAGTTCTTTCAATACAAAGCATATGAACCCTACTTTCTGGCTCCATCAATTCAATCATCCTCTTTGACAAATATGTATCCCAGTATTTAACAAAAAGTTCGTCCAAAGAGGCATAATCCTGTGAGACACAATGATCAAGTACCAACAATAGTATCACAAAATTAAATAGCAGATCACGCAAAAAAATAATAATAATTTACACTAACATTCAAATTATGGATTTTAATTGTAAACCAATTGAAAAACATTTTCTAGCTAAAATGTTCCCAGAGCAGACAACATTTCCACAGGTAGGAAATATTCTATTTCAACATACGACGTATACCTAATGCTAAACTAGAACATTCTGTCATCCAAGAAAACTGTCCCGATATAGTGTATGTTTTCCAACTTATAAAATTTCAGAAATTCATTACACTAGCAAAATAACCCTTTTCAATAAGACCCCTTTGAAAATAAATTTTCAACACATTGCCCATACGATCTTCGAAATAATTCACTCCCTGTTTCAATTTATCCTTCCAATAATGCATAAAAGTATCATTAAATTCGATGTATTCCTGTTGATGAACAGATTTTTAATTACAACATAAAAAATTTACAGTAACGGTGAAACTCCAACTCAATCGACTAACATTACTGGAGAAAATTAATAAACAACAACAATTACCTTCCCAGGATGAAAGCATGATAACTAATTTTGGACGTCTTTGCTGAATACTCCTTCTGATACAACCATGAAGGTATCCTTCCCTTTTTCTCCTAGGCTTAAAATTTGTCTTCAAGGACCACAGATACAAGAAACAACTTTTCCCTTCTTAAAGTAATCTTTTCAGTATATTACTCCCACTATCTACAACTACCAATTCTACAATAATAATAAACAATTTTTTATTTTACAACTAATTTAAAAAATATAATTTACGTATCCCTCTAAAATTGGAATAACTAATAACTATCTAACATTTTAATATATAAATAACATAATCATAATAATAATATTTTCTGAAATCAATTTTTTACTAACAAAGGCAAAAACATAATATGTTGTTATTTAATCTAAAACAATATCTATGACTAATTATAAAATAGTTTAAAAGAATTATTTAAAAATATAATAGGTTGGTAGTCCATCTAACATAATATCTATTAATAATAATCATATTATTATTGCTAAGCAAATTTAAAATCATCTATTAAAACATATAGTATATTATGATTCCATTTAATAAAACATGTTAACAAGAAACAAAATTATATAACTTATGTTTTAATAACAAAATACTATATGAAAGCCTATTATAACAAATTCAAATATTATTTATTTTACATCCATACAAAATTTTTAAATATTTGTTACAACAAAATAGTAGTATCATTTTAAATATATTGTTTATGTAATAAATGTATCAATACATCTTTCGTAATACTAAAATATCAATAGTATCATTAAAAATGTGTTGTTAGTGTAAGGCCGAGTTTTTCTACTGCCTTAATTTTGAAGGGCTGCCCCAATCTAATAGGCCTAAGGGCTGGCCCATGAGGCATACAAGGCCCCTAAGGCAGCCAAAACCCCTCACTTCTGTCATTCTTGCGAAAACAGTTCCCTCACACCCTCTTTTCTTCTCACAGAACGCTCTACTAGGGTTTAGCCCTAAGTCCTCTTCGAGCTAGCTCAAATCCATTTTCTACTCCACGTAAGTATCTCTTCCTAGCTGATATTGGTCCCCATTAATCACCCTTCGTATTTCCAGTTAGGGTTTCATGATAACCCCATTTCTTGGTTCTGTTCCACTTTTTATTTCAGCTCTTTAGTTCGTTCCTAGAGATGTTGTGCTCGTTGTCGTGCCGTCAAGGTCCTTGCTAACCCTTTTCCAGGTAAGGGAAGTTACGATTTGCGTCTTAAGCTATATTGATGAGTTTTGTGGCCATTTTTCATCATCTTGTATGCCCAATTGTAGTTATGATGCTATGAATATGGACTGTGTGCTTGGTGCGATTAAATGTTTGATCTGTGCGTGCGTGAACAATGGAGGGTTTTGCTTTTCTCGCCCAAGCGACTTGTCTAGCCTAAGCGAGATTAGCAGTACTCGCCCCTTTTTGCCTGCGGGAGCTGTCGCTCAGGCGATAAGCGAGAGCACGTCTCGCTCAGGCGAGGAGGTCTCTCCTAAGCGAGAGTGCGTGACATGGCCACTGTTTCTCTTTTCAAGCCCTCGCCTAGGCGAAGGGAGATCGCCTGAGCGAGAGACTCTCTCGCCTGAGCGAGACTCCTCTGCCTGAGCAAGAGGCTGGGCGAGAATGCACCAAGTTCTGTTTTCTCTACTATTCTTGTATGATTAATATATTTTGGATGATTTGGTTTGTTTAAAGCATGAGATGAATGATGTGTATGTATGGGATTGGTTCATGGATTTAATATGATGAGATGGTTATGGAGTTGATATGAAATATGAAGGGGTTCATGGATAAGCAATGATGTCCTTGACATGGTATTGGCATGAGGTACAATTCTGTATTGTGGATTTGGGAAGGATGAGTTGTTATTGACTCAACATGGAATATGAATGAGGGATGGTTACAAAAGGTTGATATGAAATTGATGTGTGTGATGAATATTACGTGATTGATTGAATATGTATAGTATGTGGTCAATACATAATTCCTTGAAATCTCTAGGTGAGATCTCAAGGTCGTGCTTCAGTGGTCGAGACGTAATTCCATGGCTCCTATTAATGGGAGTTCATGGTGGTGCCCCATCTATATAATTTGGTAAGGATTCAAGGTAAGGATGTATCTTGACACTCTAAGGAGTGAGTTAGTCTCACTTAGAGCGGACTGACTCTTGTGGTGAGAGTAGCAGAAGGCCTGAAACCATTAAGGGCTAACCTTGTGTGTGGGGGATTGGAAACATTGTAACACTTGTAACACATAGCTCGGGGGTGAGCAACTCAAGGGTGAGCAGAGATATTAACCACAAGTGCAAGCATTCGATGAATTCGACTAGATTATATGTATCTGGATGAGTCGAGTCGAGTCGTAGTGTATTGATTGGAAGTTCATAACATGCTTGGATGATTGTATGAGTAGTTGACTGTGAAAGTATACCTGATTACATGATAAAATCACTTTTGGCTCTAGCTTACCCTTTTGTTGTTTGTTGTATGTTTTATATGTGTCGTTCTCTCTTTTGCGATGATCATCAACTTGTTGATGTGAGCATATGCGAGGAACACCCGTGGTCAACAAGGAGGTGATGGTTCCACTGCTTAGCCATCTGGGCTGGATTTTACTACTTTGGGCTTTCTTTTGGGGCTATGACCCATGTACTAGTCTATCTTTTAATTTTCTGTTTTGATTAGTGTTGCACTTTGTATCTGGTTTAGTTTTGGCAACGTGGTGGTATGCCTTGGATAATTGTAAGGAGTTAAGTTTAAACTCCAGGAATGCGCCATTATATTATATTAGTGTTATGCTTCCTTTGATTATGTTTATTAATTAAATGGGGTATTATTGTTAGTGTAATAAATATATCAATACATCTTTCGTAATATTAAAATACTCAAATCGATCTTTTAACTAATATAAACTATAACCGTACAAATTCAAAAGAATATAGACAATAAGATCCATGCCTACGCACATGTCTTATTGTCTAGTTTTTTTGATAAAATTATGTGTTTAGATGAATTTGGGTCTTTTAACAAACTCAATGAGAAAGAGAAACTAGTCACTCATTTATTTACTAAAGATAATTTTGTTGAGTGAAAGTTATAATTTTGAGGGACACTTTTCGTCGTCGTGAGAATTCTATTAGGGCCAAATAAAATAATTAACGAGTTTTCAAAGTTTTGCGACTTCTACGTGAGAAAGATAATTTTTAGAAATATTTGATAAAGTAGACAAGTCCTTTAAGTTAATGGAGCTTAGATGATTACAAAATAATTTCTTTGTCAAATGAGGAAAGTCTCTGGTTAAAAGTGAAATAGTATTAGGCGAGTTAAGAAAGAATGTCTAATACAACTGATGTAATGATAAACATGTTTTACAAATCAAAATGTATAGTCTGTATATGTGTCTGCATTATTGATATTCAAGCTTCATAAGTTTGGCATATACAATAGTTCAACTCTTAGCATTGGACGAGGCTAAGCAGTGAATAAGTCAATGCATTAGACGACATAACTAATTAGACAACCTATGTAACTAAATGTCATAAGGCGTTAGATGATTCAAGGTGTTAGGCAACCCAAGAAAACTAATGTATACAACTTGTGTGAAAAAGAGTAAATGCTTTATTCAATATACTTTTAGAAAATAACATGTTACCTAATTATAATAATGAAGTGATTTTTTTTTATGTTCCATGAATTTGGAATACAAAAGGATACGTGTATATCCTAATAATTGTATACTGTAAAGATAAGTTTGTTCTATTGAAGATATGTCCAATATGTTGGTTACTGCGGTTTCAAAAACAGTTAATGGAAGTAGTGTTGATTAAGAAACAAATTGTCCCCTGCTAAGATGTTTTGGTACTTGCTTATAATAGCTAGTTTTAAACCATTATTTGCCATTAAAGGAGGACCAAAGATTGGGGAAATTACTCCACTTGGCCATGCTTGATTCGTCTACTACACTAATCCACCCTCTTTGTCTAGTTCTACAATTAGCTTATTTTAAGGCTCTTCTTACTCGTTTACCCTCATGGCCTTACACACTTATATGCACATTTTGTGTACCCTACTAGCACTTAGCACATAAATCTTTGTCCTTACAATCTCTTCAACTAAATAAGTTTTCGTCATCGAAGATGTATTCCCGAGGAAATCACTTTCACCATATTTATTCGTTTTCTTCTAGTAAGGTTAGGTGTTGCAGGCAACCTTCGATAAGTGAACAAAGTGGGGGTATAAAATGGAAAAGGGGAAAGGTGCTACTTTAATTTGTGATGATCATAGATTGAATTTTTATTGATCAAATCCACGTCCATTTTAGATCCAAATAATTTGATCAGATTTTTGATCCAAGTCCATTTTTTTCAGTAGAACTAGAATGATTTTTTTTTAAATCTAGATCCAAATATTTGGATCAAGATTTAAATCCAAATCCAAATATCTGGATTAAGATTTAAATCCAGATCCAAATATTTGGACCAGGTTCAAAATCAAGAATATATTTTTTATAAAAGAAATTTAAATTGAATTTTCTAAAACTTGTATTTTTAGGGCCAACACCATTGAATTTGGCAATTTTTTTGTCGGAGGAAACTCGGCCGAATTTCAACATGGGAGGGACTCGAATGACTTTCGGTCGTGGCTGACTAGCCAAATTTTGGGCCAGGGCCAACTCATCCAAATTTTGACCAGGGCCGACTTGACTAAATTCGACCGAATTTTGACCGAAGCCCACTAGGCCGAACATGACAAAATTTTGGTCGCAACCGTCTTGGCTTAATTTGGCCAAATTTCGTCTGGTGTCGACTCATCCCAATGAGATCAAATTTCGGTCCAGGATCGGCTAAGCCAAATTTTGGTCGGGATAACTTGACTGAAGTCGGCCGAATACGACAAAATTTCGTATAGGGTCACACCGACTCAAATGAATGTAGCCAAATTTTGGCTAGTTCTTCTCTACCTTTATCTAAACCCAACTAAAAATATAAATTGAAAATTTGGATTACATTTGATGGGTTATCCCTATTTGAAAATCTAGATTTAAAGAAAATTTGAGTTTTTTCCCACCCGAACTTTAATATTAAATATTGAAAGAAAGTAAAGGGCGATTGATGAAGAATATTACAAAGGGTGCTCTTTATTTCAATTTCCATATAAAATAATTGAAAAGAAGAAAGTAAACAAAAAATACTTAGTGAATGACCATGAACAACTTTCAAATTTAAATCAGACATCTCAATACAATGGTGATTAATTGGATCCGGTTTTTTCAAACATATTTTGTATAAAATATCAAACACTCAGGGTTGGCCACCAAATATACATATAATGGAACATAAGTATATGTCCAAATATCATATTTATCAACGAATAATAACATGGCATGATTCTAAAATGGAAAATGATTTTCTGAAAACTAAAATTTGACAATTTTCTCTTACAACATGAGGTGACATCTCCTAAGTGGCTATCCATTTTTTCATTTACTTATTTCTATATATTCTTAAATCAGTTAAAAGATGACACTTCAAGTTGTAATAGAAGTTGTCAAAATTTAGTAGTTAAAATATCATTGTCCTTCTAAAATTGTTATCTCACAATCAAACTGAATAATATTCTTCCAGACATATGTATAGTAGTACGTGTAGAGATTGTCAGAAACTTTTCTATTTTCCATACCATTTATTTTATTTTATTTTAAATCATTTATCTTGCCTCAAGCAATGTCTCAGACATTTCGTTGAGAGAATACACATCCACATTTCTTGAAGAAGAATCTGTCATGGTTGTCAAGTTATTTCTTCCCGTGTAAAATCCAGGTTGACTTGGCTCAGGCAATAACTTTTCGCCATTCAACATTAAAACAACTGAAGACATGTTTGGCCTATCCTCTGGTCTCTGTTGTACGCACAACAAACCAATATGAATATATCTTAATATTTCAGATGGACCATCTCCAGTGTCAACTAACTCATCCATTAGTTCCATTGGCCTTTTTTCAATCCATAGTCTCCATGCCTATGAAGAAAATACATGAAAACCATCAATAGATGTTAAAAAATTGATTTTTAGTCTAATTTAACCTTATAAAACCAATATGTAACATGAGGTATGCACCTACTTATAAATTATAAATTGATCTTATATTTAACCGATGTGGAACTTCCAACCATGTTATTCAAAAACTACCAATGAAAAAATATTCAGTGTTTCATGAGAGATCAGGGTGTTATTAAATTTCACTTTTAACTTACATGTCCAAGAAGATTTAGCTCATTGTGTGGGTCACGAAATCCTCTATTCTTCCTTCCACTGATTATCTCCAGTACAATTACCCCAAAACTAAATACATCTGATTTAATTGAAAATGATCCATGCACAGCATATTCGGGAGGCATATAACCACTGTGAAAAAAAAGCATTACTCAGAAATGAGAATTTAGATTTGTACATAGAATGGGTAAGAAAGAAACAAGTATAGAAAAACTTACTATGTTCCCATCACTTTATTTGTGTTTGCTTCATCTTGATCTAGGTTAAATGCCCTAGCCATACCAAAATCTGATATTTTTGGTTTCATATTGTTGTCAAGAAGAATATTACTAGTCTTGAGATCTCTATGAATGATTTTTAGTCTAGAATCTTGATGAAGATAGAGAAGTCCTCTAGCAATTCCATCAATAATTTCAAATCTCTTTGCCCAATCTATTGATGAACTTCTTGCGGAATCTGAGAAAATTCACCACCATGTTACGAAAAATATCACAAATATTGGAAAAATTAGATTCTAACAAAACCCCCACCAAAAATAAAGTAATCCAAGCTTCTATTTGGCATGAATTCATAAATTAGCAGTCTTTCATCTTGCTGAATAGAACAACCAAGAAGCTTTACAAGATTGCGGTGTTGAAGTTTTGCAATCAACAATACTTCATTCTTGAACTCATCTAAACCTTGTCCCGAAGTTTTAGAAAGCCTCTTAACTGCAATTTCTTGCCCATCTGGTAATATTCCCTGACAATAATTTCATAACATTCAAGTTATTTCTTTGTGAAGATGAATGATAAGTAAAATTTAATTCATACCTTGTACACCGGTCCAAATCCCCCTTGTCCCAATTTGTTACTTTCAGAAAAGTTATTTGTGGCATTGGAGATGTATAAAAAGTCGAATATTGGTAAATCAATGTCATCCTTCTTATTCTTGTTCTTCCAGTAATTTGTTTCTGCTACTTAAAAATGTATCAGATCTTACGCAAAACAAAGATATAATAGAAAAGAATTTTCAGTAAAGTGTAACAAAATTCAGAACATAAAAATGAAGATTGGTTGTTATTACATTCAATCATTGCTCAGTTTAAAGTAAAATATAACACAAACTGTTGTGGCAATATTTAATCATTATGAGTTCACCTGCTTGCTTGAGTTTATTCCTGTTGAGGCAAAATATGGACCCAAATACTACAATGGCGATGATGAATATAGTGCAACCAAGTATAATTCCTCCTATCTTCCTGTTGAAGGCGTGATCTAAAAGATTAAGAACATAATCAACAAATACACAATTACACATTGGACCATTTACAAAACATATAACTAGAAACAGATATATATAGAAATTCTTGTTCAACTTAACCTTGAGAACATAATACATGTCAATATTTTGTGGATGATTTCAAAATCAATAGGGTGAAAAGGAAAAAGGAATAGAGCAGAAATTGGGAATGGCCGCACCGCGTTCTCAGTTTAAGTAATGAAATGAAACGATACACAAATTGATTTTCGTGAATCTTACCATA
>Ga0099823_1007718_pt1 | contig 10943 bp, 8 predicted proteins | sample CowpearedBW_FD_76831 | JGI IMG/M metagenome (GOLD analysis project Ga0099823, IMG submission 76831) | Root nodule microbial communities of legume samples collected from California, USA - Cow pea red BW | ecosystem: Host-associated > Plants > Roots > Nodule | place: USA: California | collected... | reverse complement strand
TTTTATCTCCAGTCATGTGTCTTGAACAACCACTGTCAAGATACCACATTGATCTTCTGGATTTAGAAGTCATCTGCAAAATAAGGAAATAATTCATTTAGGTCCCCAACAACTTGTTTGGGTACTATTAGGACTTCTTTCTATATTCAATTTGTTATATGTAGTTACATTAGTTAAAGAACACACTATACACTATGACTTATGGATATTTAGATTATTTTTTATTTTATATCTAGACATTTTAGAACATTGATGTTTTTGTGGTGTATGCAGACATATATAATATTGTATGATGGTTGTTTGGATTACTTGGCTAGAGCTATATATGATATTGGAAGGTTTGATTGTATCTATGAGACTACAAGTATGATAATTACTTGGCTGAATTCCTTTAGGATTTCCCACCACCATGCAAGTTTGTGCTACCTCTTAGGAGAGGTTTCTAGAATGTAGCGTTTTTTTTTTTTAGTTAGCCTTTTGAACTTTGTGCTTATTCCCTAGAGGCCCCTAAAACTCTCTATACAAGAGGTGCTCTTTAGCTTTTGAGAGGTTTGATAATTTTAAGTTTATACACTTGTTTTTCAACCACAAAAATTGAGCTCTTCTCTAATGAGTAGAGGCTTCACCTTGGCCTTATCTTGCATAGCAAGTGGCGACATCCATCACTCATCTCTAGGAAAGAGTTGGCCTTTTAGTCCTCACCTATGAGTGATGCGCTACCTTCCATTTCATCTTCCTACTTTACATTTTATAGCTTGTTTCTTTTTTTTGTTTCACTTCGATTTTGAAGCTACATTGTCCATTTTGTTTGTTTTCTTGAACCAATCCATCACTTTCATTCTCTCAGAAGATTGCCCTTTTCGGTGTTAGCTAGTGAGTTTAGTAGTCTTAGGACAAATATAGACTACGGTTCGTATTAAGGAACTTCACTTGGTGTTGCAGATTATAGTCCTTAACAAGATCATTCCCACGTGTGGACTACGGGTGGTGGCCTGTAGTCGAAATGTAAGATCTATGAAATTTAATTAATTAATTAAATAAATAATTAATAAATACGGGTAGTGAGAGCCTTTATGGCATTAATTATTGATTGATATGATGTGGAAAAGTACTAGCTCAAATGGTTGAGAGTACTTGATTGTGTGAGAGAACTTGGGTTCAAGTCCTATGTAGGTCATTTATGTGTTAATTGGTTTATTATTATTATTTTAATAATATGCTTGATCATGTGGAGTGATAATATAATCTTAGAATTATAAGAATTATCACAAAACATGAATTGGTTGAATGGTTGTGCATTGATTTGGCATTAGCATGGTTAGGAGTTCGAACCTTGGTAGAACCAAAGTTACCACGCGACTTATGCTGTTTTGTGTTGTTTTTGGGTTCTAGAGATGGAATCGCCTGGTCGCACGAGTCTATCCGCTAGGCGACACTTGGTGACTAACCTAGTTTTTGGGTTTTAGCATGAACTGCCTGGCGGTGATGAACACCCGTCAGGCGGCACAAACCTGTTTTACTCGCTTTTTGGTGTGCTTGGGTGTACAATGAAGGTTGGGGATCAATCTAGATCATGTATGACATGAATTAGGAGTTTGGAATGTTGGGGAAGGGTTTGGCCTACGGTAAAAAGGTAGTGTTACTATTACTAAGGCCTAATGGAGATGAATTGGAGAGGAATTGCAAATAGAGTATGAATTAGCATTATGCTTAAGGTTGGGATAAATTAATAAATGGGCAGTGGCAGATTTAGAGTGGCCATAAGTGAGATGGTAATATTCACAGTTTACCTTGTAAGCAAGTTGATCATATGTGCGTATAAAGGAGTTTATAGAATGTTAATGGGTAATACAGTGAGTTATAATAAGTAATGTAAATTTAAAGTGCTGCCAGAAACTTAATAGAAAATATATATGTACTGGTTTGGGTGGAGAACACATGGATTTTACCTACCTATTTTAGAGCCCTTGGAATGGAATAACCTTGTGGCAAATTGCTGAAATAACATGGTTAGAGTTGTGAATACCCATACATGTATATGAAAGTAGCACATCAGTACAGAGGATTTTTATGGGAATGGAGGTTGAATCCTATTGTAGTATTTACACGAACTTGAGAAAAAATCAGGCTATAGTGGGATAACTTGTACAACTCGCTGTATTGGTGTATCGCTTGGCAAAAGGCTTGGAGCCGCCAGGCGGTAGCTAAAAAACCAGCAGCTACTGAAACGCGTGGTGCCTGGCTGTGAGGATCATCCCGCCAACCGACACTTGCAAGCAGAGTGGCACCAGAGGCGCTTGGCACCTGGCGGTACGTGTCGCTCGCCAGGCGATCTGGAAATGCATCGCGCCTAGGGACTCGTGAGCAATGCCAGGCAATTTTGGTGAGGACAAAGTGGGTTGCTTCAATGTACGTGGTCTATAAGGCTTTGGTGATACTTTAAAGATCAACTTGTTGGTGTTCCTTGAGTTGTGACTTAGAACATATCCCTTGAGTTGTGGCTCGGGATAGGGGTTAAGCACGTGATATTCCTTGAGTTGTGACTCGGAATGGCATCTATTGAGTTATGGCTCGGGATGGCGGATGAACACGAGGAACTCTTGAGTTGTGGCTTGGGTTGACGAGTGTTGCTGGTATGAGTGTGCACGTGGTGGCGTGTACGAATGGGTCCAGTAGATCGCCCTCCTTAGTAATAAGCTGACGACTTTGGTAGTCTTAGGACATTACAAATGTTATTCGTATCGAGAACTCCGTCTGGCGTTACGGTGTATGATCCGTAGCATGATTTCCCGCACATGCTCTACTAGTTGTGGTTGGTAGGTGGGATAGGTAGACATCTTGAAGTATTCGTCAGAAGACGTAGAACACGGTGAACATGGTGGTGGTCATGTTGTATGGTATCAAAGGATGGAATTCCTTTGGTGTGATTGATATATATATATATATATATATATATATACATATATATGTGTGTGTGATTGTTTTAAGTATTAGCTCACCCTATCTGCTTGTGTTTGTGATGACCGTGTACACGGTACACGGGAGCAGATGATGTTGCAAGTAGATATGATGGGGCATAGAGCCGGAGCAGGGCTAATATAGGGAGAAGATTTTTATCAGAGTTTTACTATTTATGTATTTTAAGGATTTTGTAAACATTTGGATTATTTAAGCATGGTTTTTTTTATATATATTGAGATTTTATGAATTATGAATTTGAGATACTTTATATGGTAATAAAGTTTTAAATTTTCCCACATTTTGGGAAATGATGTTTTAATAAATGACGCTGACGTATTATTTCTATAATTTATTATTTAAATTCGTAATATGCAGATGGGATGTTACACGGAGGGGCGAGTAGACACTCGTGACAGCAAGTATCAACTAAAGGAATCATCAGAGGGTGTAGAATCTGGATGCTCACGGTGACGATCGTGGAGGAGGAGGGGCTAGTGACCAAAGATGGTACTTTTTATGAGGGTCGTTTGATTAAGTCAGTAAATCGGGGTTTGTGGGGTTGTTTTCTTTTATACTGTCATTATTTATTTTATTTTGAGCTCACCCTATCTATTTGTGTTTGGCGATGATCGTGTAACTTCTTACACAAGAGCAGAGGATGCTGTAGGTTGAGCTGTTGAAGGTCTTACATGGGGATTTTTTTTAAAGACTTGTATTTATCTCATTCATTTTTAGTGGAATATGAACTTGGAGTTGTACTCTTTTAATTGAATATTGGTTTTGGAATTTGTTTTCATTTTGTACGATTAATAAATGTGAAAATGTTTCCCGCGTTTTGAGCAAGATGAATAACTAAATACGACTATTTAGTGATATCTTATTTTATTTTAATTAAATTAGTAATATCCGGCTGTGATGTTACAATAAGGATGAAAGTAAGATCCACTAATGTCATGCTATAAACTGCAGCCATAGAGTCAGTAGTAACCATATGTCGAATGTGATGTAAATGAGCTGGTATATGAGCATCATCTATCACTCCTTGTAAAGTAAAAAAATTTTGATTATGCAAAAAATTGATGTTTAAAGACCCATAATCCACTACATGGGGCCCAAATGTCTTCATCCAATTTGTACCTAAAGTAAGATCAACTCCGAAAATTGGAAGAAGATACACAAGTAACTGAAATATGTGCATTTAAGCTTGAACAACCAACTTTGCACTAATCCCTCTGTTGTCATGTAATTGTCATTTCCAACCATCACCTTGAATAAATGAGCTGGTTCAATTAGATGTTTTTGAAACTTAGCAATGCGAGGATGTAACAAATTATTCGAGCTACCACTATCTATTAACCCCATCAACGGTAACTTATCCATATAGGTTGAAAATCGGATAACTCTTACACCATTACCACCCTTCGACCCATTAGGAGATAAGTGAGGATCATGCAAAGTAGGTTCCTCAAAGAAAATCGACTGAGTAGTGTTAGGAACTACAAATATTTGTGAAGCACTATTTTTTTCTTCCAATTGCAAGTACATAAAGTCGATTAGGACATTTGTGGTTAAAAGTGAATTTCTCATCACAAAACTAGTATAAGCCTTTCTCCCTACAAATTTGCATCTCAACCGAAGTAATTTTTTTGACTTTGAAGTCTTTTAAGGGAAAAACATTTGGAGTAGGTAATAACGGTGGAAGAGCAACTCTTGTATAAAGTTTTGTGGCGTCAATGAAAGCACCAATTCTAACAATATAGAAAATGTCTAAAAGTGACGAGGCTATTATTTCCTTAAAAAAATTGTATCCACGTTCAAAGCTAGTTGAAACACATTATTGAAATAAAGAACAAGGAAATGATCAACGATTTGTTATTTAGTAGCGTACAACTTGGATTCATAATGGCAAGATTTAGAAAAGAAGCGAGCAGACGAATTTAGGGAAATCTAGAAGAGAGAATGTCAGAGAGAATCTCATACCACACATTACTCTCTTTTTAGTACAAAATCTTTGAGTATAGTACTATTTTTCCTTTTCCTCACGCTTTTCCTTCTTTCCTCATTGTTCAGGTTACACTCCACGTGGCTATTTTGCATAACTTAATTTCCCCCTCATCTAGCTAAACAATACTTTGTGTGCATGTTACAAAGAGATTGAAAGATCACCAACATTACATGTAATATAGCTTAGTCCAAGTTGACAAAGAAAATCAACTATAACAACTGGAGTCTCTAAATAAAGGCTCTTTCTCAGTTTCTAAGATAATTCAAAGGTGGTTTAATATGGTTTTGAAGAACCAGAAATCATTGTGGGTCTTACTTCAAAATAATCATTAAAAGTGATACATATGAAGGACAAAATAACCCTCTACGTGTTGTACCAAGCTATTGATGAGTGTGACTTTGGAAAGATAATAAGTGCTAAAACCTCAAAAGAAACAAGACCAACTTCAAACACTTCATGGTGAGTTGGAGAGTATGAAGATGAAGAAGTTTAAAGGAGTTCTCGAGTACATCACATATGTTGTGATAAGTTCTCATTTTACCTATTTTATACATACATTTTAGCACTTATCTTGTTTGATTTCGTTGAACATCTAGAGGATTTTATTCCCTTTTATCTAGATTTAACTAAAGCATTTAGATGTGATCATGCGTGGCAAATTTATGTATTTTTTTTTATCAATTTTTGTAGAATTAGAAGAAAAAGTGCATAATGGCTTGAGTTATAGAATCATAGTTTGAGCAACTCAAAGGCGATTTCAAGAAGATTCAAAATTTTCCTCATTTGCTTAAGTGAAGAAGGCGATGCCTAAACCACACGAAGAAAACTTCACCATGAAGTAATATGAAGCACCATGTTACAAGCTAGCCACCATCTTTGGATCTGCAAGAGACCCACAATTTTCTATAAATTAAAGGACAGACCCCCTATTTTACACATACAAACAAATCCCGAATTCCATTATTGATATAGTTTCTCTCTCTTGAGGGTTTCTCTTCCATTTCTCTTGTAATATCTTAAGTTAGAGGAGACATGATTAAAGAGTGCAACTTTTCATAGGATCAATTGTTAGAATAATCATGAGTTGCTAAACTTTCAAGTGTTGGGATTGGATGTAGCTCTTCTAAACTAATGTAACGGTACTATTTTAGCATTTTATTCAATTGTTCTCCATTTGTTAGTGATTCAATTTGTGTTTCAAATGTGATGAACTCATCAATCATTCGTCGAATAGATAACTTTACTTAGGCAAAAGCTAATTCACCTTATAGGTACATTAGGTCATCTAAGGTTGTTAGGAGACATACATGTCCCTATATGCCTTAGTTGGTTTAAAAAATCTTATAATTTGCATTATCATGTTTTTTTTTTTTTGTTTTATTCTACTTTCATTATTTTACCATCGTCTTTTGGGTATTTCAGGTTTTATTTAATAAATTTGGAAAAGATAAATATTTGGTTTATATTTTGCAAATAATTGGAAATTTCAGAGATATTGGTAGATTATCAATAGAATCAATTGAGTACTTAATATTAAAAGAATATCAACAAAATCAGTTATCTACCAAGTTGGTTAGTTCAATTACCAGAAAGAATATCTCAATGTATTGAGCTTCAGATGATTAAAAGATATATATTCAAGATATTCCAATATAATATAAAGTACAAAGTTGCAGGCCTAGTCTAATTCAAAAAATCTATAAATAAGGGACCTGATAGAGGTGAAAGACAACATCCCATTGTGGGAAAGAACACCCCTTTTGGGGAACCTTCCCTTTTGAGGGAGGGACAAACTTGGAGAGAAAGAAACTTGATATCTCTACACTTGAGCGTAGAAGGGCATTCTAAAGGTTGGAGGCAATCAATTTCAACATCAGACTTATGTTCAGTATGTCTATGAGTAGCTAACTCCCTTACTCACAAGGGTTGGGTGTAATGTATTATTAATTCTATGAGAATTCTTCTTTCAATATAATCTTTTTCCATAATCTCTTATGTTTTATTCTTATTTTAACTGCATAGTCTAAGAATTTTGCTCATGCGGCAGTCCATATTGATTCGAAAGATAGTTTGGAAACCCAGATTATGAGCTTGAATTGCATGTTCTAACTATGGTGCATATGTGGGAGTACCAGCTGATTTGAAGAATAGTTTGGGAAACTTGAGTCGGATAAAACAACTATTGATTTCACATGCTAGACATAGATGTGGTTAGTAGTTACTCTTAAGCATCAACATATTGGCCATTAATGCAAACGTAATATAAAAAATTGCTAGAAATAGAGTTTTTATTATTTCAGTTTAGGCTTTTCTGCGATGAAATCGATCCATGTTACAAACGATGTGAGTCTGAGAGACAGAAATAAGAATATATTGTTTAATGTCTTTACTTTGAATGGAATCGTGAAACCTAATCTCCATGATGTTTTTATCTTATATTTTTCTCAATCAAGCTATTTGTTTCCATTGTGTCAATTTCTTTTATTCTTTACACTTAAATTCTAAATTTATTTTTTAATCTAAACAAAAATGTTTTGTTCTTTATACCTTTATTAGTAAACAATCGAGTAAATCTAGATCACGTTAGTCCTTGTGGGAGACGATATATGGACTTTTCCACTATATTAGTTGTATGAATTAGTGCACTTGCTAACACGTAACAAAGTATTAATCAGTAATGCAAAGAGTTCATTTGTCAGGGGTGAGACTTATCACTATGTTTGACTATCTTAAGGTTTTAGTGACCCAGCCATATGCCTTAGATTACATTAGTGTACTTCAAGGATCAATGAATGAATATTGATAATTTCAATGAAACAATAACCGTGCAAAAGAATAAAATAGAAAAATCTAATCCCAATATATTATAATTTATTTGTGTCATATATTTATTTTTATTCTATGTTTTGGGTCACCATTACTTCGCAATTAAATATCTATTTTCACAAATCTCAATTATGTCACGAGTTTCTGATAACAAGTTGATCAAATCCCTGTGTGAGGAGACAAGTGTTTAAAGCTCTTGCATTTCAAATGATCTAATCTTTTCAATCTTTTCTTTTTCTCTTTTCTCCCACAAGACATTGTCACGTTGCTCTTTATACTTAGGTTTGAGCGTTTAATTTCTTTCAAAATTAGATGGAACAAATTGTCGCCTCATGCATGCGCTTAATTCCTCCTAATTTTGAATGACATATTTTCTACCAATCTGAACCCGAAACTATCTTGAACGCCACCACTCATATGCATGTTCTCTAAACCTAGAAGTACATAAGTCAACTATAGAATATTTACTACTCTTAATAATGAACGGACACAGTTGTTCAATCTTTTTCTCCCAAGCTGTGTATGACACTAGGGAAACTTTGCTACAAAACTGGGAAATATCATGCATAGCTCTATGATGTAAATAATTCTCACTATATTTCAAATGCAAACTACTTTGATCCTAAAAATTATCATGCACAGTAGAATAGGGATACACATTCATCTTGGAAACAATTTTCAAGACAAAGTTCACAAAGGTGTAAGAATTATAAAGATAATATAGAGCAAAAGTGATTCCAAAATGATCCCAGAAAAGGGAGGTGAGTCTCTTGGACAGGCTTAGAAACCAAGTCTTTCCTAGCCAGAGATCTTTGGATGGCTTTCATAAAATTTCTCAATTAAAATTCCAATGAAAACAGGTTGTGTGAAAACAATTTCTTAAAAAAATTGAGTGAAATTTCTAAAGGAAGAAACAAGTGGCCTTTGGGCACTAGAACAAGTGACCCTTTTTGTACTCATGGTGATTGAATGAACTTATGAACTAGGATAAAAGAAGAGGACTAGCACAAGTGTACCTCTAGGTAAGCGAGGTGACTCTCACGGATTTCTTAAGTACCAAGGCTAATCCTTACCAAGGCTAATCCTTGCCAAGGTTACACTTGCAAAAGTACTCAAAGTTTACACAAATGTTCAAGTAATAAGTAGATAGAATCACTTGAGACAAAGATTACAAACAAACAAGCAAGCAAACACATATTAAAAAAAGATGAACACTAAAATGGACCCCTAATTGGCAAAATTTTAGAGACTTTGGTCTCACAAATCAAGCCTCTATGCAACGTGAAAACATGAATCTAAATTATGCGGCCTAAGGCAAGATGAGAAAGCACTTAGAACTTTCAACACTCTTACCACTAAAAATGTTACACTATAGGTGAGAAAGGTTACACTTAGGAGATGGGATTGAACACCTTGTGGTTCCCCAAGACACCTATATAGGCCATAATTACAATGAGGAAAAGAAAGCAAAATTTGGAACACAAAGTAGGTGCTAAAATGAAGTATCCTGCAAGCACAATGGATGCCAAAAGATGGCCAAAACAAGTTTTAGAACTCACAATTTTAAGGCCATTTTACCAAAAAATTTTGCACACAAAGATATTTCAATTTGCACCAAATGAGTGACCAAAAGATGAAGAGAAAAAAAACGGCACAAAACTACAATGTAAACAAAGCAAAATAAAGGCTGAATGGTGCTGCCAAAACACTAATGTCCGAGAGATTGATGGAAGATTTAAGGCCTTAGTTGATGGCCAAAACTTAGAGCACCAATTGTGGCATTTTGGAGGCACCACACACAAGTATTTGGATGTTCAAAGAGCACCAAAACAACAACCAAAAGCTGTAAAATAGGGAAGAAAAAATAACAAGAAAACTATGCAAAAATAAAATGGTTAGCACACTTACTCTCAAAGTTTGTAGGGTCCAACCTCTCAAAGGTAAGGAAGAGGAAGAAATTATAATGAAAGCACAAAGCTAAAAGTTTACTTCACATCCACCACCTAAGTTGCTACCATTAGAATAACAACCAAGCTAAAGGATGAAACAAGAAAAGCTTATTAGAAATGCTAAACCAAAGAGAATGAAGATGAAACATGACGAAAAGAGTTACAATGATTGACAATCAATAAATTAAAGCAATCAAGGAAAGCTAGGACAAACAAAAGGATGAGCAATCAAAACTGAAAAAACTGAAAAAAAAAATTGAACAAGCAAGGGCTTATATGCTCTTTACACTTGTGATCCAGGAATGAGTGTTTTAAAGCAAAACTTCAACAATGTACAATCAAGGTTTTATGGAGCATTAGCCCAAGTCATGCATGAGCAATCAAAAGAACTCAAAAGAATGCACCATAACATCAAAAATGCACTTTACAGAGTGATTTTGGAACACTGCCAGGCCTAAAAAAGTGAAAATTTTCCTCTACTTGAGTGATTCTTTTTTTTTTTATGTTTTGTCTATCTCTTGGCTAAAACAGGAAAAATCAGATTAAAATTTGGTCCAACAATTTGTTCGGGATAAATCACAACGGTAGATGTGCATGCAATGAAATTGATTAGAAAAACTAGTGTAGTGAACTACCTTTGGAATCATAGATGTTCTTGAGAGAAATCAATTTGTTTGAATTTGAAAGTGATCTAACTTCAAGTATAAACCATATAAGAACATCTAAGACTTTGAAAACTCAAATCAATCGGTGAAAATCCAAGCAAATGGACTGAATCCGTGCATGAACATCCACAAACTTCATTGAAATGTTAATTGTTTATTGTGTGATGTTGCAACGTGATTGAGCTTCCAAAATGCAATTGGAACCATTTAAACTAAGAATTGATACAAGCTAACAATTACACATGACTAAACAACATGGAAAGATGATAAACTAAAATTTAAACATAAAAAGAATAAGAATCACTGAACAAAATGAAAGAAAATAGCAGCAAAACGCAAAAACAGTGCTAGAAAATAAATTGGAACCTAAGAACACTTGTGTGTAACACCCTCTATTAATTATATTTAATTTTATTGTTTAAATATATAGTATGAAGTAATTTTATGATTTCATAAGTAAATTGACAAAGGGCTTTATACAATGTAAAAGATGTTATCTTTTGGGTGCTAACTACTTCTTATTTTGAGTCGTGTAAG
>Ga0099823_1007717_pt1 | contig 10943 bp, 8 predicted proteins | sample CowpearedBW_FD_76831 | JGI IMG/M metagenome (GOLD analysis project Ga0099823, IMG submission 76831) | Root nodule microbial communities of legume samples collected from California, USA - Cow pea red BW | ecosystem: Host-associated > Plants > Roots > Nodule | place: USA: California | collected... | reverse complement strand
GGATCCGCAACTCGCCGCTCGCGGTGTCGTCGGACGTGATGATGCTCCGGCGCATCCTGCAAAATCTGCTTGCCAATGCCATCCGCTACACCCGCAGCGGCGGCGTCGTAATGGGATGCAGGCGCCGGAACAACCGCATCTGCGTCCAGGTCTCCGACACCGGACCGGGAATTGCGCAAGCGCAACAGGAGGCAATCTTTCGCGAATTCCAGCGCGGTGAGGCCAGCGCAACCGACCAGGCCGGGTTCGGGCTCGGTCTCTCCATCGTTCGCCGCTTCGCGACGGTGCTCGGACATGCGGTGCAGCTGTCGTCGCAGGTCGGCAAAGGATCGACATTCGTCCTGGAGCTCGAGCCGGCCGATCTCGCCGAGGTCAGCGACGAGGTGCACGAGACCAAGCTCGCCGAACGTCAATATGGCGGCCTCGAAGGCGCCAAGATCCTGCTGGTCGAGAACGATCCATCCGGCTCCGAGGCCATGGCCGCCTTGTTGGAAGGCTGGGGCTGCGATGTCGCGACCACGCGATCGACTGCGGAAGCGCTGCTGCGTCTCAGCGAGCTGGGCGGCGCGCCCGACGCGGTCATCGCCGATCTTCATCTCGATCACGGCGAAAGCGGATTGTCGGCGATAGCCGACATCCGGCAGCAACTGAAGCTCGACGTGCCCGCGATGATTATCACCGCCGACTACTCCGAGAAGGCCGCCAAGCAAGCGAGCCTCTCCGGCCTCGAAGTGTTGAAGAAGCCGGTCAAGCCTGCCGAGATGCGCGCGCTGCTGTCGTTCCTGCTGAGCTAGCTGGTGCGACGGTCACTCAAAATATCGAAAAACAACCCCATGCACAGTAGCGGTAACGAATTACATTCCGCCAAGACCTTGATTCTTAAATAAAATAACCGACAGGAACGACCGCCAATCGATGGGACGGGACGGAAGAAATTCGCGTCACTGCTGATCCGGTTGGGCACGCTCGCGCCTCAGCGTAGTGCCCTCGCCTGCCAGCGTCGCGAAATCGATCTGCGACATTTCGACGATCGCCTTGGTGCGGCTCAGCACGTTCAGCTTGCGCAGGATGTCCGAGACATGGACCTTCACGGTGGTCTCGGAAATCTTCAGCTCATAGGCGATCTGCTTGTTCTGCAGGCCGCGCTTGAGCATTTCGAGGACCCGCAATTGCTGCGGCGTCAGGTCATGCAGCCGTTTCAGCAGGTCATGCGCGGGACTTGGGGCCCGCCGCGGCCGGAGTGCGCGATAGGCGTCGGGAATACAGACGAGACCCTGCAGCGCCTCGCCGATCGACTGGGCAAGCTCCTGCTTGGACGAGGATTTGAAGATGTAGCCGGCCACCCCGAGCGACAAGGCGCCGGAGATGATGCGTGGATCCTGATGCCCCGACACGATGACGACGGGAACCTTCGGGAATGCCTTGCGGATGCGAATGATGCCCGAGAGGCCGGTCGTGCCCGGCATCGACAGATCGAGGAGGAGAAGATCGAGCTCGGCGCCCGCGGACCGCTGTTCGAGCGCGCCGTCGATCGATATCGCCTGCAGGATCTCGGCCCCGGGCGCCACCATTTGCAGCGCGCCTTCGAGCGCCTCACGAAACAACGGATGGTCTTCGACAATCAGAAATCGCATCACGCGTGAGCCATTCCCAAATCGTTGCCGGGTTCGAGCTTGAACCGAGCATGTATCAGCCGGCCCACGCCGATTTGATCCAGGTCAAGAACGACGGCGCGGATCATTGCGGCCTCCCACGATCGACCCTCGCATAGGGCCGGCTCCTGGGATCGGGCAGGTCCATCTTGCCGATTTCGATGATCGCCTTGTTGCGGCTGAACAGTCCGAGCTTGCGCAGGATCTCGGTGATGTGCGCTTTCACTGTGGATTCGGCAAGCTGTAGCTCCTGCGCGATCTGCCGGTTCGGATAACCGCGGCGAAGCAGGTCCAGCACCCGAAGCTGCTGCGGCGTGAGCTCGCGGAGCTTGACCACGAGGGCCTTGCTGGTCTCGGCTTTTCGCCGCGGCGGCGTCGGCACGAAATCCCGGGGCACCGATACCGATCCGGACAGCACGCCCTCGATCGACTGGGCCAGCTCGCGCTTCGACGTCGACTTCGGGAGATAGCCGGCCGCGCCGAGCGCCAGCGCTTCGCGGACCACATGCTGGTCCTCCTCGCTCGATACGATGGCGACCGGCAGGCGCGGATAGGTTTCGCGCAAGCGGAGAAAGCCGGAGAAGCCGGTCGCATCCGGCAGCGACAGATCGAGCAGCGCGAGGTCGATCCCCTGTTCGGCCGACAGGATGTGCAGGGCGTCCTCGATCGACATCGCCTCCAGGATCCGGGCCTCCGGCAAGGCGAGCCGCACTGCATTGCCCAGAGCTTCGCGAAACAGCGGATGATCGTCGATGATCAGGAAGCTGGCCATGGCGCCTTCCAAAGGATCCACCGCACGCGCGGCGGCAGCGCACCCATCCTGCGCCGGTCCGGCGTCGGAAAGATGCATGATGGACGCTACCACATCTTCCCGATCCCGTCCGGTCAAGGCCGTTCAGTCGTTCGATTCGACCTGGACGGTCAGCAGGAAGGAATAAATGCTGTCGAACTGGTCGTCGGTGTAGACCTCCTTCCAGGCCGGCATGCCCTTGGCGGGACGTCCCTCATGCACGGTCTTCCAGAACGTGTCGCGCATGTCGTCGCCGTAGCGGTGACGCAAGAGCCGCAGATCGATCTTCCGTTCGCTCTGGATGGCGTCGGGGCCATGGCAATGCGCGCAAGTTCCGTTGAAGATCTCCTTGCCCGCGCCGATGGTCTCCGCATTCGGCGCAGATGCATCGCTCTTGATCTCGGTTGCCACCACATTTGCGACCTGCCTCACGCTCGGCCCCGGGCCCGCTCCTGTCGTGGTTCCCGCCGGCACAGCCTGGGCCGCGCCAAAGCGGACAGGCTGTCCGGCCGGCAAGCCGTATTTCACCGCGAGATCGGCGATTGTGCTCTGAAGCGTCGGCAGGATCGCATCGACCCGATCGCGCAGCTCGGTCGAACCCTTCGCAAAGCCGATGGCGGCATCCCATGACAGGCCTTCGCCTTCGGTGAGCCGGATTTGATAGCGGTCATGATAGGCGGTCATGTTCAACCAGCCGGCGACGGGCCCCCAGATGAAGGCGACGTCGGCCCTGCCCTGATCGAGCGCCTGCATGGCCTCCTCGGGCGAGAGCACGGTCACCTTCTGGACGTCGTCACGTGTCGCAAGGAGGTTTTGTGGTGTGCTGGCGTACTGGACAGCGACGCGCTTGCCCCTGAGGTCTTCCACGCCGCCGATCGCCTGACCTTTCGCCGCGACCAGGGCGTAGCCTTCCTTCGCAAAGGTGCTGGAGAAGATCACGGCAGGTCCCATGAAATCCTCGGAGCGTGGCAAGCCGATCATGGCGTCGCATTGCTTGCCCAGCAGCGTGACCCGCACGGTGCGCTTGCCGAAATAGGATTTGTACCAATCGTAAGTGATCGGTTGGCCGAGCGCCTGCGCCAGCGCCTGGCCAATTTCGACATAGAAGCCCGGCCGCGACGGATTATCGCTCGAGAACGGCAGATTGGTCGGATCGGCGCACAGACGGAACGGCTTCGCCTCGTCTGCGTGAGCGGTTGCGGCCGATGCAATCAGCGCGGACGCGGCGGCCCATGCGAGCAGTCCCGCGATGGTGCGAAGTCGGCTGTTGCCATTTCCTGGATTGATCAGACGCATCCTCATCTCCGGCAGGTGGGAATTGTTGGACCAAGCGTGGCGACACAGGATCTGGCCCGAGATCTGGCCGATGCCGTCGCCGCGCGATGTCGAGAAAGCGCGCGCGTATCCCGTTCCTCCGGGATACGCGCGCGAGTCGTCACTGGACGGAGAACACGAAGAGCGAACCGCCCTCGGGGGCTGCGGCCGTCATCTTCTTCCCAACCTCGCCCAGGAACGCGGGCAATGCAGCCGTGCGGCCGACGACGATGGCGACGTATTGCTTGCCGTCGACACTGTAGGTCACCGGGCCCGCACCGATACCGGAGCCGAGATTCTTGCTCCACAGCACCTTGCCGGACTTCGCATCGATGGCGCGGAAGTCACCATGGATGTTACCGGCGAACACGAGGCCGCCGCCGGTGGTCAGCGTGCCGCCGTTGAACGGCAGATCTTCCTTGATCGACCAGACCTTCTTCTGGGCGATGGGATCCCAGGCCACGAGCTCGCCGAGGAAGCCGCCGGGGCCTTCCTTGGTCGGAAATTCGGCGCCGAGATAGAACACGCCGCGCTTGTAGGCGACGTCGGACACCGACCAGTCCATGCAGACATTGTTCGAGGGGATGTAGACGAGCCCGGTCTGCGGATTGAACGACATCGGTTGCCAGTTCTTGCCGCCAATCAGGTTCGGACAGATGTCCTTGGCGGGATGGCCCGGCCCCGGACGCTTGTCCGGATCTTCGACCGCCCGCATGGTGTTGACGTCCCACTTCTTCGCCCAGTTGGAGAAGACGTATTTCTCCGCCGAGAGCACCTTGCCGGTCTCACGGTTGGCGACGAAGAAGTAGCCGTTGCGATCCGCCTTCATCAGCGCCGGCACCGTGCTGCCGCCGATCTTGAGATCCGAGAGTACGGCCTCGTTGACGCCGTCATAGTCCCAGGCATCGGCCGGCGTGGTCTGGATATGCCACTTGATCTTACCGGTGTTGGGATCGAGCGCGAGCGTCGAGGCGGTGTAGAGATTGGTCAGCTTGCCGAAATTGCCGTCGCCGGTCGAACGAACGCCGGTGTTCCACGGACCGGGATTGCTGGTGCCCCAATAAACGGTGTCGCTCTTGGGATCGTAGGAGCCGACCAGCCAGGCCGCACCGCCGCCATGCTGGGCGGAATCGCCCTTCCAGGTGTCGCCGCCGGGCTCATCCGGACTGGGAACCATAAAGGTCTGCCACAATTGCTTGCCGCTGTTGATGTCGAAGGCCTGGAGCGAACCGCGCACGCCGTATTCGCCGCCGCCGAAGCCGGTGATGACCTTGTCGCGCACCACCAGCGGCGGCGAGGTGATGACCGAACCCTGCTTGTAATCGACCACCTTCGTCGTCCACAGCGCCTTGCCGGTCGCGGCATCGAGCGCCGTCAGCTTGCCGTCGAGCCGGCCGACGAAGATCTTTCCGTCCGCATAGGAGACGCCGCGGTTGTTCACGTCGCAGCAGGCATATTGCAGCACGTCATCGGGAATTTCGGGCTCCCAGGTCCATTTGCGCGCACCGGTCGCGGCATCGAGCGCATAGACGTATTTCGGGCCCCAGGAGCTCGAGACGTACAGCGTGTTGCCGACGACGATCGGCGAGGATTCGTTCGAGCGCAACGCCGCCAGCGAGAACGAATAGGCGAGCGTCAGCTTGCCGGCGTTCTCGGTATTGATCTGCTTGAGCGGGCTGTAACGCGTATTGCCGTAATCGTGGCCGGCAACGGCCCACTGGTTCGAATCGGACTGTGCCTTGATCAGCGAGTCGTTGGCACGGACGCCTGATGTGCCGGCGGCCAGCATCGCAACCATCGAAATACCAGCCAAAAAACCCTTCGTTCCAAAGGTCATGTATTCCCTCCGCGGTGTTGTTGTGTACGCCGGTTGGGCGCTGGAACGCATTGCGCTCCCGATGCGCAGTTTGCCTGCGAGCCATCGCGCAAATTACAGCATCGGCTTTTCGCGCTTAGTATAGGCGGAAGGTAGTAGTGCAAATCGTCGGCGGCTTTCGCCGCGCATCTCGTTGTCGAATCTCGGCTCCTTGCCTTGATTTTCAGGTGGAAACGCACCAAGCGAGTGTGGGGACCGACGACATCGCCTCACTCTCGGTCGTCGTCCCGGACAAGCGAACGAAGTGAGCGCTGATCCGGGACGACAGGGGAGCTTGTGTCGACCTTGCCTCGTCCCACTGCTTCGTCAGCTTGGCAATGTCGCGCGCAAGCCGGCCGCACGCATCGGGCATCGCGCAACGATCGTGCGCCGCAGTCACGATGATGGCGCTACCACCGCCGCGAAGTTTTCGAAGAAGTTCGCGGCAAGTTTTCGCGACGTCGAATCGATCAACCGCGAGTCGAGCTGCGCGAGCTTGCCGCCGATCTGCGCCTCGGCTTCGCAATGCAGGGTGGTGACGTCGGTGCCTCTCCCTCAAGCCTGGCCTTCGCGCCGCCCTTGGCGAAACCGCCCACGCCGCCGGCCCTCGCCGACGTGGCGCGAGGGCCGGCACAGCGACATCAGGCGCTCGGCGCACCCCAGGGCGCACCCGCAATAAAATCAATGGCTTAGCGTCCCGCCGCCTACTACCAAGATCGCGATTGCAAAGCCGCGAGCGCGTGCTCCTATTCACACTAGGGAACAAGACATCCAAGGGAGAACAACGTGCGGGAGGGCTGAGCTCGCAGGCGAGCGACGGCGGTACGCGGCTTCGACGCGATGCGACGTTGTCCGCGGACGCGATGAGAACTTTCCGAACCTAGCTTGCGGTCGCGCCATGCGTTGGCGGCGGCGTGGCGCATCATGATCGAATCGCGCGCCGTGACGGCCGCCACGATGACCTTTCCATGACGCGAGGTCACCAAAATGCCAGTTGCAAAGTTCCGTTGCGCTGTTTCTAATTAGAACCAATCAAAATCATTCTGGGAGGACTTCACGTGTCTACAGTCAAACTGACGGTCAACGGCAAGGCCGTTGCTGTCGACGTCGAGGACCGCACGCTGCTGGTCCACCTCTTGCGCGATCACCTCAACCTCACTGGGACCCACGTCGGCTGCGACACCAGCCAGTGCGGCGCCTGCGTCGTGCACATGGACGGCCGCGCCGTGAAATCCTGCACCGTGCTGGCGGGACAGGCGGACGGCGCGAGCGTCACCACGATCGAAGGCATCGCCAAAGGCGATGAGCTGCATCCGATGCAGGCCGCTTTCCGCGACAATCACGGCCTGCAATGTGGCTATTGCACCCCGGGCATGATCATGTCGGCGATCGACATCGTGCAGCGCCATCAAGCTCAAGGATCTGGCGGCCAGCTCGACGAAGCCACCGTACGTCAAGAGCTCGAGGGCAATATCTGCCGCTGCACCGGCTACCACAACATCGTCAAGGCCGTGCTGGATGCGGCCGGTCGCATGAACGTTGCGCAGGCGGCCGAGTAAAGCGGCCGCCGCGAACAAGAAAACCACTGCCGCTTTCGATGGAAAGCGCGGGTCAACAAATTTCCGGTCGGGAGGACCAGACATGGGTGTTGAAGGCATCGGTGCGCGCGTCGTGCGCAAGGAAGACAAGCGTTTCATTACCGGCAAGGGCCGGTACGTCGACGACATCAAATTGCCGGGCATGACTCATGCCTATTTCATCAGAAGCCCACACGCGCATGCCAAGGTGAAGGGGATCGACTCCTCTGCCGCCTTGAAGATGCCGGGCGTGGTCGCGGTGCTCACGGGACAGCAACTCGTCGACGACAAGGTCGGTAACCTCATCTGCGGCTGGGCCATCACCTCCAAGGATGGCAGCCCGATGAAGATGGGCGCATGGCCGGCGATGGCGCCGGAGACGGTGCGGTTCGTTGGCCAGGCCGTCGCGGTCGTGATCGCCGAGAGCAAGAATCTCGCGCGCGACGCGGCGGAAGCTGTCGTCGTCGATTACGAGGAGCTTCCCGCGGTCGCCGACATGCACGCCGCGATCAAGGCCGGCGCGCCGCAGCTGCATCCCGAAGCCCCTGGCAACCAGGTCTATGACTGGGTGCTCGGCGACGAGGGTGCGGTCGATGCAGCCTTCTCGAAGGCCGCCAATGTGGTCAAGCTCGACGTCACCAACAACCGCCTCGCCCCGAACGCGATGGAGCCGCGCGCGGCGATCGCCGATTACGACGCGGCGGAGGAGCATTTCACGCTCTACACCACGTCGCAGAACCCGCACGTCGCCCGCCTCGTGCTGTCGGCGTTCTATAACATCGCGCCCGAGCACAAGCTGCGTGTGATCGCGCCCGACGTCGGCGGCGGCTTCGGCTCGAAGATCTTCATCTATCCCGAGGAGATGGTGGCGCTGTGGGCCTCCAAGAAGGTCGGTCGTCCCGTGAAGTGGACCGGCGACCGCACCGAGGCCTTCCTCACCGACGCGCATGGCCGCGACCATGTGACCCATGCCGAGATGGCCTTCGACGCCAACAACAAGATCACCGGGTTGAAGGTGAAGACCTACGCCAATTTCGGCGCCTACATGTCGCTGTTCTCGTCGTCGGTGCCGACCTATCTCTACGCGACGCTGCTGTCGGGCCAGTACAACATCCCGGCGATCCATGCCGAGGTGATCGGCGTCTACACCAATACCACGCCGGTCGACGCCTATCGCGGCGCCGGCCGACCCGAGGCCAGCTACCTGCTGGAGCGGCTGATGGAGACGGCGGCACGGCAGCTGAAGGTCGATCCGGCCCAGCTGCGCCGGACCAACTTCATCACCCAGTTCCCGCACCAGACGCCTGTGATCATGGCCTATGACACCGGCGACTTTAACGCCTCGCTCGATGCCGCGATGAAGGCGATCGACTATGCCGGCTTCCCTGCCCGCAAGGCACAAGCCAAATCACGAGGCAAGCTGCGCGGCATCGGCGTGTCCTGCTACATCGAGGCCTGCGGCATCGCGCCGTCAAAAGCCGTCGGCAGTCTGGGTGACGGCGTCGGCCTGTGGGAATCGGCCGAGTTGCGCGTCAATCCGGTCGGGACCATCGAGATCCTCACGGGATCGCACAGCCACGGCCAGGGCCACGAGACCACGTTCTGCCAGCTCGTCGCCGACCGCCTGGGCGTTCCGATCAGCCAGGTCTCGATCGTCCATGGCGACACCGATAAGGTGCAGTTCGGCATGGGCACCTACGGCTCGCGCTCCGCAGCCGTCGGTCTTACCGCGATCCTGAAGGCGATGGAGAAGATGGAATCCAAGGCCAAGAAGATCGCTGCGCATGCGCTGGAGGCCTCGGAGGCCGACATCGTCATTGAGAACGGCGAGTTCAAGGTCACGGGCACCGACAAGGCGATCGCCTTCCCGATGGTCGCGCTCGCAGCCTACACCGCGCACAATCTGCCTGAGGGGATGGAGCCGGGCTTGAAGGAGAGCGCCTTCTACGACCCCACCAACTTCACCTTCCCGGCCGGCGCCTATATCTGCGAGCTCGAGGTCGATCCCGGCACCGGCAAGACATCCTTCGTCAACTTCGTCGCGGCCGACGATTTCGGCCGGCTGATCAACCCGATGATCGTCGAGGGACAGGTCCACGGCGGCCTCGCCCAAGGCATCGGGCAGGCGCTGCTCGAGCACGCGATCTACGATGCCAACGGCCAGCCGGTGACGGCCTCGTTCATGGATTACTCCATGCCGCGTGCCGACGATTTGCCCTCGTTCAACCTCTCCCACACCACGACGCTGTGCCCGGGCAATCCCCTGGGCATCAAGGGTTGCGGTGAGGCCGGCGCGATCGGCGCTTCTGCAGCCGTGATCAACGCGATCACGGATGCGATCGGCAAGAACAATCTGGAAATGCCCGCGACCCCCGACAGGGTGTGGCGCACGATCAACGCCGCTTAAGAGGGAGGAACGAAGATGTACCAGACCACCTATCATCGTGCTTCCTCGGTCGACGAAGCCGTGAGCCTGTTCGGCAAGAGCAGCGAGGCGAAATTCCTGGCCGGCGGACAAACCCTGCTGCCGGTCATGAAGCAGCGGCTCGCCAATCCGTCAGACGTCATCGACCTCGGCAAGATCAAGGACATGATCGGCGTCGAGGCCTCCGGCGACACGCTGACCATCAAAGCCGCCACGCCGCATCATGACGTCGCCACTAGCGATGCCGCGAAGAAGGCGATTCCGGCACTCGCCTATCTGGCGTCGCTGATCGGCGACCCCGCGGTGCGCTATCGCGGCACGATCGGTGGCTCGATCGCCAACAACGATCCCGCTGCCGACTATCCCGCCGCACTGCTCGCGCTCGGCGCCACCGTGAAGACGAACAAGCGGTCGATCTCGGCGGATGACTTCTTCAAGGGTCTGTTCACCACGGCGCTCGAAGATGGCGAGATCATCACTGCGGTGTCGTTCCCGGTTCCGGCGAAGGCGGGCTACGCCAAGATGCGGCATCCGGCCTCGCGCTTCGCGCTGACCGGCGTGTTCGTGGCGCAGACCAAATCGGGCGAGGTGCGGGTGGCCGCCACCGGCGCCTCGCAGAACGGCGTGAAGCGGGTGGGCGCCATCGAAGCCGCGTTGAGGGCGAACTGGTCGCCATCGGCGATCGACAGCGTCAGTATTTCTGCGAGCGGATTGCTGGCTGACATCCATGGCACGGCCGAGTACCGCGCCAACCTCGTCAAAGTGATGGCACAGCGCGCGGTGGCCGCCGCAGGCTGACGATCGCACTCTAGCGCCTCGACACAAATTTTCCGCGGCGCGCACTTCGGTGCGCGCCGTTTTTATTTTGGCCATGCGGCATGAAAACCGCTTGCCTCGCTGGTGTGAAGGCGAGAAAAGTTAATCAGCCAATTAACTCGCCCCAAAGAGCAATGTCCGAGGCCATTGCCGGATCACCGGCATCCGCCCGCGACCCGAGGAAACAACAACGTGCTCGATAAACCAGCCCAACAAAAATCAGATGGCTCCTCCGTCCGCGCCTCCGGCCCGCTGTCGGGCTTCCGCATCGTCGAATTCGCCGGCATCGGACCCGGCCCGTTCGCCTGCATGATGCTGGCCGATATGGGCGCCGACGTCGTCACGCTCGATCGCATCGGCGCCAGGAAGAGCATGAAGTCGGTGGCGGGCCGCGGCCGCAAGGTGATCGAGCTCGACCTCAAGGACAAGGCGGCGATCGCACAAGTTCTCGACCTTCTCGCCAGCGCCGATGCGCTGGTCGAAGGTTTTCGTCCCGGCGTGATGGAGCGGCTCG
>Ga0099823_1007716_pt1 | contig 10945 bp, 11 predicted proteins | sample CowpearedBW_FD_76831 | JGI IMG/M metagenome (GOLD analysis project Ga0099823, IMG submission 76831) | Root nodule microbial communities of legume samples collected from California, USA - Cow pea red BW | ecosystem: Host-associated > Plants > Roots > Nodule | place: USA: California | collected... | reverse complement strand
GAGCTTTTCTCATGGAAATTAAAAAGACTATAAAATTTTGTATCCAAGTAATACTTGTTGCTACTTTTACCGTGACTCATTTGTATCCCTGTCATATGCAACTGAACCTTCATCTATTTCACCGTGCCTCGCAAAATAGTTGAGCAGCATTTCGCTTGTGACTTCTGGTGATAAGCTTCCTATATAAAGCTTCCTCAGGGAAAGATCAGGAGCACTACTTGTTCCACTTAGACCCTCACAGGCTAGGTTACAGACAGCCAATCTTCCCTGAAAACACAAATTTCTACAATCAACCAGGGGAATGTCGGAATGACAGCTGCAGACAGCACCTACACAACTAAACAACTAAAATCTATAAATATAAAGAAAATAATCTTCCTGTGTATTTAGGCTCTAATGTTTAAAAAATGTCACTAGGCCTGACTGTTTCTCAACAGTACAAGGTAGGTAAGTGTAAATTGGATTCTGCAACATGAGACAGTATTGAGAAAAGTGAACAAACCCTGATTACAGGTTGTTTGCTAGCAGAAAATAAGCCCCCTCAACAAAGAACCACATACAAAATAATCTTCTTGATACATCTCATAGTTTGCATGTATTGGGATTGGCAAGTTAAGAAATTCAAAGAGGCAAACTCAGTTACCATGATGTTTCTAAAGCAAAACTGCAGATTCATGTATATAAGAGACCAAGATCCAAAGCAATAAAATGGGGTAAAGCTTACATCAATTAATTTGCTAGAAGCTCTCAATGCTTGCTGAGTTGATTCCATATTTTTAAAAGTGATAAATCCATAGCCACGGGACTTCCCTGTTACTTTATCATAGATCACAGCTCCTTCCTCAATTTCTCCATGCTCTTCAAATGCCTGAAAAAATAAGCAATGTATAAGAGGCAACATAAGGAGAAGAAAGAATTTTTTTTTCAGTCTCAAGGCTTGAGCCAAAGACAAGGAACTGGTTGGAAATAAAGGGACATAAAATTAGCGCTCTAGAAAATAAATTTTGCTGGCCACATTCCATGTGACATGGAAGCAATCACATGCATGACACACTAAACACAATCACCAATGCACTCACAGCACGCAAAGTTTCTGAAGTGGTATTCCATGCCAAGCCACGAACAAAAAGCTTTCGATGGGCAGGATCTGCACTTGCAATACTTTTTATTTCTTCTGCAATTGAAGGATATTGGGACCCTCTTTATGCCTCAACATGAAAACAAACACACATGCACACGGTCAATCACACAGCATACAAGTGGGAGCAATTTCTTTTGGCCCCTTTTTATGCAAAGCACACCAAGCAAGCAGAAGGTACCAACAATTCAAAGATGTCAACTACACATTGTATACACACACATATAAAGCAATGCCCAAAAAAGGATTCTGTTCTGAACAACTGAGGCAGAAAATTAATAACTGCCTCAAAGTAGAAAAAAAAATATTTTCACAAAGCATTTATTGATTTTATTTTAATGTTTTAGGTACAAATAGTCGATTTTTGTTTCATATGGTCATAATTATAATAATGCTAAATTTGTCAATGAACAACCATGATGCCCTGAGATGACAAGCCTTGGCACACCAGCAGTAACTAGTAAGGTCACTGCCTTGTGTCCTAGACGTATAAGGTTCAAACCCTCAAACAAACTATCCCCTTGCAAGGATAATGCCATATACTTCTTTCCTCCCCCAATCCCACTATGTGATGGTCACCTTTCTAGAACTGTGACAACAAAGTGCACTGGGTCCGGGTCAGCATTAAGTCATCAACTAGAGCCTAGATTATATGCCAAACACCACCTTTCATCCCCACAAGAAGAAGCATCTGGCAATGAGGGTGAAACAGCTTAATGGAATGCAAGAAGGAGGAAATTGTTATGGTTGTCCATATTTCAATCTGTACTAAGAAAAAGGGACCAAAATTGAGTATGAAATTATTCCGAGGACTATGTCAATATGGTGAAAATAGTGAAAAAAAAAATGCTAGTTCCTAAAGAAATAACACCCGCAACACTAATTCCTAAAGAACCATGCTTCAACAATTTTAAGGCCAAATCCTGCAAGTCCAAACTTTACCACATGCTCACAAATCCAACAAAGTTAAAAAAACTATATATTACACCCAATGGACCCGACCACAAGATACAAGTTCCATACGAGCCAATTCAAAATGAAAATACCCTAACACAATTCAAGGAAAGAACTGCAATACCAACGGATAAAAGCGAAAAAAAATAGCAAAAAAGCATGGGGAAACTGATTGCACGGAGAGGATGACGAGGAAAAAAAAAGTTGAAGAAGGAAAGAAGTGAAATGGAGGATATGAAACGCACAGTTTAGCTAGAAGATCAACGAGTTGGGGTTTAGCAAGAGGTTCAATAAGGAAGCGAAGTTCTTCCTTGGAAGCAAAATCACCGTTTCCAGCTTCGTCCAGTTTTCTCTTCTTCAAATCTTCCATGTCTTCTTCTTCTTCACCTTCTTCCACTCAACACCTCCGAACCCAATGCATTAGGTCTTTAATTGGGCCTCTCTTATACATGCAGTGCGGGCTTATCTTGGAAGAAACTCCAAGGCCCGTGGGCGGCCCAGCCTCACCGTAAATAAATTTGTGAATATACTTTCTATGTATAACCAAATTATTTGTCATTTTCTTAAAAAAACAAAAATTGCTGTTATGTATTTTTATGTGTAGAGACGCATTTACCTTTACTATAACAAAAACAATTACGTCTATTTAAAAATTATTGAAGATCAAACACAATGTTTAATTATCTTAGTAATTTAAACAAAATTAAAATGATTAGATTAAGATTATAATTTCTAATGTGTCAATATTTATCTTTATATTTATATTTATCTTTCTCTATTTGTTTATGACTTCCATTTTTTATATTCTTTCAATAAAAAAATTACTCACTCTTTAATTTTACAAGTTTTATTTTATTTTATTTTTTATTTTAAATTATAAAAATTCTTAAAATTTTGAAAGTTACTCAACAATATTGAAGTAAATTTATTTTTTTACCTAATTATATCTACATAATTTTTCAAAAATATATTGAGTAACTAGAAATGTTTCTTAACATTACAAAACTTTTGAATTTATATGACTAGGGATGACCAACTTTCCAAAAACTTACTCATGTTGCATCTTAATTATATCATTCATTTATTTATCGTTTCCTATATAGATCAGATCCACTCATCGCATTTTATTTATATCTTATTTTCATTAAAAACTTATTTTAACCTTACAAAAATTAAAATGTCATTCTTAAATTACCGAATCATAAAATTATATATATTAAAGTATAATATAGAAAACATCTTTAGCATTAAAAAAATTAAATAATATATTTTAGCTATAAGATCGTAAATATTATATTTTTAAATTAAAGTTGTGTAATGTATGTATTAAGTTCTAAGATTTTTTAAATATCAAAGTTCTACCAATACATTGAGTTCTATACATAAATGTACGTGACCAGCTAATAAATGTTTGCTATTTAAGTAAAAAATATTTAATGCATTTACAAGTTTTCAACATTCACGAACACAAGACATAAGAAGACTTTTAGTTTGTTTCACTACAGTTTTAAAGGATTTGCATTAAATCTTTTCTACAAACTCTATGTAAAGAAGACTCTGAAGAAATAGGGTTGAAACTATTATAACTATGACAAAATCAAATTCTTGTACTCTTAAAACATTTATTTCAGATGATGTAATTCAGTAGATTGAGATAAGAGTACTTTTAAAGTAGTTGAAGTGTGGGAAAAAAATGATGTTTTTCTCTCCACCAATAAAATTCGCAATAGATAACTACGAAACACGATATTTTAATATCTATTTATAAATTAGTTATGTATAATATTATATTATCCATATTTATTATTTATAAAAATTAAAATTTAATTTATATTTTATTAAATTAAATTTAATGAAAATTTAAAATCATTTTATATTTTATTAAATAAAATTTAAATAAAATTAAAATTTACTTTATATTGCTTTTTTTGTAATTTCATTTATATTTTATTTTAAAAATTATAAAAGAATTTTTAAAAAATATCTGTGGCATCCATGGATATATGTAGGTTTTGAAAAATTTACGAATATTTTTTGAACAAGTATCTGACAAATATGGAAGTAAGTAACGCATAATTTTTTTTATTACGGATCAATTTATAGATAGACACTATTCATGTCTGATCCAACTTGTGATCTTCTCTAATTGAGTCCAAAGAACACTCATGCTTATTCAAAATTAATAGATTTCAATAATACTTACTTTATAACTTGTAATATTAGTATGTTTAAGTGAACCTTGATTTTGTTGATAAAAAGTTGGATTTAATATAAGTTTATCATAATAATCAATATAAAAACATCTTTTGTAAATCTTTCAATTTTTTTATTTTTTTTTATATCGGATGTTATTACTCCGTTTTTAACTAAGGAAAGAGGATTTAGTAAAAATAACTTTTGAAAAACATTTCTACAATATGTCGATAAGTTAAATCTAATATTTTTCATCAAACACATTTCTTAAAAAAAACTGATTTAGAATGTAACTTGTTTTGTTTCGTTTAACGGACAAAAAATTACAAAATCTTTTAAAAAAATATAAAACATAATTTAATCATTTGTTATTGTACTTTTGATTTGTTTCTATAGTTTTAATAAACGAATGGTTAATCCTACAAAAATCTTTTAAAAAATTTAAAATATAAATAATTTATTCTTGTATTTTTGGTAAGTTTGTAACGTCTCAATTTAATTGAATTATTCAAATAAATAGAACGTCGCATGTTTATAGTATAAAATAGGGCACCGATATAAATTATACTGGAATGGAAACCCAAATACCATGAATAGAATCTAAACACAAATTAGATTAAACTGAAAATTTGCTCAAATGAAGAAATGCTCAAATGAGCAATAAAGGATCCAGGAAGCCTAACTACACCACATCCTCCCTGTCAACATCACAACCACTCAGAGTCTCCACATCTGCTCACACCAAGGATTTGGTGATCATCGCAAAAAGGAAAAGTCAAAGAAGAGAACAGACACAAAGAGAATGGGTAAGCTAGAGTAAAATAATTTTCAACATGTTATTAAGCAAGTAAATGTTAAATCAGGTTATAAACATACAAAGTAGTAAGCACCTAGTTCATGTGATAGCAAACAAATGCAGAGTGTAGACGCAAGGGGTTATTACCCAACCACACATAGAGTTAATCCTCTAATATCTTGGGCCCAATATGTCCCAAGACTAGGACCTCCTGCCACTTTCACCACATAAATCATTTTGTTTTATGTGAGTGTGAATGATTATTATAGTTCAAGATACCTTCCTTTTTTTTAGGAATCCAAGTGTGAGTCTAAGTCCCACATTGGCTAGAAATGAGAAAGTAGAGCATTATATAAGAATAAAGACCCATAAACCCACTGCCTTAAGGTTTTGGGTTGAGAGTGGTGTCAATGCCTTATGTGGTTAGGCTCAGGTCTCATTGGTCTTGTATAATTTTATTACAAGAATTGTTAATTTTTTAATACATGTGCTAGAGGAAACCGTTGAAAATTTGTATGAGTTATTATGTTATTTTGTTAACTGGATAACATAATCGCAAAAGATTAATCACATTTTTTTTAAATTTAGTTTTACGGTATATCATGGACTCAATATTTTATGAAATATTCTTTTATTATTGGTGAAGCAATTACTCATATTAAAAAAAATGTAGTTTTTTTAGATGTAAAATATAAATCATAATACTTAATTATTTTTTCCATTTATTAAATACTTAAATTTTTTATATTTTTTAATTATCAAAGACTTAATTAAGTTAGTTATAAAGAATGTTTCTTTATTAAAGTGAATTAATCACTCTTAACTTATCTTTAGCATCGCTTGGAACTTCTAATTAAGACAATGGTCGTCTCAATCAAATCATTAGAGTTCTGTTTGTATTAATGAATGGTGCTGTAAGAATAGATGTGCAAGTATTTGGAGGAGTAGATTTGTCCATCCACCTTTTTTGACTTGATAATTTAAATAAAGTATTTGAAAAATAACATTTCAAATCAAAATAATTTCAATTTCAAGCATCTTAATTTTTTTTAAAATTGGAAAATCTTAATCTTTAAAGTTGTTTGTACATTGAAAGGGTTATTGAATTCAGTGCAATTTAAACTCTTTAAAGTAATTGTGAAATACAACCATAATTATTATGTACATGTGTTTAAGTTAAGACGTGAAATGTTAAAAGGTGGATTTCACATTACCGACAATACTCTAAATTACTCTAAATTAGTCTTATTTTTAATTAACGTAAACATTCAATATAAAGGATAATTAACAATAAATAAACCATACAATAATAATAAATACAGGTGTCAAAGTGTTTATATACGACCCTCACTTAGTGAAAGTGTTTTCGGTTTTTTTCTCTAAGTTATGTGACAACTCTCTTTATGTGTCAATGAATACTGTGAGATTTGTGTGTGGAAGTGCAGAACAAAATGCACATAGACATGCTCACATTTTGAAGTTGCTGCCAAAACCTCGTTTCTCACACTTACATGTTCGATTGTCTATTGCAAGACAAAAGGCAGCAAAAATAGAGTATCTTATCAAAACAATTCAACCATCATTAGGGGACAGTTGCTTCCAGTTCTGTGTCCAGTTTCGTTTTTTTCTTTTGGTAATCTAACATTACTTTCAATTGCTGGCTTTGCTGTTGAATTAGCATTTGCAGATTTCGTTGCATCTAGGAAACAAGCACAACATAGTAAAGGGTAAGTTTAAGTTTCATAAAAATTTTCATTCATGTGTCAATAGATATTTTCATCAAAGAAATTCTATGTATTACCTCTAGTTGTTGGCAGATATTCCTCCGAACCTCTAGTTGCAGTTGCCTTGATTCCTCAATTTGCATGTGGCTGCAGATTTAAGAAAGCAGATTAACTGTTTGATATTTTAGTTCAAAGATCTCTTGCTATTATACTGCATATAGAAAAGTATCACAACACAAAAAGTGTAGATTGTCGTAGTTTAAGTAATGTTGTTACATTTTCACTTGAAGCTCAGACACCCCATCCATTCTCTGTCCTTCCTCGGATTTTTCTGAAAGATTACCCCAATAAGAATGAAATTATAATTCATAGAGCAAGCAAAGAATGTTGTAGGGTTGTTTGTGTTTGGTAGAAATATTCAAATATCAGAATGCAGAAAAGGAGAAATCATAATGAGATGTATCCGGACTTAAGGTGTGTCCAGATACATTTCTAAATTTCATTTCTCCAATTTCCACTTTCTCTTTTCACTCCAATTGAGCTTACCAATGGTACAGTTCAAAAGAAAGATATTTTAGGGAATTTCAGAAGTAGTTTACCCTGCAAAGCTTTGTGCATGTTTATTGTAGACCTACATTTCTGCAAGGCACATGTTAGAAACATTAGTGAGACAATTAGGTGTAACAAAATTGATCACTGGAATTGGATTTTACCTGTAAATGACTTTTAACATGAGAAATAGACAGCAAATCTGATTTCATCATATCTAGTATAGCCTTAGGTTTTGCCTCTGCGATCAACAATGAACAAATTAAGTACCTGGTAACATGATGTTTCTTTCTTGTCTTTTACTTTAAGTGTAAACAATGGTTAACTTACTTTCTGGACCACCAAGACTGTTAACAATCATCATAAATGGCTCGTGTAGATCGTTGGTCCATTTTATTCTTCTTTTGCCTCTTCTAGAAGCAGAGTTGCTAGAAGTTACACAGGCAACCCCACAAAGTCTATGAGGAGCTTGCTTTTTTGGCTTTGTACATGATTCCAACTAATATAAGACATTAAATCTCATCAGCACAACAAAAAAAGGGATATTTCAAACTAGCAGATAATGATGTGGGTCTGTTGTATGATCCATTTTTAAGTTTTGATGAGTTTACTATCCGAGAGAATTGGTTGGAGTTCCTAAATCCTACACAAAAGCGTTGGGTTCATCAAAACTAAGTTAAGAACATATGAATGGGTTTTCCGTTTGATATCATATATATAAAAAATTAACTTGAGTGTCAACGATTGATCATGCCTATGAATTTCTGTACAAGGGAAGACTGATAATTTTTTTCTCTAAACGAAACTAAGATAAAAAAAAAAGGGTTATGATGGAGCCTCTTTTTCTCCTTCAAACCGAAGACTCGGGTCGGGGATTGTAAAATACTTAAAAGGATCCTTCTTCTTCCTAGTCATAAACCTTGTGAAGGACCCCATCATCTTACATCTTCTCCATTTTTTTGTGAGAGAAAAAAGAAGGATGCTTTCACATTAAATCATGTATATTCAAATGGAATCAGAAACTACTAACCACAAACTGAAAAAGTAAGAACCTGGTTTCTCTGAAAGGAAATTTCAAGGGGCCTTTCATCCGTGGCAGCATCATCTCTCAGTAGTTTATCTTCTTCTTGGGAAAAGTGATCGTAATATGGCATACCATCAGGCTGCATACTACTATATTTTTCAGAATAGGAAGTAATTTTACAATATTTTTCAGAAGAAGAAGGACAATCTGCACCAGTGCTGGACGACAAGAAAGATTCAGCAACCGGGCACAAGGGGCTTGTGAACTGAGATGAGGGTGGATCTTGTTTGGTGGTGAAGTTATCCCCAGAGGCTTGGCGAATATTCAGCATGTGAGAGTCAATTGTTGTTGTTGTCTTTGGAAACTCAAAGCACCAAGCAGGAACTTCAATCTGATGCTGCTGCTGCTGCTGATGAACATGTTGTTGTGCTTGAAAACTCACCAGCCCTTTTGTTGCAGTTGCACAAAAGCCTTGTGGGGTTTGAATTTGAAGAGGAGTGGTGACAATGTTGAAAGGTGAGTTTTTTGGTTCAAGAACACTCACTTGTTCTGATCCAACAACCTTGGTTAGGTTGGTAATCCCCATGTAGGATTCCCAATCAGTTCCATACATTTGGGAACTACACTGATACATGCTTCTCTACACTCTCAAAACCTAACCTAAAAGATCTAAACTCTTGCCCAAATTTAGTTACTCCAATTCTGTGATGCTCATTTATATGCAAGAAGAGAAAAAGGCATTAACAGTCCCTACCTATACAAGACTTCAAATAGTTTTTTTATTTAAAATGAAAGGATTTGTGGGAGAATAAAAATATGTAAGGGATGAACAGTGAGAGGAAAAGTTAAGAATGTATACAGACATAGTTGTGTCCTCGTACAAAGCGAATTTCTGAATGCATTAGGACATGGTTTCTGTCTAAGTACATTCTGACCTATGAAAAGTATCAAGCATTGTAGCATCACAGAGAAACTATGGACAAACATTCTTAATTCATTGATGCAAAACAACCATAATTGTTTATTCTACTCATAAGCATTTAGAACAACAATGCATTACTTTGGACAGGTCGGTACCCTCCAACCTTCCAGTCATTTTTTCATATACACTGCAGTTCATATATCTGATGTGAAACATTATTATTTTTGCACCTCTAATATATTAATCATAGTTTATATATGTCTAATTTATTTATACGTCTTCTGAAGATAAGATTATAACTTAGTTATCAAATATTAAAATAAATAATACATTGATTAGGTCATTCTTACAACTTGAATGTGTAACTAGAATGATATGAACAAATAAATAGTTCTTTCACTACGTCAAGAAAAACAATAACAAAAATCGCTTGTGGAAAAATATAATTCTATAATAATCTATAATAACTTATATGATGATTATAATTTTAGATGTGAAACGGTGACCATTTTATAATAAATTACAAGTTTATTATGAGTTTTAGTTAAAATGATACAGCGTAGAGATATATACTATGACAGATCACTTATACCAACATACAACATAGTAATTTTGTTTTTTCATGTCAGTTATATTTTAATTTGACATAATAAGTGTAATTTTAGGATTTCATTTTCAGTTTGTTTTTTTGTCTTCATTGTCGTCACTCTCGTGCTCTTCACTTACTCCACTTTAACCTCATTCGTGATGACTTTGTTTTATGTTCATCATTCTCACCTCTCTTCACTCTTCTTCTTCATCTTCTACCACTTGTTTGTACTCGCAGTTCTCTTTTTCACTATGGAATACTGCTTTTGACTGATATTTTTTGTTTTGGTTTAAGGTTTGTATTCCTTTTGTTTTGGTTTTTACTTTATTAAACGTAGAGTTGGTACCTTTCACCCTCACATCTACCCATTTAAGGTAGTACTCTTCTGAATCTTTGGGGGTTTAATAATTGTATTGATTATTAAATATATAGTTGATTTTATTTGATTAAATGTCTAATTCTTATGGGGGTTTATGTGTATATTGTTTAAGGAACACTTTCAATGTGCTCTAGTAAATGGTTTATCCATGGCCTTCAATAAATTCTTGACACTATCATATGTCGAGAATAGTAAATATGAGTCAAAGTCTTACGTTAGATAGAAAAGACAGAGTTAAACACTCACTACAAGAATGTAGGTTTTTTTCGTCGGCCAAAATCGGACGTTACTAGTGTAAAACCGACGAAAAGAGCATGATCTCGTCGGTCCAGCGACGGTAACATGGACCACGCCCATCTCCTGGATGCAAAACTCGTTTGCGTCGGCCAAATGGAGACGAACATTTGCTGCTTGTTTATCGTCGGCTCAACCGACGAAAACACATAAAAAATAAAATAATAAGTTTGTATGCGTGGGTCAAGCCCACGAACACCTGAAAATTTTTCAAAATTTTGCGTGGACTAAGCCCACGAATGATTCCCTATGCGTAGGCCAAGCCCACGAATGATTGAAATAAAATATCTAAAATAGAGGGCTTTGCGTGGGTTTAGCCGACGCAAACAATTTCCCTTATAATTGTTGGCGTGGGCTTAGCCCACGCAAATGTTTATTTCCAG
>Ga0099823_1007714_pt1 | contig 10945 bp, 7 predicted proteins | sample CowpearedBW_FD_76831 | JGI IMG/M metagenome (GOLD analysis project Ga0099823, IMG submission 76831) | Root nodule microbial communities of legume samples collected from California, USA - Cow pea red BW | ecosystem: Host-associated > Plants > Roots > Nodule | place: USA: California | collected... | reverse complement strand
AGTTTTTTTCAATTTTCATTCTTTTTTTTAATCATAAAAATTATTTTTTCCCTTTATTGTTTGTCCGGCCGCTCGCGTCGCATGATATCCAATTTAGACTTTTGTTTTTTCTAAAAATATATATAAATGATCTAAAAATAAAAATTAGCTTTCTTTGTTTACTCTTATATATTTATTTGGTTGCTCAAGTCGCAATGACATCCACAACTACTTTAAAGTAACTTAAAAAAAATATTAAAAATTTATAAATGATTAAATAAAAAATAAAAGATTAGAAAAATAAAATTATTTCAAGTGTCTATCCGGCCGCTCACGTCGCGTGACACCAATTTTAAAATAATACTAAAATTTAAATAAAAAGGGTTTTAAAAATTATAAAACAAATTAAATAATTTTTCAAATAATTTTCTAAATAGATTTTCATAAAGAACTATGTAACCCTAATTCTTCGTTGTGAATGGAGATACGTAGGAGCGATGATTAATCCTCGTCGGGCTCAAAAAATAAAAAAAATAAAAAAAATTTGTTTCTTTTTGTATCTTCTTTTATTACTATTTTTGGAGAAAAATAAATATTTTGAAAACCATATCCTTTTGCATATTTAATTAAAGGTACCGTCTTAGGACGGACGTTGTGGGGTGTTAATACCTTCCCCACACGTAACCGACTCCCGAACCCAAAATTTGGTTTTTTGTAGACCTTGTCTTATCTTTTTGGTTTTTCTGTAGTTTTCCATAATAAACTATGGTGGCGACTCCAAACTCTGTTTTTTACAAATTTTATTTTTGGTTCGGCATCTCGTTGCGATTTCGGTTGGGACAGATATCTTGTCCATTTTTTTTTGTTTCTTAAATGAATCCATCATTCTCCTTCTCTTTGAGCCTTTTGAAGTGTACATTCACATCTAGATAACTTGCTATCTTAATGTCCAGTGGAAATCTTCACTAGGTTTTCTTAAATAACTCATCACTATATTCAAAATTCTAAAATGAACTAACTAAATCCTTCATCAGCCAATTACTAGGGGCTAAGCAGGATAGGGTTGATAGCCACGATGTTGCTTCTTGTTTTATCTTTATTTCTCTTAAGAACACTTTATCTTCTTCATCAAATTGGGTAACTAATGAGTGCATATTTTTACCCTTATTTAACGTTTAACTTTGGGGGTTTAATTGAATTTTTGTGTTTAAAAGATTGATTTAATCAGGATTTGTGATAATTGGGCTTATTGAGTTTGAGATAAAAATGGGTTAAAAGATGATTTTAATTGTATAAAATATTCTTGGATATTTTAACTTTTGTTGATATGCAACTGAAGTTAAACTTGGTTTATTAAAGGTGTGAAATTAAATTATTCTGAATTACAAAATAAGGCCAAAGTTAGTAATTTCTGGAAAGAAGTATACACTGAGCTAAATGCACCCTTTTTTTTTACATGTACACTCCCTTTTTTTTTCAAAAATGGGCCACACAATCAACTTTCACTATTATGCCTCCTAAATTACTAACTTTCATCCCTCCTATCACTTAAACTCAACGCAACCAGATCATGCCATGTGACAATCCTCCACTCATTAAACTGTCTAACCAAAACACATTATGTCATCAATCCTCACTCAAACATCTAACCAATCACGACACAACACGTCATTTAATGCAGCACCCCATGTAGTAATTAGTAACCTTTCTTCAGTTTGACAATATCTCAATTCCTCTGAAACTGTAGTGGCATACAAAGTTGACAATTCTTCTAGAGTTGATAATGTGTTTGTTTAGTGATTTGGTTAAGAAAAACATCTCTAACTCTTCTTGTTCAAGAGATCTTTTGACGTGCCTTGTCCTTTGGCCATCAGATCTCTTTGACAAAAAAAGTGGTAGACATTTTGTTCAACATAGAATAAGCATTTATATATTTTCCATGTAATACATCGTTAATCTACTTTTATGTGTTTTACAATTTGAGAGCATTCATAATTTATTAAACATAACTTGAGTATGCACAATTACATGAGACATTTGTGTCTTATATGAGTCTTATATGATTTGTTGTTCATTTAAAACATTGTTTTTTAAAAGAAACGTGATCATATTTGATACTCAGCTATTTTTAACACTTAATAAAAATCATAAAATATTGAACTTTCAATTTAACACACAAGAGGTTCTTCATGTTTTATGCTTTTGTTGGATCAAACACTTAATAAAAACATAGGGTTGTTTTATTTTTCTATAACAAATGTCTTTATTGAAATCAAAGATTCTAGGTTTCTATACAATTTTTCAATATACAACGCAACCTAATTCAATTCTTTATATATCAATGGTATTCAATCTTTAATATTCTTCTAGTAGCACAATCAAATTCAATTCACTAAGACACAACATATCAATGGAATTCAATCCTTAATATTATTCCAGTAGAAATAAATTTGAGTTTTAAGAATTGAAACAAATTGAAAACAAATAACAATACTTATTCATTGTTTACATTTTTTTGGCACAAATATAACGATCTTGCATGAAATAAACATGTTTGACACTATAAACAAGATACTCAAATGAGAGGCAATTTCTTCGGAAACAACACATCCTTCCTTCATTGAGATGCAACACAGTTTGCAGGAAAAATTAGAACACAGCCAGAGTTCAATTCATGAAGATGGATGCACCTCGTGCAAGATTGCACATGTACATCAATACAAATAGATAGTTGGACTACAAAATCCAAACTAAAGAAAGAGCAGGATTCTAAATAATGCCTTTTATTTATCTTCCATTAGGCTCAGCAATTCGGGGTATTCTGCCTCCTACTTGTTGTTCCATACACTTCACTACCCTCACGTGCTTTGCATTCCATTCCTCAATCAACTTCTGCTCCTTGCTTTCTGCATCTCTCCTCAACTCTCCTAACTGTTCTCTATATTCTGTTTCTATTCTATCCAAAGCAGCATTCTGTTCTTCCCTTAGAGCCTTAATCTTTGCTTCAATTTCCTCCATCTTTTCCCTCCTTCTGCTAGCCTTCTCTGCCTCCAACTGCTGCTCCACCCTTCTCAACAGCCACGCCGCCTCCTTCCGATGCGCCACCATAGCATGATGTCCTTCTTCCAACTCCTTACAGCACTCTATTAACTCTAACACTACTATGTTATCACCATGAGGTGTTGTTACATTCAACCAAAGGGGAGGAGGTGCTGTTGAGGAAGAGAGACTAAGGGTCACAGAAGGTGAATGTGGCCTAATTCCTGGTGAGGGATTGGTGGTGCTAGAATTTGAAATCCAAGGAGGAAGCAATGATGCAGGTGCAGATGCAGATGCAGAAGCAGAAGCAGTTGCAGGTGCATCAGTGTGGATAAAGGGTCCAGTAGAAGAAGCCATAAGGTATGATGATTGTGAAGAGTGTTCCTTCACTAGCTTCTCAGCAAAAGTCTCAAGAATATGATCATATTTGGTATTATCAACTGGGCCAATTGCTTTGTTAATCTCTTGTTTCTCCCTCTGTTGCTTCTCTTTGAACACTTCCCACCACTTCCCTAACCTCTTGGCAGTTCTACCTGGAACTTCTGCAGCAATTTTCTTCCATTTGTTGCCGTGTTTCGCTTGAAGCCGGATTACAAGGCTCTGCTCTTCCTCTGTTAGAGACCCTTTCTTGATGCCAGGCTTGAGGTAGTTCTTCCACCTTTCTAAGCATGACTTTGCATCCCTGTTTAGAGGTGTGTTCATGCGCTGAGACACAAGATTCCATTCCCTAGGACCATACTCTCTCACATATGCACATAACAACGCATCCTCTTCAGCCTTCCAACGTTGCCTTTCCTTCATTTCCTACTGCAAATCCAACAGCCCATATCTTCAACCTTGAACTCTTCATTATTCTATCTGCATAATTCATCACAACAATGATGTGAAATTCAATAGTTACATAAACTTGTAGGATTATTAAAAACCAGGAGTTGAACTCAGAATAGAACACTTAACCCACTCCAGAATTAGGTTTACCAAAAAGCCAGATATGAAATTTAATCCAGCACACTGTCAACATGTAGAATACATGTATGAAGCATACATAATAGAGAATGACTATTTAGTCAAGATCTTCCACAAACAAGTGAAAATTGATTATAAAAAGTTGAAAGCAGTTTAAAATAATGGCTATTTTGTCAGATCTTTCAGAGAAAAATTTCATTTGGCACACTACTGATTTAAAAATGGCAGTAACAAACCTTTCTAAAAGTGAATAATTTTTCAGGTCCTTTAATATACAGTTATCTGAATTATTAATTATTATATAAGGATAGTAGCCAAAAACAATCACATCACTCAATAAAACAAAATTATCCTCTTATCTCCTATTCCAAAATAGAATAATAGAATCCGAAGCATTGATTTCAATGAGACAAAATATACACTACTTAAATTCTTTTATTGAATTACACGAATTTCATCATATCACTAGCATTTGGAATCCAGTAGAATCTCAAATGAAACGGAACATATAAATAAGAACTGAACCAGTGATTCATTTTCATTATAGAATCAACTATAAAAACTCGAAAACAAAGCATAAATGCTTGGTGTACAGAAAACAAAAACAACATTCAGTATCCCCAGTACATTAAAAGAAAGAAAACATTGCGATGGCTCACAAATATTGCTACTAGTTTATAAAGAAAATATTCAATAAAAGAGTAAAAGTATTTAGTATTTTAAAGAATTATTCTAAAAACAAAACTTAAATCCTCACCAAAACAAAGATAACTAAGCCATAACAAACAAACGTTTCAATACAAAACTTCCACAATCTAGAGCCTTTAAACAACATCAAAAGACAAATGCATAAAGAGAGATAGAAAAAGAAAGAAAAGAACATTGTATGAAACCGCACCATCCTAGAGCCCTGAACCAAAAGATAAACTCATCCTTGGTTTGGTTGGTTGCTTAGAGGAATGGTGAAAAATGGAAAAAGAAGAAGAAGAAGGAGAAAGTGGTGATGAAATGGTAAAAGGCTTGATGTTGCTCCCTAACTACCTAGCAGCTTGGTTGATTGTTGATGGAGGGTACACATTTGGATAGCTAAAAGAAAGAAAAATGGGAAAGGAGGGAACAGAGTTGCCATGATTGTTGAAGAGAGAGAAAATATTTTGTGGGGTGAGATGGGTGTAGGATAAAGACAAGGCACTGTGAAGAGAGAGAAAGAGATGGAATGGGACAAGACAAGGGAAGAAAGGGCACAGGGTCACAAGAGAGAAAAAAAGAGGAAAAATCATTAACGGAGCAGTGCGGTACGTTGGTTTCAGTGCTTCAAAATGCCACGGTCTCTCTTTTACTCCTTTCTAAATTATTCACCGTGCAAATCCTCTAAGAATTTACCTCCTATGTATTTGAAGTTAAATACGTTGTTCGATCAAAATTTTAAATAAATTTTAATTAGTTTCAACTTATTTAATGTCATCTTCACATTGTATTTCCAACAAGGAGTGATGATAGTAAATTCAATCTTCTTAAATAAAGTTGTACCGTAGGATCCAATCCTCCACCACAATCGAACGGACCAAGAAGAAGCGGTTGAAGACTCTTCGTAACGGCCGCACAATCCAAGTTGATGGTGCAATCTTTTCGGAAGAATAAATAAAGTTCTATAATTGAACGGCCGCGGCCGAAGACACCTCGCAACGGCCGAAGGCCTCACACCACATTTGTTTTGTTAACAGTTAATTAAAAATTATATTGAGACCTTCTTGATGTGATCTTCCGAAACATTGATTATGACTTGTCATTTTATTTGAAAAACATATCAGTACTCAAGTTTAAAAAATAATTGAATCTCAATTAAGGAAATTCTAATCAAAAGTTCACATAAAGAAACTATAAAAAGAATCACAAAGTAAGTAGGTAAGGACTTTTACTTCACATTTATTATAACATTAATTGTTAATCCCGAACAAATCTAACCTGACTTAAGCATCATAGCCTTATTGGCGGGTACCCCAATCGTTTAGACAGCCGAACAGGAGAAGAAGAGAGAATCGAACAGGAGAAGAAAGAAGAGACAAGCGGCAATAGAGAGAAAATCATAGTTTAGATAAACGTTCAGTCCCAATACTTGAAACAAAAGTTTTCTACAAAAGTCACCAAACAAAACTATAATGTAATGAATATAGTGTACTGATAATATGGATATATAAATCTTAAAATATATTTTAATTAATTAAAATTTTATTTCCAATTTTATATTAAATTTTAATGAACATGATTTAAGGAAATGAATATTTTTATATGAATAATAAAAATATATTAACTAAGTTTTCATTATTTAATCTTTTTAATTATCGAATTGGAAGAGTGTGCCTAATTTTGTACAAATTAAGGATAATAATTAAGTTTTTATTTTATTTTTTAAATTTGGATGTTGAAGGTAAGTTTATTTCTTATTTTTATTAATTTTTTTTTACTTAAAAAACTATTTTAATTAATATTTGTTATAATTAGAAATATTGAGCATGAGTTGCAAAAATATGTTAAATTGTATAAATATGCTTTGAAAATTTTGAGGGGTGTTTGTGTAGTTAAAACTAAAGATAAACTTATAGAAGTGTGGAAATAAATTGATTAAATTTTTATGACACTCCCAATACTAAACCAAAATTAACAAATAATCAAAGTTACAAGAAATCAAACCAAACATCACACGAAACTAGCAAAAGAAGCATGGAAAAGTTAAAAAAAAGAGAGATGTTTAAAAGTTAGGCTATCCCAACGAGTTGTCCACTTGCCCAACTAGAGTTCTTGTATAATAACTTATCCAGAATTCTTGGAGCCCAACTAGCTTGAAAAAGTTTGGCTCAACGATTTTCTCATCTTTTTCAATTGAAGGAGCTTTGATAATGCAATAATATTTATGATAAAAGATAATTTGGTGAAAATATATCTTAAGATATTTTATTTTATATTTTTAAATAATTGTTTTATTTAATTATATTAGAAAATATAAAAAGATAATAATTGTCAAATCTTTTGAAATCTGGCAATATCTTTTTAAATCTATTTAGAATTCTACAACAACCAAATATATCACATATATTGAATTTATTTAAAATATAATTGGAGGAAATTATATTAATAGAAATAATATTACAACAACAAAAAAGGTAGAAAAAGACCTTGCCCAATTTCTACATAAAGAGAATTAAGGGAATTCATCTTATTTGTCTGGTATTGATCTTTGTCTTGAGTCGTCTAAGTTGTTCAACTAACCCAAGTTGTCTAACACTTATGTAGAACTTGGGTCATCTAATGGCTTAGTCGTCTAATCCAACCTTCAACTACTCTAACCAATGCTTTCACTTGACCTTGTTTAAGTCCTATTTTTTCATATGTTTGCTTCTATCTTTCAAGCATTTACTTGTTCTTTGTTGTCCTGTGCTTGGCTTAAATTCATTGAACACACATTGTCTAAACAAAAAATATACGCACACACAATCCCACCCACCCACACATACACCCACACCTACACCCACCCACACCCACACCCACACCCACCCATCCACACCCCCCATACACACACCCATCCACCCACCCACCCACACACATAAGAACAACCACTATTCCAAACTTCTCTCAAGCCTTACAAACAAGGTCTACTTCCATTGCTCCCTTAAAGTTGTTGGTGAAAAACGGCCAGTACATTGGTCGCATGTGGCAAGTAATAAATATATCGTTCTCTCCACGGGGACTTATGCAACACATGTCAACTATCGCAATTGACAACTCAATTAGACAATAAAGTTCACAAAAATACTAAAAAACTCTTTTTTGTATTTTTATCAAACAGTTGGTGCTCAATATAAATTTAACACAAAGTATTTACAAATGTCAAGACTAGATTTCATTCACTTCATTCTCATGCATTCACAAACATTTCAATTCCAATTTCATGTCAAAATCAACTCATAAGAATACTCAAATCCTATTCCTAGTGACTTTGAGCCTATGATAACTTATCAAGTTCCAATTCCTTGAATCCTCAACAAGTGAAATCATGCATTAAATTCAAGAGTCTTAGGATTACTAATGAATCGTGTTTTATTCCTAGATACAAGCTCCATTAGGTATTCAATTTCAATTCTAAAAGTTCAAAAGGCATTTCCCAACCCCTCAAGAACACAAATCATGCATGGGTGGTCAAACCAAATCAAGCATTAAACATGAAAATCAAATACTAACATTAAAATGGAAAAGCATATGTATTAACATCCCAACATACACAAGAATTCAATTCATTACATCTAACCTCAACTAATAGGTTTAGCTTTCCATGGTGGAGAACTTAGGTTTTACAAATTGAAGAGAAAGGGAAGAGGTGGAAACCAAAGAGAAGATGCAAGCCCTTTCCCAAAGTTCTTGAAAAATGCTCCATGCTCTAATTGTGCCTCCCCTTCGCCAACACCTCCAATTTGTAGATCCTCTCCCTCATCAACCCCAAAAGGGGGAAAACACCATGGATGAAGATTGAAGACCCAAGGAGGAGTGGTAGAGCTTCCTAGCATCTCAAACAACCTCCAAGGGCCTCTCTCAATTTCTCTAGGTGAAGAGAAATTGTGGAAGGAAGAAAAGATCCCTTTGCCTCATGAGGAAACATGTTTAAATACCCATTTTGACCTATCAACGTCGTCACTGCCTGGCGCCATCTCAACACTGCTAAGTACCGTATTAGTAAAAATGTGAAGCAGGAACTCCAAAGAGTCACCACCTGATGGTATTACTCCATAGCCAAGCGTCGTTGGCCACCACTTGGCGGCACTCCTCCACTATCCGGCGACAGCTTTTACGAATTGAATGGCGTTCAACCCCACTTTTTCACCGCTCAGCCTTGTAGCGCTCAGCCTCACTTTCCACCACTCAGCCTTGTAGAGTTGAGCCTCCTTTTCCATCGCTCAGCCTTGTGGGTGCTAAGCCTCACTTTTGCACCGCTCAACCTTGTGCAGTTTGGCAGCATTTTGTATTTGAAGCATTGGGCTTGATTCTAGTGGCGTCCAGTGCAGGTATTTACTTCAAATTAATCTTTTCTTCTCCAAAACATGCTCCCCTACATTCTTGCTTGTTTTTCTCCACCACAAATACTTCCTATTAACTTATTTAACACATTCAAAATAGATATTAGAGATAAAATAATCATAAAATAACTAAAACATAAAACAATACAAAATACAATAAACTTGAGAATATAACAAGATAAAAGTTAGGAAACAGTTAACTTATTCATGACAGTAAACACACAAAATAGGTAAAAATGGATATTATCAAAAGCCTTACGACGAAGTACACATGTGCTACTTCCTATCATTCTCCTTGAGGGCTTCCTTGGCGAAGTCCACCTCTAGTATAGCTATGTAGAGTTACCCTTACTACTGCTCTCCAAGAGAGACTTACGAGCAAAGACCACTCTTGACTGCTCACCGAGAGCCTTACGAGCAGCATGAACACTCAAGTTCACCACTAAAGACTAACAAAGTGCACCACCTTTAGTTAAGTCTCCACACACATTCACAATTCCAAAAAGCACATATTTTTATATTACCTAATCACAACAATTAAGATTAATTCAACAACCTCTACTCATATAAATAATTCATCATACAAAAACACAATTTAAGTGATGCTCGCCTCTATAAACATGTGCCTAGTTGTACAAACACAACAAAACAAAAACACAACCAAAGAGCATTGGTCAAGTGGCACCCAATGTCCCTGACCTAGCGTCCAATGCCACCAAATAGAACTCGGCAATCAAAAGTGGCGCCTAGCGATATTGAACTCAAGAGCTCAGCATGATAGTGACGCCTAACATTACTGTGAACAATAGAAACCAAAATATAAAAAATAATATGCACACTTGCCCAAACTAATCCACTTCTTCTTAAACATGATACAAAAATTAGATAATATAATCTGAAAACATCCAACAAAATTATTAAACACAATTTATGCAACATCAAAAGATTAACCCTCTAATTGCACCATCTAATACAAAGTACTTCAAATTACTTTTCAATTTATTCATTCGCTAATACTAATATTCTCAAAATTAAATTAACTTCTTATAAATCATCGATCGTTAGAAAAAACTTATTTACCCACAAAACTATATTCTCACGCTTCCATTTAATCATCAATTTCATTATGTACATCATTAACCAAATTCATAGAAATTCAATTACTTCAAAGTGTTGTACATGGATTTAATCAAAATTTCATCATTTAAACCTCATTTTCGTAAACCTCTTTCCATACTTTTGAATCATTCAAATACACATGCATCAACCCATTCACTGATATAAAAAAAAAATCTAAATCAATACCCCTATCAAGAATCTATAACCCACCACATGTTTCCAACCAAATATAAATTTTCAACATTACCAACTATTTATTTTAATTTATCAAATTAGGTTTATAAATTGCCATATATATATATATATATATATATATATATATATATATCCTACGAATTAATGATTGTCCATTAGTTTTCTATTATTACTCATATATTAGTTTTCTATTATTACTCATATATTGATTACTCTTTATAGGATTTAATTCTTTTTATTAACTATTTGTAATCCTTGAATTGTATTCTTTGGATTGCATTTTGTATCTATAAATATGATTTCCCCCTTAATAATATGACACAGAAAATTAGCGTCCATTATCTCTTATTCTCTCTTCTTCATCTTTCTTCTTTCTTTTATTAAGTTTATATTTTATAACAAGTTATCAACATAAGAGCTCCAACTGAGCTAGCATGATGACTCTAACCAACTGAGTTAGGTACTAATTATTTTTTATATAAAGTAATACATGTTTATACATTCATACATATAAATTTATATATATATATATATATATATATATATATAGTTTTTTGTTTTTTTATATATTCTTTTTTTTT
>Ga0099823_1007713_pt1 | contig 10945 bp, 11 predicted proteins | sample CowpearedBW_FD_76831 | JGI IMG/M metagenome (GOLD analysis project Ga0099823, IMG submission 76831) | Root nodule microbial communities of legume samples collected from California, USA - Cow pea red BW | ecosystem: Host-associated > Plants > Roots > Nodule | place: USA: California | collected... | reverse complement strand
TTTTTTTTTTTTTCAATTTTACGTTTGATATATTATTTTTCCAGAACAACGAGGTTTGTTGTAGTATTTTTTTGCAAATATCGTCAATTTCTAGATGGATATTAAGAAATTATCTAAATAAAATGGCCGTAATTTTTTTGTAATGTCATTTTGGGCTATAGTCTTTCAAAACCCTAAGTCTGGGTTGTCTATTGGTTATTTAGTTTTAAAGGAATTTGAAAAGAAAAACTGTTCAATTTATCATTTTTTTTCGTAGAAGTGCCCTTTATTTTATTTGTGTGATTTTGGAGGGTATTTTATCGGAACCCTAGTTTCTGGGCTGTGTAAAGATTCTTTTTTTTTTTTTTACGTTAATGGGTTCATAGAAATTGTGGTTACTGGATTATTGTTTTCTTGTTTTTGTTCATTTTTAGCTCATTTATTTATTTACTTACACATGTAACTTTTGGACCCAATTGTGGTTGCTGGAGTATTGTCTGCCTGTGATTTTCTAATTTTTTTCATCATTCTTGTTATTACAGGTTCTAAATTCTAATTAGTTGGACAGAACATGTCCCATCACCACGAGGGTGATGCTGAATACATGGCGGATGAATGTGAAATGGAGGATGTGGCAGATGATGTGGACGATGAATCTATTGATGATGGAGAAAGGGGTGGCGTAGAGTCTGATGCAGATGAATTTGATTACTCGGTTAGTAAATTGCTGTTTGTGCTGTTGTATGAACACGATGATGAGTCTGTTTCTTATAATGATTAATCATTTTCAGTCATTGGTGATGTGTAATTACCTTCCTCCCACTTCAATGATTCATCAAGCAAATGTCAACTATGTATGCAGTTATCTTTGGATTTCTAGGACTAATGTTGTGATTTTGTCACAGAGTGACAAGGTAGTAGACACTACAGCTGCTCAGGCTAGAAGAGGACAAGACATCCAGGGAATCCCTTGGGATAACCTTAGCATCACCAGAGAAAGATATAGGCGAACTAGGCTTGAGCAATACAAGAATTATGAAAATATCCCTGGTTCAGGAGACAAGTCAGGGAAGGTAACACTTGATATCTTTAAAGAAGACTCTTTGATTTCTATCGATTTTCCTCCAGTCAAGGTCGCTTTTCAGAAGCATAACAGTATAACACCATTTAACATGTCTATTATCGCATGCAGGACTGTAAGAACACAAAAAAAGGATACTCATTTTATGACTTTAAAAAGAATACAAGATCAGTAAAGTCAACTATTCTTCATTTTCAGGTAGGCTGTTTCTATTCTGGTTTCTATTCTGGTTTCTATGTAGCAGCATGCTTTAAGTTTTAGGGTACACTGTGATATCTTGCTGCATGCTGCCCCTGTTTATTCTATTTCTATGAAGTTGTTAACAACTTGTTATTGTAAGGAAAAAAAAAGACATTCAAATATATAAGCAAATTTTGCAGAAGTTCTCTTAAGTCTACAGTACTCTCCCTCCAATGAATGCCCGTTGATTTGACTGAGAACGGAACATAAGCATACCAGTACTATAACTACCTATATTGGTGCCTAATGCACCTTATGTTGAAATTGTAGACAAATTTCTTAAAATCTTAGAACAGATTCAAAATTAGTGAAAACAATCAGATAGTGTATATTTCTGATACGTAGCTCCTGCACTGACATTATTTAATTTTTAAATGATTTTTCAGTTAAGGAATTTAGTATGGGCTACATCAAAGCATGATGTTTACCTCATGTCTCAGTTTTCGATAATGCACTGGTCCTCTATGACTTGCAAAAGTTCAGAAGTTCTCAATGTTTCAGGGCACGTTGCACCATCAGAGGTTAATATCCCTTGTGTAAATGACCACCATAAACGTCTGATTATTCATTGAATAAATGTATGATAAAATTGATCAATCATAATCTTAATCTTCCAAGTTATCACTTCTTATTGTCAGAAACATCCTGAAAGTCTGTTAGAAGGATTTACTCACACTCAAGTCAGTACTCTTGCAGTGAGAGAGAAGCTTCTAGTTGCCGGTGGATTTCAGGGAGAACTTATTTGTAAGGTAATTTGATGATTTGATTGTTTAAGGGATGTTTACTTTTTTAATCTGTACACCTGTAACTTGTAAGTGTAAATTTTGCTCTTGGATCTCTGGACATTTTAGTTATATGAGGCAATCCTCTTCCCTTGAGTTAGCCTTTTGGTTTTGGTTAGGCCCCAGTTTGTTCTTAATATGGTATCTAAGCCGTTGTTGTTAGGATCATGGTTAAATAGTACAATCATAGGATCCTACTAGTTGAACCACCTCTTCCAGGCCTTCATTCATCAAACCTTTTATTCTTATTTGATTTTGGTGGAGTACTATACTGTTGATACTCCTTTCTTCTTCATTATGCATCTTAGTCTTTATTTTTTCAGCTTCTCTTCATAAGCATTGGTTGTTTAATCTTTTCCTTCGTTTCATTCTCTATTAGTCATTTGCAAATGTATATTTTCATAGATTATTGCTATCAGACTGTACATGCTTATGCTTTATAGTTACTCTGCCAGATGCTGCTAACTTGTTCCTCATAGGAATTGTTCATGGTTTTAGAACCATCAACAGATATCAAGATCTTATCTCCTTCTTTGTTACTGGAATGCAGCACCTAAATCGACCTGGTATTAGCTTTTGCACGAGAACAACTTTTGATGATAATGCTATCACCAATGCCATTGAAATTTATACTTCTCCTAGGTATATAGTTTTTCTTCTTCCAGTTATTTTACCACATGAATTGTGGATATAGGTTTCAAGTCTAATGTACTTTTATGATTTTTAGTGGTGCAGTTCATTTCACAGCGGCAAATAACGATTCTGGAGTCAGAGACTTTGATATGGAGAAATTTCAGCTTTCTAACCATTTTCGTTTTCCCTGGCCTGTGAATGTGAGTCCTGACATTTTTTTTCTTCATTTCCCTCTCCTCTCCAGGACTGGTAGATGGATACTTTAATTTTGTTCCTTTGGAAATTGCATTTCGATTTGTTTGCATCAGATTACATTGTCTTGCATTCAGGAACAATTTTGCCATAGGATATGCTGCCTACATTGGCAATATGGATGGGCCAATTGGCAGTATTTGCTGTCTATTCCCAGTCATGTCTAACAACTATCCTGAAATGTTTAAACATTTTATAGAATAAATGAAGAATGGGAGTGTCAGTGACTCTGCCTTTGGAATATGGTGATCTAACAAGCCAGTAGTAATATGGATAACCTTTCTGTTGGATCGTACATGTTAATGGTTTTCTACCATTCCCTTACTCTCTAATTTATTTTCTGTCTCCATTTACTGCAGCACACTTCTCTCAGTCCAAATGGTAAACTACTACTAATTGTTGGAGACAATCCTGAAGCTATGTTGGTGGACTCCCAAAATGGGAAGGTAACTCCTTTTTATCCAACAACCAATCAATTATTTTTTCTGGTGTATCCCAAGAGAGCTTATGATGGAAAATTTTTTAATTTGATTTTTTTTATCCTGCAGCCAGTCGATACCTTATCTGGGCACTTTGATTACTCATTTGCGTCATCATGGCATCCTGATGGCATGACCTTTGCCACTGGAAACCAGGATAAGACCTGCCGAATTTGGGACATGAGGAATTTATCCAAGTCAGTGGCTGTGCTGAAGAGCAACCTTGGAGCCATCCGTTCAATCAGGTATTCCTCAGATGGCAAGTATATGGCTATGGCAGAGCCTGCAGATTTTGTACATGTGTATGATGTAAAAGGTGGGTATGAGAAGGAACAGGAAATTGATTTCTTTGGTGAGATATCAGGCATATCTTTCAGTCCGGACACCGAATCCTTGTTTATTGGGGTCTGGGATCGCACTTATGGCAGCCTTCTTGAGTATAGCCGGCGCCGGAATTATACATACCTTGATGCACTAATTTAACTTCAACATTCAAGGAGCAATAAATGACAACTTACTTTAGTGTCTGATTGTGATGAGTTGGTTTATGTATAAATTAAGTATCCTGCTCATGTTCTCTATAAAGTAGTGGTAGGATACGTTGTTATCGGTGTGTGGAAAGGGAGGGAATGTACAGAAGGCTAGAAGGTGATGTTAGTGAAAATGGGATGGAAAGTAAATATTTTGTATGTGTCTGGTTTGTGATGCTGAGAATATCAGTATTTACTTTAGAAAGCTTCTGTCTGTGGCTGTAGAAAATTATGGAGCATATAATTCATGTTGTTCTTTGCTTCTTGCAAGTCACTTCTCTTGTTAATGTTTTTGTGGAAAAGTAAATTTTTAAAGGGAAAAATAATGGATTTTGCTCTTTGAGGATATAGCATTTAGTTTTTCGCATAAAAATTATAACAGATAGTGGTGGGTTTAGAAGTCAAAAAAATATACTTTTATCCGATTTCCCTTTTTTTTTTCTCTGTGCCCCTCTTGTCCGTAAAATGCCAAGATCTGAGAAGGTGATGAATGCCAGGATATGGCCAGTGAACTTTGTGTGGTAAAACTGATTATTGTTTAAGCAAAGTTTATAATTTGTCATATAGTATTTGGGTTATATTTAGATTTCTGACGAAAAAGTGCACTATTTTTATGTTCGTGCGGTATTCCTTAAAAACATGGAACTAATCTGTCACCTTTGAACCATAAAAGCTATTTTCATTTCAAGGTAACAATATAGATATGGCTGAAGATTGTTGAAACATTGAAACAGTACCATTGTTAAATGGCAACAACTATTAAAATTTTGCTTCTGAACCTGTTCTGACATCGAAACTTCAGAACACTATTTTGGTGAAGGTAAGATATGTCGCTACAAAAGAAATGCTTAATTTTATGGTTAACAATGAATATAAAAAGATGTTGTGTTAATTAAACTAGTGTTAATTAAATTAACAGTTCTGAGTATAGTTTTTTCTAAACTGTTAATTACACCTGTGGTCACTAGCAAGCAATTATAGTACTCATTATTCAAGTGGCAAATTAAAACCACAAACAGAAAGCACTAAAATATCTGTGATCCAAAACTAGCCAATAAAAGCGAGCCATGTCAGAAGGCAAATCTTGATTCCATGGCTTACATTCAAAAAGCATCTTATCTGTGTCTCCAACCACCCCTTTTCATGGTATATGATCCCTTCTCATACATGCTTGTATCCACCTACTCCTCCATTCTGCACAATTCTCTTATCTTCTGTACCTGCAAGTCCACACCAGAACTAAAATGGCAGCCTCAGCTTCATCCATGATATCAACTTCTGCAGCCTTATCTGCCACCATCCAAAAGCAGCATCATGTGAAGCCCTCCAACGTGTGCTTTCAGGGTCTGAGACCCCTCACAAGGTCCACAGGCTCAGCCAGAGTGAGCACTTCCAAAAGGGTCCCTCGTGGCAGTGGTGTTGTGAAGGCTGAACTCAACTCAGCCCTTGTGATAAGCCTCAGCACTGGCCTCTCCCTCTTCTTGGGGAGGTTTGTGTTCTTCAACTTCCAAAGGGAGAACGTGGCAAAGCAAGTCCCTGAGCAGAACGGGCTCACACACTTCGAGGCTGGTGACACACGTGCCAAGGAGTATGTCAGTCTCCTCAAATCCAATGACCCTGTCGGATTCAACATCGTTGATGTCTTGGCTTGGGGTTCCATTGGCCATGTTGTTGCTTACTATATCTTAGCCACCACTAGCAATGGCTATAACCCTGCATTCTTTTAAGTCATCACCATCTTCTTCCAAACTCCTTGTTCCCTTTTCTCTTCATCATTTTTCTTGGTAGTTGTATTGTAATGTCATCATGTATAGGTTCTCTCTGCGATGCCAACAAGTTCAGCATATTCTGATTTGCTCACTCTTTTCGGCTGCAATTTGGTTTGCTATGGTTAATGAAAAAATGGGACTTCTCTATATATGTTGAATTTGAACTCTCTTAACTATGTTCTGCTGATTCTGTTTTCGTTTGTTTTAAATTCTGTGGCTTACGAGGTTATGCGATCTTGTTGGCATGTGTTTGTTTGTTGATATCAAATTTATTCACAAAGTATTCTGTGGACATACTTCTTTTGAATCTTGACTTCATAGTTTACTAATTAACTACCTAGCAATAAACAGTTGTAAAGCCTATTTGAAAACCTTAATTGGTTTGCAATTTGGTGATGTTCATTATATTGTAAGAAATTGTGGATAAATACAATCATAATAATGGTTACAGTTGACCCTAAAACTTCGAAGTTGCAATTGAAATAAGTTATAAACCTTTTAAAAACTTAATTGATCATAGGTGAGGAAATTAGTTGAGATTTTTTAGCACGATTATTATAGGAACTTAGTACTGTGATTTGTGTGAAATTGATTATAATTGAGAGCTCTGATGACAAAACTATCGAAGGCATAAAATTGGAAAGTCTTGGAATCATAGTATTTTTCTCTCTTGTATCTAACAAGATACATTATCTATCTGAAAAGTATCTTGCAATGATGGATTCCAAGATTTTGCAAATGGGTTGTTTGATATTACTCAACTTTCTCACATTAGTGAGTGAACTTGAAATTGAGTATTTTGTACTGTGAAAAATAAAACCTATACAAGGAGAAATTTGCTGAACAAAAAGAGTTCGTTGATTTTATATACTCGATGTCTTCTGAACTGTTCCTCTTTAGCTTCAAATTGGAATGGGTTAAGTTCCACCGCTATAAGCATTAGGATAACGATTATTCTGCACAAGAGTGAAACATCAATATAGATATCTAAGCATCATTCTCATACTCTTCAAACCCCAGTTGCAGCCAAATAATTTATTTAAAAATAGGGGGAATGAGGGAAAAAAAGATCAATAAATTAATGATGCAGTAAGTGTAAAATCAATCCAACTTATAATGACTCAACCTGTTGAGAAACCAATCAGCTATCAGTGGGATTACCCAAACTAAAATGGAAGTGCCATAACCACCTCACAAATCGTGTTTCATTGATTCCTAGACCAATATTTTGCACTCACTAAGGGGAATTATTGAGTGATCAGAGAACAATAACAATAGCCAGCATTTCGTTTTAGGTGATGTTGGCTATGACATAGATCAACAAATTGTGTTCAGCACTAACAAGAAAAAATGAATTGGAAATACTTAAAAATTGCATCAAACTTCCTTGGTAGTATTTCAATTTATCATCCTTGGGAGCCTGGCTATAGAACATGCACAAAGGTATTTTAATGGGCATTTTATTTTTAAGCATCAAAACCTGCTGATTGAAACATTGCTACAATTCGGTGAAAAATAGCTTACACAAGAAGACAGAGGCCACGCCACCTGTTCTTAACTGCTTATTTAACATTAATTCCTCGTCCACCTACAAGAAAAAAATTGATAAGACTCAATATAAACACCAAAAATTAAATCGAAATTGCTTTCAATTAATTGAAATCCCAAACTACAAGAGAACAAAATCTTCGCTTAGGAATTCAAAAACAACATAAAAGGCTTCCCTCAGATTGAGAGAACTCCTCAGTCTCATCTTAGAATTCAAAACAAAGCTATCTGCTATTTTTCCCAACTTCCTTTGTACATAACTTGTTACAGTATCTTTACTTCCTTCCATCTAAGGCCAATGATAGGAACCATACCTATTTGAGGTGGAAGTGTATTAATGTAAACAGAAGTCGAAGGAATTACAAAAAAATAATGGCCAAGCTCCACGTTTTCTCCCTCCCTGTATATAAAATTCTATCTTCTTTTTCCCTTCTATAACTAACTCCTCGCTTCCCCAAATAGTGATTCCCGGAAGTTTGAGCTAGTCTTAGGCACATGGGCCTTGGACCTCCTAGTGTAGACCAAAGGTGGTTTCTCACTTGTAGGTTGTGCAAGAACAATAGGTAATGGGTTACCATCAATGTCGTCCTCTCTAGTTTCTGTCTTGTCCTCGAGGCAGAAAGAAGGGAACTTCTCTTTGATCGTCTCTGCTGCCTCCCAAGTTGCCTCCTCGACCGGTTGAGCTTTCCAACGGATGAGCCACTCCAAGATTGTCTTTCCATTTCGCTGCTCTTCTCTAGTTGCCAGTATCGCTTCAGGAGCAACTGGTTCCTTTTTATCTACCTGCATGTCAGAGGCCCTTGAGTTCGACTCTCAATGAAAGCAACAAATAACAGAAACTAATGCTATCTGAAATGGATTTGTATTACTGTTTATTAAAGAGGAAGGGATTACAAGAAAATAATGGCCGTGAAACCCCAAAGCCACACACGCCTCCTGGATCTGATCCAATTCAATCAAAATAATCTCAAAACATATCCACCCCTCATTTATTCTCTCTTAGCCTATATATTAGATTGTATCTCCTTTCATCCTCCTATAACTAACTCCTCGTTTCTCCATAACAGTGATTCACGTAAGTTAGTGCTGGCCCTTCTTAGGAAGTTGGACCTCCTAGTGTAAAACCTTGAGAGGTTTTAAGCTGTCCAAGAACCATACCAAATGGTTTCCCATAACTAACACCCTTTTGAACTAAAATTATAAACCATCAACTATAAGATCGTGTTATTAAACATCAAAAAAGAAATACAAATTATCAACTCAATATTTTGGACAGACTTAAAGAATAGTACTTTTAATGGACTCATAATGAGATGTATAGATCAACATACCATTTTGGTGAGACCATGAGTTGACATAACTTCATGCATCTTGCGCATAAGCATTTCTTCTTCAACCTAAAAAATAAAATCCAAAAATTCCATAATTCATGTCAATGTAGATGATCAGAAGAACATGGCTTCAATGTAAAGGTCATCAGAGAAAAGATAAAATGAAGTTAATTATGTCTTGAAAATATTAAGACAGCTTCTCCCCGGGCTGAAAAAGGTGGTGTAACATGACAGCCACCACGCTATCAAATGAGGAGGTGGGGGATTCAGCGTGAAAGTAGGCAGAGTCATTAACCCAGGTTTTAAAGTTTGTTTGACCAAAAAAGCATGCCAGTCAGAAATGAAACAGATATATCACAAATAGTGCTATAATGGAATGAGGCTTTCCAATAAACCATGAAAAAGTGTATCATAAACATATAATTTAAAAGATAAATCAGATAAAGAGCTGATAACATCGATGAACAAAGGTATTTGGGAAAGAATGAGTAGTTGCATGAGATGAAAATAAGATATCAAATGAACTAGAATCATGTGTTAATTAATAAAAAATGAAAATCCTCTTAATCAGACAAACAAAAATAACATCATTCCATTATCAATTCCAAACAATTTGAGATCAAGTCTCAAAAGAAAAATAAACAAAGCAATTTTGAGTTACTTTTTGCTAAACCGGTAGTAGAAGAAAAAAAGTGCAGAAAAAAAAAATACAAGTGATGCAAAGACTGCAAACCCTAAAAACCAAATTGCAAATTGGAAAATCAAAACAGCGGAGATGTGAAAACCTGAAGTTTCCGTAATTCATGGAACATCGATCTGTATGCTTCCATAAGGACCTCATTCTGCCTATCTATGTGCCTGTTAAAGTAGAATCATAAAATGAAGAGCAGTTCAAGTACAGTAAGCAGAAGCACAATCGAAATAGTGAATAAGTGTTGGTTGAAGGAGATGTACTTCAATAATTCCCCAGTGTGTCTTGGGTCAAAATTTCGGAAGTCCATATTGATAATGAAAATTGACAATCCAATCTGAGAAGGAGTTCTTAGGAATGCCAAGAGATTCTTATAAACCACACAGCCACACACCTTTTCCGATCTTCTACAGAAGCAAACAGCCACAAAATCAAATTTGCAAAACTTGAAAGCTTCAACAACAAAGGCCAAATTTTAATCTTAGCAAAACTTCCCTTAATAACGTTAGGGGTAAGTCTTAAAATAAAGATTTACTAAACTCTAGAGGTTAATACAATAAAAAAGAAAAATAAAATAAAAGATGTATATGATAGATCAGATCAATTTGGGTCCTCAAAATCAGAATCCAAGATCCAAAACAACAGATCAAATTTGGATTTTTTCAATGTAATCTAAACCAACCCAAATTTGTCGGTTTCAATTGATTCAGATTTATGTGTTAGGATTTGATACTAATCCATAGCCACCCTAATTCTTAACATTAATATTAGAATGTAACACCCATATATACCCTCTGTTCGTATATATACAATTGGGAATTACTCAATAAAGTGAAATTTAAGCCTAACTAAATTTCAATAAAACTGACTTATTAAGATGAAGTTTGCATCCACTTATATACTATAATTTGGCCATATTTGTAGACAATTGTGTAGAATGGAATCAAGAGTTCACCTCACAAGAATTCAACCAATTATGTAAAGTGAATGACAGCTGCATATACTCCTCAATAAAACAGAGTTGCTGAGAGGAAAAATAGGACAGATGAACATGGTATATTAGGTCCAAAGCACAACACAGAACGAAAAGTGGGTTCGAAGGGTCTTGTTTTCGCAGTTATGGAATATCAAATTCGGAATAGGTTTGAATTGAATCTCATAAAAACAAATCACACTCAAATAAACAATTGTTCATTAATCACAATGTAAAAAAACAAATAAAAAGATAAAATGCAGGCAACAAAATTTACCTGACGAGATAATTTTGATGAACACAAACGGAGATTGTGTCGATTCGAATTCTCTGTCTGCTATGTTGAGGAAGCTCTTCCGCTGAAAACCCCACAAATTGGGTTTTTGCCCTTTTATTTAGCCCTTCTTCAAAATATCTGAAGATAATAACAATTGTTAAAAATATTATATAAGCTCATTGAATTTAAATTAGAGAAAAAAGACCTTTAAAAAGATTAATAAGCTCATTGAATTACATTAATTTTTTTTTTATCATTGTACAATCATTAAAATCATTAAATTATATATTATTATTTTAACATTTTCAGCTTCCAAATGTTTATTTTATAGGACTAAAATTTATAGAAATACATATTTTTTTAATGTACAAATAATGTTA
>Ga0099823_1007706_pt1 | contig 10949 bp, 8 predicted proteins | sample CowpearedBW_FD_76831 | JGI IMG/M metagenome (GOLD analysis project Ga0099823, IMG submission 76831) | Root nodule microbial communities of legume samples collected from California, USA - Cow pea red BW | ecosystem: Host-associated > Plants > Roots > Nodule | place: USA: California | collected... | reverse complement strand
TAAAAGGAAATCATTGCAAAATAATGAAACCCAAATGGGAGATCTCTATGACAAATGTATGCAATATGAGCTTGAGATACTAAAAATACATGGTCATGTCTGCTTCAAAATCTCACTTTGTCATGCAAAATGAATATTTAAGTATCCAGTTAAGCAACACACTATTTAAGTATCCAGTTAAATAACAACATACCTCAATGTTGTTAACAGTAGCAGTAAGGCCTCTGCCAGGAAAGTATTCAAAACTTTCTACGGAAATAGATGGGAGGTCTTTGCCTTCACTATGGTCAACCACAGCCCTGCAATTTATTTTACACAAAAAAAAAAATGCATAAGGACAGAAAAGTGATTATTAGTTTAATATCATGCTTCACTGTTACATTTAAGATGGCAAAACTGAACATTCAAAGAATTGAATTGTTTTGTGGAGAATCTGATTAAAAGAGATCAGCATTTAATGAGTTAGTTATAGATATATATGAATCCCAAGCTATTGTAGGTTACAAACAAGATAGTTAAAATTGAGACTGTGGTTAGGATCATAGATCATAGATCATAGATCTTAATTGGGTTTCATTTTAATTGAAACCCATTCCACAAGGAAGGTGAAGGGTGCAACAAAAAACATCCTTAATTTTTAATTGGGTTTGTATTTTGTTTTAATTGAATCTGCATTTACTAGAGTGAATAGGTGGTGAAGTTGAATAAAGGTGAATTTTAATTACATTAATTTTTAACTGGTTGGTGTTGTGACTGAAACGTGCATAATAAGGTGAATATTAATTACATTAACTTTTAATTAGGTTCAGGTTTTATTTGAACTGAATTTATTCACCCAAGAAGGTGAATAAGTGGTGCAACGACGATTTTAACGATTTGGCTGGGCCACAATCATGCTTGGGATCTAAATCGGAAATAATGTGTAAAATCATACGACCTTTCAATTTTATGAGTAAAATCTTGATTTTGACTATAATGGTTAGAAGTAATTTACTTATACTTAAGGTAACTTCCACCTACATTACATACATTATGTATTCTTAAAAGGGTAGCGAAAAGGACTGCTTTCTAAAGCTTCTTTGCTCAAAGTATTAAATTCAACTTAAGTCAAAGCTAATGATTCCAATCAAGAGACCTCGTGGGACAACTTACAAGGTACAAACAAACCACAGCCAACCCTTTAATTATACCTTACCTTGAAAACACTTTCTTTTCTTATCACTCAACACAACACCTTTTACTGATACAAAACCGTACAGATTTATCATTGCAGAGATCGTATAGCTACCCAAATTATTCACACTCACTCACTTCTTGCTCCAATGCCTATTGTTATTCAAGACGCTCTATCTAGTAACTTATGTTGGTGATCATAATAGGACATGATCAGAATGGTTCTGAAAAATTGAAGAAACATTTGTTCCATCAACTTTAGAGCAAGAGCTTACTTCGATACTTTTTGGAAATTGAATTGGTCCAATATTGAAGTGTCGTTTCTCAAAGGAAGTGTGTCTTGGAGATACTTCAAGAAACTTGCATGTCAGACTGCAAACAGTGTTGTTAATCTGCAGGGAGATGGCAAAAGCCGCAATAGTTGTTGAGGGGTAAAACATTAAAGAAATTAGTTATAAAATTAGAGGTGTTTCTGGAAAATGGTGGGTGGTGCGGAATAGCTTTTCTTTTGAGTTTTGAGTGCAAGGAACATGTGACGATTAAGCTTCGGAGGAAAGGAAAGAAATTTAAACGATGTTGATTGCCAAAAGATTGGGGAGCATGGAACAAAAGGTTAGTGTCGAAACTTTACTTAAGTGTCACTGGATCACTGTAGTCCTACAATTCTGTGTAGTACATAATCAAGTGTTATTAATTATTTCTCATAAATTGATAATTTTGAATGTGCTATAGAAACATTGATTGGGACCATAGACATGCGGTAATCCAAAACCACTTAATAATTTTCTGCAGTGTTAGGCCAATTGAACTAAGGAAACCCAAGTAAAAAACAATAGAATATAATAAATAAACAGGAGAAAATAAACAAAAGCAAAACACTTACTGCTGACTTATTTTTAAAGGGTCAGTGAGATTTTAAGTGTTTACTAATTCAAACATGACCGACAGTGGAGGAGGAGATCCACAAGGCCCAATTCCATCTCTCTAATTTTGTCCCGGAGACCTACAAACCCAAATAGACCCTTTTTGCCATTTTGATCAATAAAAAGGGCAAACCATAGATGCCCACCTGATCCGTGATGTACTCTGAGTTTGCGAAGAGTTGAAACCTTGCCACCTCTTTTATGCCCAATCTATGGCACAGAACCTGTGATGTGCAAGGTGGTCATAATGGCATTTCTTGTGGCTCCACAACGCCATTGCACCACAATAACCAATATTTAAACTTCATCTTAGTTAGGGGAAGTCGTTGACTAATTTGGGAATATATCACAGGCTAGTTGGTAGGCTAAGTTATACTACTATTACAAGTCCAGATATTTCTCGTGTTGCTTCAGTGGAATTCCTTCTCTTTAAATAGTCATTAGGATGCAACTACTCATACAACTATTCAAATGATCTCTTGGACAAGGTTCATTTTATTCATAAATGTAGGGTCAACTACTCAGATGCTGATCAGAATAGATGTCTGTCATTCCACCCCAACATATTGTGTTCATGTAGGAGGTAATATTGTATATTGGAAAAGTAAGGAGCAAGAGATTGAAGCTAGATCTAGTGTTAAAGTTAAGTATCAGGCTATGGCCTTGATCACCTACGGACTTATTTGGATAAAGCAATTTATTCATAAACTAAAATTTGTTGAGTTCTCTCAAATGAAGTTTTCTGATAATCAGATTGCTTTTCATATTACTTCCAATCTGATTGTAATCCAAGTACTACGGATCTCAAGCAGTAATATGAAGAAGCCTATTAAGATGTATATCCAATGGCCCAAATACCCAGGATCTTAATTCTCACCTTAGATAATAAGCATAATGGGAAGGAGGAGTTAGCTACAGGAGAGAAAAGTTAGTGGAATATATCATATAAGAAAATAAAGGAATATTGAAGATACAGTTTTATTTGAATTGTAATTGGAGCTCAAAGGGTTTCTTCGGTTGGGAGCTTAGTTCTTTTCCTTTTGTATTGCCTCTTACTGCATAATATACTGTATTTGATAGAAATTTTCTATCATAGTCCAATTTTTCATGAGGAGCAAACATACTGAAGTGAATTGTCATTTATTACAGAAAAAGTTCTTTTTGCTAGTAATGTACACTAGTTCTATTGAACAACTAGCTAATATTTTCACTAGGTCTATTAGGGACTCCTGAATTATGTTTATGTGTAACAAGCTTGAGGCATATAATCTATATGCTCTAGCTTGAGAGGCAGTGTTAGTGTACCGTTGTGGTATTTGGGCCATAAACTAGTTAGTTTATGCTTTCATATATTATATTCCAATTCAACTATTTTCATTAACCGAATAAAATTCAATTCCAAGAGAACTACACGAACCACAATTGTTGCTAGTAAAAGGAGAGCTTATAATTTAAAAAAAAAAAGGCTTAAATACACATTTGGTCCTTATTTTTGTCAAAATTATTCAATGTGGTCCATATTTTCGTTGTTTGTTCAATTTGGTCCTCATTTTGGTAAAATCGCATTCAATCGAGTCCTTTTGACAAACGGAGTTAAAAATTTTAACGACACAGTGACACAGTGTAACTGTTTGGGTTACGTGTCAATTTTTTGGCAATGACGTTGGCACAGTGAAATTTTATGGTCGTTGTGGGTTTAAAAGTTTGTGAAATTGATTTGGGGAAAAAAATTAGGGTTTGAGAGGTTTGAAGCAAAACTGTGGCCAGCAAGAATCTTGTGCACAATCCAGTTGGTGATTCGAAATTCGCGTTTGAGAGGTATGTCTCGTCACCATTCATCTTCCTCCTCTTGCTGTAATAGTTGGGGGCAACCAATCTCGAATGACAACCTCCAAGCGCAATGTCGAAGCTTCAATCGCAAACCCTAACTGATGTTATCTTCAACCACGTTATCTTCAATGATGCACCCAAAAACCCTAATTTTCCCCTTTTTCACCAACCCTAAATTTTTCCTATCTCTCCACCTCTCGAATGCTCTCGACCTCTCCAATGCACAATTTTAGTTCTTCACTCAACGACACTTCTCGCTTCTCGTTGCAGTAAACCCTCAATTGAAACGTTTTAATTTTGTTTCACTTTACCATGTTTACCTTTTTACGTTATTCAACCTTTTTTCCCCAATTTTTTGTAACGAGACACTGTGCCAACGTGTGTCATCATGTATTCAAAAATTTGACACGTAACCCAAACAGTTACATCGTGTCACTGTGCCGTTAAAAATTTTAACTCCATTTGTCAAAAGGACTCAATTGAATGCGATTTAACCAAAATGAGGACCAAATTGAACAAACAACGAAAATAGGGACCAAATTAAATAATTTTGACAAAAATAGAGACCAAATGTGTATTTAAACCAAAAAAAAAATAGTCTATTCAAAATGTTACCTTCCAATAGGATGTGTAGTACCCTTTTCCATAGCTGCAGCAACCGCAAGAGCTTCTTTTTCACAGGTGGGAATGCAACAGGAAGAAAATTTTGATTCATTGTTTCTAACATGATGACCATAAATCGGTTCAATTGCCTTGAATACAAGTCCACCAGTTGTCAACGTCCCTGTTTTGTCAAATGCAATAGTATGACAAGAAGCTAGAGCATCGAGAACATGTCCACCTTTGAGTAGTATTCCCTGCAAATTGTGGTAACTGTCACACCCTCCATAAAAGAAAAATAAAATAAAAATAAAAATAAATTCCATACTTAATTTTGGAATAATTGATCAACTTTCTACTCCTCTCAAACCAACAAATAAACAATCCAAAGGACTTAAACTGTGTAATGAAATGCTTCCATTCAATTCACCTTATTATTGACAGACATCATCAAGAGTATTTAATCAAGCCGTAAAAGTAAGTTTTTCCTTAATATAGAACAAATCAAACTTGTTCATGGCTTAGTTTTTCTTCAATCACAATTCACAATTCACAAGTCAGATCAAGTTTTATGATCATGTTTAGGGCTTACATGATTACTTAGAATAATGTGGCTGTGGAGATTGGCACTGAAAAAAAAAACACTACTCCATATATACAATAATTGACATACAAAGCTTTAGAAGCTAGTTCTTTGCATGAAAATTAATGAAAGCTCCTTCATCTTTCTCAAAATGGGTAAATAGAAATTTAGATGCCAATAATGATTAAGATTTCACAACGGTAGTCACAAGAAGGTCTTAAAATTTGGCTTAGGATATAACTCAATCCCATAAAATGTACATACACGATCAGGATTGCTTAAGCTTTACAAGGATTACAATGGTCATATCATATGTTTTGTCAACGCGGACTAAGCACACCCCCTCAGACTTAGCACAATAGAAGTGTTCCAAAGAGACTTAGCACAATTAAGATGAGTTTTCAACACATCTCATCAGGTCATGGCCATGGGCTAGAGCTAATGCAAGAAACTCAACAATAGATCAAGGATAAACTCTAATACTACCTTGTAAAGTGAGGATTATCCAAGTGTTATATATTCTATTCAAGTCGTATCTCTGGATGATGTAGATTTCAACACACCCCACTAAAACAGAAATTATGGCAAGCTAAAGGGTAACTACAATTAAAGTGGTTTTCCAAAACATCCTATCACGCTCAAAGCTCTGTGCATGGAATGTTGCAATTCAGGTATACCAGAAATGGACTAACTCTTAATAACATCTTTGATTTTTGGATTAAGGCTCAAACTCAAGGATCCCACTAATTTAGGAAATTATAAATATTGAGCATAGGATTTAAAAAAAAAATGCAGGATTATGAATCTTCAAAATATATTGGTGAATACAAAATTGAAAGCCATAAAATCACACTGACAGTGCAAATACTTCATAATTAAAGATCAATTTTATATACGGGTGTAAGTGGCTTGACATGGGTTGAGTTTGGTCTAATGCAAGACTAATCCAATGAAACATAATTGGGTTGGGTTGGGTCTTTTGATTTCTGTTTTTTGTTAAGCAACCCAAACCAAAGCAACTTGAACTTTGTCAAGTTGGTTTGAGTTTGAGTTGGGTAATTAAATTGACTGTTTAAAATAATAATAATATATTCTAAATAAATAAATAAAATACAGAAAGTGTCTAATAAGTTAAAATTATTCTAAATAAAAACATTGCACAGTCTAAATTAAAATACAAGTCTACCTCTCCAAATCCAATACCATCACAAGCAAAATATATTCAAAGTCAGAACATTCAAAATACATGCGGCCAATGGCACAATACATGTCGCAAATAACCTTAATAATTAGTTTATGTACATAATAAAGATGAATATGGACAGTTTGATACTTCAAGTCTCGGACAATTTGACAAAACTGATCAATAGTTGTGTAGAGTAGGGTTATGCAAATATACAGACTAACAGAATTAGAATAATTATTAATGTTGTAAGTATAGAAATACTAGAAACACACTCTTTTATTTTTTACTCACTCTCTTTCATAGATTAAAATTTATTGGAAATTACAAAAAAGTGAGACTTAGATCTAATTCAATGATTTTCTCTTCTGTGTAGTTTCGAATAAATTTTAACCATTAAGAGAGAGTGCAAGAAAGAATGAATTCCTATAGCCCTCTTCTTATACGTATATTGAGATAGGTTGAATTAATTGGGTTTCAAACTCATTAACCCACCACATATCCCAATTATAATTTTATTGGATCAACCAAAATAAACCTAGATCAAACAATGACCCAACCCAACCCAATCTATTGAAATATAAACTGGATTGGATTGAGTTGATTGGATTCAAGGTCGATGAAGACCTGTTACACCTCTAATTTCTTATATGATGTTAAATTTTTAAATATATTTTGACATGAATTTATATAATCGAGTAGATAATTGGTACCTTCTTGGCACAAGAACTGATTGCTATAGCATACGCCAATGGAGCCACAGCCAAGGCACAAGGTGATGCTGCCACCATAAGCCCTAACGCTCTGTAAATTGAACCTCTGCAAGCTACATCAATCAGACACTAAATAAAATGAATTACGGAAGTTACATCATATATAGATATGCAACAACATATTTTTTGGATACTAAATCCTTGTCACAAAAGGGTAGTAGAAAACATGAGAATTGAGAACTTTTTAAATTGGTGATAATTACTGTAGCATAACATTAATAAATAGGAGACTTCAGTACCACTTGTTAAACCACGACGCATGCCTTGCCCAAGTCCATAAAAGACAAAGAAACAAGTGCTACCCCCATAATAAAGCTGGTTCTAAGTTGAAGGGAGGATTGCATGTGTTTGAAATGAGGGACAAAGTGGGAAAGGTAATTGGAGTGCCTATCCTCGCAACAGAGAAAGAGATAAAAGAGGCTGTTAACAACCTGAGTAGCTAGCACAATATCAATTAGAAGAAAAAAGGGGAGTAATTAATGAAGTAACTAAGGTGGGATAAATCTGAGGAAGAAGAGTGAGAAGGTGTAGAAATGAATTGAAAAATGGTGGGCTTTTGGGAAGTAGTGAGATATTTTGTGCATTTGCTGAATCTCTCTAGTAATTTATGTATTTTTTTTCTCCTCCTCTTCCTTTGTGATTTTAGTAATTAATGTAACTTGTAAGCAACTTGATCATTGCTACTTTAATTCGTAAGCAACTTGATCATTGCTACTTTAATTCCAAGTTTCTATGAAATGATTATTGAAGTAAAGGAGTGAATGACATACAAACCCACACAAAAAACAAAGCAAAACTCACAACAGGATAAAAACACAATCAGTAATCAAATTTTTAAATTTATTAACTATATCAAACAGTGCTACTAGAGTAAAAAAATTCAAAAATTACCAGATGTACCAATGAACGGCCACTTAAATAAAAGTGGTCCAATAACAGCAATTGCAACGGATAGCACCACAACAACTTGGCTATATCGTTCACCAAATTCATCCAGCCACCTTTGAAGTTTAGGTTTATTTGACTGTGCTTCTTCAGTCAACTGAACAATTTTGCTGAGAGTCGATTCCTTCCAAGTTTTTGTTACCTGCAATCAATTAATTTTGTATTATAAGGTTAGTTTCCAACAAAAACACACTTCAAACAAGACAAAAACCCACTTAGAAGTTTAAGTGTTTAACATGACAAACTATTACAGAAACACTAGTACCACAATCTGTAGTAACTTGTTCATGCATATCTGTGAGCATGACTCATTGCCCTAATTTTCAATCTTCATCAATATGAATATATTCTCAAAACTAGGTATGGTTAATGACAAGTGATACTTGTAATTAGTTACTTTCAGAATGTGGATTTGGCGCTAAATCATCCCCACAAAACTAGCATACATGAGGGTTATTCCCACTTACACGCTTTTTTTGCTTTATCTATATAGCCAATAAGAGACTTGCATTTATTTATTTTTCCAATAGTACCAATATTTTAGCACTTTTTCCAGTGTAAAATATAAACACAAGACTTTGAAATTTAGTAGAATATACAAAAATTGCTGAAATCCCTAGAGATTGATGTACAGTTCAACATACCTTCACAATTATCCTCCCATCTAAGTTCCTTGCACCGCCGGGAATTCTATCTCCAACTTTGGCTTCCAAAGGTTTCACTTCCCCTGTCAAGTGCTCGATGGTAATTGTGGCACTGCCTTGGAATACTTCACAATCTACTGGTACAGACTAATCACAACACCATCCCTATTATACTTCAACAATAATCTGCTGTATAAAACTTGAAATTCCAAATCGTGCATGTATGAGTTTGTGTGAGTCTGTGTTGTTTATTAGAAGATACTTAAGGTTTGACTTAAACTAATTATTTTTCCTTTTGCTCTTTAGGAGGGAGGGAAGGGGAAAAATGAAAAATCATCATTCAAAGGAGACAGAAAATGAGGACCAGGAATGCTCTTTAGACGATGAAAGATAAAGGGGTGTTTTTAAATTTTTAATACAAAATAATATTGCAAGAGAATTGACTGAAACAACTACTGAAGCAAGTGAGAAGATTCTAAGTCAGTCTTTCTAAACAAGTTTTCAAATATTTGGTCCGTAACATTTTCAGCACCCGGTGACATACTTTGTTACAGAAGAGTTGGGTGTACTCTGGATCAAATTAAGCGGCAAAATAAGTTTGGTCGTATAAATATTTTTCATACTATTAGTAATTATTCTAAGGACATTATAAAAAGAATTGGAATCATGGTTTATTTATTATAAATATTAATTCATTATGCAGCAAGGTAATAAATCATATATGCAAAGGTTAACTATATCCAAATCACCAAGAATTACTATGAACATCAGTTAACGATCACAGTAAAAAATGGTTATCCAGTTGAAAACATCAAAAACAATCACAAGACATCAGTCGCTGTTTAACCTCCTTCTAAGCTCTGAAGAAAATTATGACGAGGAAACAAATTTACAAAAAATTACCTCGCCGGCACCAACCAGAATATATGATCCTACAGTTACATCATGCACGGGAATCCTCTTGTATGCCAAGTCAAATGTATTGGGGAGTTTATCATCCTTGGTATCCAGAACAAGGGCAAAATCTGGATTATTTTCTTTCAACTCTCTGACATCAACCATAGATCGGCTGGTAAAATACTCTTCGGCTGCAGGATCCATCACACAGGTTATTCAAACTTCTTGGAGAACATGAAACTTGAAACTCGGTTACCGAAGCAAAATTTAGCTCACCTATATGCGCCAGATTAAACATGGCAAGAAGCAATCCTCCTTCCAAAGAGTTTCCCATAAATATTGACGCAAAGGCCGCCATTGCCATCAACACATGGATGTTCACTTTTCCACTACTGATCTCAATAAGAGCATCAAGTGATGCAGAAACCTGATAGGAACACACATGCAGAGTGTAAAAACAGTCTGGGAATAGAGCGAAAATGAGAAGTAAGTGGGGGAAAGGAGAGATTGTTTCGTACCCCAACCAAAGGGAATGCGATGAAAATGAGAGAGTTTTGAAAAGGCCTGACGAGTGGCTTGGGCAAGGTATGAGGGCAAATGGCAGCAGCCACAAATAAAGCGGTGGAGAAACAGCACAGATGCAAGTGCTCTCTCAGGATATCTGCCAGGTCCGTCCATCTGGTGGCTTTGGCGAATGCGATAACCGCCTTTTGGGGCCCAGTGAGATTAGCAACATCGATGCCGTGCGAGTGGTGATGATGATGGTGGTGGTGGTGGTGGTGGTGACCTTGATGTTCGTGATGGTCGTGATGGTGGTGATGGTCGTGGTGGTGACCGTGATGGTCGTGGTGGTGGCTGTGATGGTGATTGTCGGAGGATTCAGCGACGCAGCGAAGGCTGTGACGAGGGAGAATGAAAAATTTGGGGGAATATAAAGGTTTGATTGAAAATCGGGGAGGGCGAAAAGGGAGCCTGGAGGATCGAATTCGTGAAGCACCGGTGTAAAAATGAAGGGAGTGCAATTTGGTGGAGGGGATCGAGTAAGGAAGCGTTTCCATCTTGAGATAGAAAATTCTAAGAGGAGCTTCCGACCATCATCAGAGAGTCTAATGATTCTAGTTATGGTCTGGTCCTTCTTCAATCTGGGTCACTATAGAGTGAAATTGAAATGAACCATTCAGTTCGTCGTTATGCCATCCCCACCACATAATGTGCTCATTCCCAGACTTTGGTTACACTGCTAGTAGGGTCGTCCTGATTGGTAAATAGATTCACTTGCTTTTATTAGTTAATCGATGCCATACTCACCTTCCATTGTTTAAAAAAAAAAAAAAAGTTTTTTTTTTTTCTTTTTTTTTTTTTTAATTATAATTTTTTTTTTTTTTTTTTTTTTTTTTT
>Ga0099823_1007703_pt1 | contig 10951 bp, 7 predicted proteins | sample CowpearedBW_FD_76831 | JGI IMG/M metagenome (GOLD analysis project Ga0099823, IMG submission 76831) | Root nodule microbial communities of legume samples collected from California, USA - Cow pea red BW | ecosystem: Host-associated > Plants > Roots > Nodule | place: USA: California | collected... | reverse complement strand
GATTTTCTTTTTTATTTCTAGAAATATTGGATTTCTCATTGAGCTATTTGATGCTGGCAGTGCTGCACAAGAAGGAATAAAAGCTAATCCCATTGAATTGAGTAACTTTATGGACTTCATCAAACAAAATAAACTCCAGACAGAGCTCTTCGTTATTGGATCCAATCAGTGTAAGCTCAAACTCAGCTGTCTTTAGTTTGCCTATATAATTAGTTGCGGCTTTCTGTTTTTCAACTTCTTTTATGTCCTCTACCATAAGGACATATGAAATTTCTGAAACCGAAGACTACAACACATCTAGGTAATATGAGTTTACGACTCTTAGATATTTGGGCTATGGTACAATAACTCTTGGAGCATGTATGGTATTGATAATTGTTTTAGACTGTATACTGTTGAGGGATAATAAACTGTGTTCTACTCGTACACGTAGAGTTATGAACTCTGTAACTTTATCTACTACCGTGGTGCATTGTAGTTTATCTTCTGATACTTTACTAATGGAAATTTGAATGACAGACTTGGTCACATCAATTCATGAGAACTGGTTTAGTGCAAGGTGTATAAACACGTCAAAGCCCGCTGGTGAAGGTGTTATTGTTATACAAACAGCAGCATACATCTTGGTTGCTCTGTAAGCATATAATTCAAATTCAGCATGTTTATCATGGATCATCAATGCACTATTCAGTCTGCGTATTCTCATCATTCAGTTTCACAGGTATGAAGGTTCCATCGGTCCAGCATCTCGTGCTATGGCAGCTGCTGATCAGTTAACTTGGCAATTAGGGCGAAAAAATCTTTAAAATGGTCCTGCAGATCTGTAGCATCCACTAACCACAAGGCTAATCATTTCTGTTTTCACTCCAATTTTTGTTCAGATGGTTGCAGCCATGTATCTTGGTGATGACAGAACCACATAGATGACAGTGTACGAGAGACAGGTCTTAACCCTTGTTATGTGTATTATTGGTTCATCTCAACCATTAATATTAAATTCAGAACAACGAATATTCATGTTGATATAAACATGAACAAAATTATTTTAAATATCAAATGGTTGCTATAATTGATTTCATGCTGGTTTTGTAATCTTGCGTAAAAAGTATTTTTGTTCACAGGTCAAACAAATCAAAATAAAATACCTGAAAACCATTTTTCACATAATGTATTCAAATAGAAATCTCATTTTTATAATCAATTATGACAATAATGATTTATAAATATAAATAATTATTCCAGTGCTTATTTAAATAAGTTGCAAACTAAATAATTTTTTATACGGTCACTTAATCAGAGACTGGTATGATAGGCTAATGGATTGGTCCAATTGCTAAAATCAAATTAGTAAGCTCAAACACACACACATTGAAAATAAACAAATCACTTCTAACTGAAAATTAAGAAACTTCAAACTGAAAATAAACCTTCTTGGATAAGAAAATTACTTAATCACAACTCAAAATCCACTAGAAGTATCAATTGTACTGTGATTTATCCAGAGATATTTCACAATTGGAATCAAGCTTTCGAAAACTTATGAAGGTTTTGCCGCATATTCCACTCTGGAAGAATTGAGCTGGAAATTTCTTGTATGTAAAATGAAATTTTACTATTTTTTTTTTCACAGGTAGGAACTAAACGTAGGTTAGAGAATTTATAAGAGTTGACACTGCTAAACTGAATTAGACTTCTAAAAAAAATGTAAATGAATAAATGCCTATAATAACTCATTTTTTTAATAGTTTTCTTGCTATATTTTCTAAAGAAAATAAAAGGACTTAATTTTGAAAAACAAAAATTTAAAAGGACTCAAATTTTTTTTCTCGTACCTAATACACATTAGAACAAAGAAAAGCTTAAAGAATAGAAAAAAAAGGCTTTTGATAATTATTGCGATTTATTCTCGGTTTCCTCGAAAAATGATAGAGTGGGAGGCAGCGTTATACCGTGGAAGTCACCGCAGCAAATTAGAAGTCGCAAGCACGCAGCCAGAGAAGACAGCCAGAGTTCTGGTCAGAGACGACGGAGAAAAGCAAAGCTGGAAAATTCAATTCAACTTTCAACTATTGTGTAACCCGCCACGATAAATTCAAGTCAGAGCCCAACTGAAAAAAGGAGAAGGTGGTGGCGAATCGGAATCGAGTTATAATGAAACCAAACAGTGTTACTTGGTGGCTATGTTCGATCATTTGCATACTTTTAGTTTGTGTTCAATTTCAAGGGTGTGTGGGATCCAAGACCAAGAGAACGGATGAAGCTTACGTCACTCTTTTGTACGGAGACGAATTCTTGTTGGGTGTTCGAGTTCTGGGAAAATCAATACGCAACACTGGATCCAGCAAGGATATGGTCGTGTTGGTCTCCGATGGTGTCTCTGATTATGCCAAAAACCTTCTCCGGGTAATCATCAGCACCGTCTTTTTAATGGGTCTTCCACAAGATTTGAAATTTTCAACTTTATCTTTCTGCTGACACCTTACTTTTTGTGTGGTTTGTGTATTAACTGTTGATTGGTGGATTTGTTGAAGGCTGACGGGTGGATAGTGGAGTTGATTAGTTTACTGGCGAATCCTAATCGAGTGCGTCCAAAGAGATTTTGGGGTGTCTATACAAAACTAAAAATATTTAACATGACTGACTACAAGAAAGGTAGCATTTTTCTTTGGGCCTTTTATGTGTGTATATATATGATCTTAGTGTAGATATGAGGATGGACTTATAATTCTCATATATGTTGCGAGTTTAATTTTCATGCTGTCCCTGAATAAAGACTTCTACGCTATCAATCAATGAAAAATCATTTTAAGTATGATTTTTAAAGCTGCTGTTCTAATTAAATTCTTGCTTTTGAAATTAGAGCATGTGATATGCTCTTGCACTTAGTTAAAGGCTTCTTATATGTTCAGTTAGTTGGTAGTTGCTTTTGGATCAATTGAAATTTAAAGAGACAATTTAGGGTTTTGACTTTAAGCTTTCTTTCTTATAAGGGGTCCAATGTGTGGCTTATTGGCTGTTTATATGCTGAATGTTCTGAATGTTCTGAATGTGAATGTGCAGTTGTTTACCTTGACGCGGACACTATTGTGGTTAAAAATATTGACGATCTTTTCAAGTGTGTGAAATTCTGTGCAAATTTAAAGCATTCTGAGAGGTTGAACTCGGGAGTCATGGTGGTGGAGCCATCTGAAACTGTTTTTAATGACATGATAAGCAAAATAAAAACTACTGCATCTTACACAGGAGGTAAAAACAATTTCTGGGTAGTTTTATATTCAATTACTTTGTTCTTATGAAGTTTTCTTTTTGTTTTAATTGCTATATTGCTAGATATAATTTAAACTGGGTAGCTTTTTAACAATGGTTTTCATCTGTTTTGTCTTCTTTTGACAGGCGATCAGGGTTTTCTGAATTCATATTTCTCTGAATTTCCCAATGCACATGTTTTTGAGCCGAATTTGAGTCCTGAGGTGTTGAAGTCCAGACCAGTTCCTGAAATGGAGCGACTATCCACACTGTACAATGCTGATGTCGGTCTTTACATGCTCGCTAATAAGGTACTAAAATATAGGTAACAAGGGGTAATGAGTAATTAGAGTCAGTGAGGCATGAGAGATATATTCCCCATTTTAGCTTAATCATGCTGGATCTGCTCATTCGAGTTCAGTTGAGATGGAAGATGCACTAGGTTTGGTTGCACAAATGAATGATTATCCTGTCTGATATAGTACTACACTTTGATGCCTGTCCAGATGTGATTTGTTTTATGTGTGCTGTCTTTTCATCAGATAATTTTTGTGATCATTGGAATAAATTATAGCATTCAAGTGACCTCTATTAATGTTGACCAAGGATTTATTTAGTGCTTCTATAGAATAAAAAATTCACTGTAGGCTATGTAGCAGCTTTACAGTTTTTTTTTTTCCACCAGCACAAATTCTCATGCAAGCAATCAATGAAGTAATAACTAATTGATTGTAGGCAAACATACGTTAGGCTCTTTCCCAATGGAAAACCAATGTAAGAATCATCACATGTTAATCTGAGCTTATTAATGAATCAAGGACTCTGTGTTGATCGGTTTGTCATCATCTTAGCATTTTCTTATTGTCTGGTATTTGAAGCTTGCTTTTTAGGCATGTGTGGTTTGTAGAAACTTTTGCTTGCAATAAATTCTGAAATGTTCTCCCTATTTTTAAAACTAGTGGTAGGTGTGTGGAAATTATTTCATTTAGAAATCAGTAGTTTCTTGTTAAGATTTAAATCCTATTTTAGAACTATGTTCAATGACCCTCCCCCATATCTTCATATGGTAAGGAGCCTTTCATCTTTCAATCCTATTACCTAACATTCCAACTTTCATGTTGATCAATCCAGTGGATGGTAGACGAAAATGAACTGCGTGTGATTCACTATACACTGGGCCCCCTTAAGCCTTGGGACTGGTGGACTTCTTGGCTTTTGAAACCAGTTGATGTGTGGCAGGTAATTTTGGAAGTCAATTATCATTTTTCGTTGTGATGTTGTATTATAAAAGATTTTCTCATTGTCATATTCACAAAGACCACATTTGTTATATGAAGATTACTGACTTGTGTGTTCTAATCTTGGTGGTTTGCTTTAGGATGTAAGAGAACAGCTTGAGGAATCCCTTCCTGGAACTGGAGAGGGGCAAAATCCTAAAGACAGTTTTCTTGTGAAATTTCTCTTTTTGCTACCTCTATGTGCCTTACTCTTCTTATGCTATCGTTCATTTATGAAGGTAAGCTACAATGGATTCATATTCTTGTCTAATCTCTTAGCATTAAACTCCCTCAGCTTTATGTAAGTCTCATAACATTGTATTATTTGTAGAATCCTGGGCACTTCAGTTCAGTTTGTAGAAGCTCGATATTTGATCAAGTTAGACACCTTTATTATAAGATTAGATCAAACGGGCCACTTTCTTATACTAGTATTTCAACATCAACGACTAATTCAATCCATCAGGTTTGTTTTCTCTTCTGTCTTCTGGGTGGGGATTTGGATCTTACCATTCAAGGACCTCACATGATGAAATCATTTGATGAAAAACTTCCTGTGGGGATTCCTCCCAAATCCCTGGCACCAACTCCAACATTCTTTCCGGCCCAGGAAACTTTGTCTATGTGACTGACTATCCATATCATCAAATGACCTGATCATGTTATGGCTTTGAATGATAGGATGCTTATCCTCTAATTGGTTGAACTTAATGCTTAGATTTATATGTGTTTTGAACATACTAAGATTTATTTCTATGGTGTCATGCAGCTCTTTAATGGCCCTCAGAACAAGGTTCCTGCTTATTTGGGTGGTGTTTCTGTCTGTGTCTGCTTTATGGTTGCAGTGGTGTCTCTGGGATTATCCCTCTTGATTGTTCCTCGGCAAGTGATGCCATGGACTGGATTGCTTTTGATGTATGAGTGGACATACACAATTTTCTTTATACTATTTGGAGGTTATCTCCGTTTGATTTATCAGTGGGGAAAAATGGTGGGATCACGAGTAGCATCCTCCTTGTCAGATCCTGGGTCATCCGATCATGATTCTGAAAAACGTATGTTCTTCAAGAGTGAAGCTGTTTTTCATTGAATTCAGATACTGAGATACTTTTTTCTGCTATAATATTTTTATTGAACCTATATGCTCTCTTTATTACAGGTCATCAACGATCGTTGTCATCTTGTGACGTTGCTACATGGTACTATGGTTTAGGCATGGCTTTGTTGGCCATTGCAGCTCCATCATTGCCTTGTCTTTTTGGAATAACTGCATTGTTTGCAAGGTAACTTGTTTTCCAAAATACATCTAAAAAGTTTTTTCTAATTTTGAAGTGGATGTAGAAGTAGTTTTGGAACTAAAAGATCAGAATTATTATGAAAAATTTCCTTGAATTTACCTTTACATATTTATTTTCAACAGGTTAGGTTTGATGGTTGTTGGTGGCATAATATTGGCTTCTTTCATGACATATGCTTCTGAACATCTTGCTAACCAATCATTTCTTAAAGGCTTTGATGAACGTGACATTGCTCGAAACAGCAACTTGTGTTTCCCATGTTGATTCCATAACCCATTCCCTTTTTCAAATTACATAAGTAACCTTGTTTTTGTGAAAAATGTATGTAGGGAATTTTTGTCTATCTTCTAGCATTGTAATTTTATTTTGTCGAGGTTTTGTTGTAATATTATTGGTTTTTTTAGATGATGACCTTATATTGAAATCACACGTAATAGAATCTCCGAACAGTTTTACGTGGTTAAACTTCATTGAGTTAACGTGGGTGGTACAATGGCAAAACGGACTGGGTGACTTATCAGTCCGTTTTTTTAAAATAAAAATAAAAGTAAAATTAAATTTTAATTATTAATTACAATGAAATAATTTAATATCAGAAGATAATTATTTTAATCTTTTAAATTAGAAACATTAATTAAACAATTAAAATTTTAAAAACAGATTTCGCACGGAAATATAATACAATTTTATATTTATTTTGCATTTAGTTGGACTATATTAAATGTAGTTTTTTTTATAGAGCCTGTCAATTTAATAATGAATTTTTTTGATTTCAATGACTTTGTGTTTCAAACATATTTTATATTATATGTTTATTGTCGAAAGAAATATACTATTACCCAATTGGGTAAGGATTCTGTTAAATTATAACGGGAAAACGAGTGAATCAAGAAAAATGTTTAATACACACTTAACTAACATGGTGACATACACTTTTATCTACGCATAAAAACAAAAACAAAATGAGAAAAGGTATTTATTATATATAATGTAATTAAAAAGTTAGAGACGAGTATAAATACGTGGATCGCCCACGTAATCGTGTGGATTCGAGTTTGAATTTATTTATCTTCGGTAAATTTAACGTAAATTTTATTGTGCTATAAGCAACTGATAAAGCATAAAAATGACATTTATCACCAATCATATTAATATTATCATGTATGAATAAGGGGTTAGCTTTTTAATTTTTAAAAGTCAAATATAAAAATTTACAATTCATTGATAACATTAAGTATACATTAACACAATGTAAAAACTAAAATTATGGTTAAATATGTTTTTGTCCCTCAAGTTTCAGTAAAATTTAGAATTAGTCTTTTTGAAACTTTTGAAATTTAGTCTTTTATCTTTAAAAATGCGTAAATTGTCCTTTTAATCAAATTTTGTTCAGTTTATAGTTTATATGATGTTTCAAACGCGTTTGATGATAATATTTGAGTTAGCATTTAAGCGAAAATGGGTCAAACTATGTAAACAATTCAAATACTATCATGAAATACGTTTGAAACGTCAGATAAACTTAACAAAATCTGGTTAAAAGAACTAATCTATATATTTCGAAAGATGAAAGACTAAATTACAAAATCTGATTAAAAGAACTAAATCTATATATTTCGAAAGATGAAAGACTAAATTGGTCAAAAGTTTCAAAGAGATAAATTTCAAATTTTACTGAAACTTGAGGGAGGAGTCAAAAACATATTTAACCCTTTAATTTATACAAAAACTATTGACATTAAAATAAAGCCAAATTCAAATTATGTACAAAGGTTTCTCTACAAGTTAATTTTTAAAATATAAATCACATATTTCTTCCATAATAGACACCATCATGTTTAAGTCTAATGGAGTTATTATCCATATATTTAATTTTGCTCATCTATGAAAAAGAAAAAATATACTTTTGTACCTTCACTCCCTTCGATTTTCTTGGTTTCTGAATGTAAAAAATAATGGGCAAATAAAAATAGAGAAAATAGCTATGTATGTACAATGAGAAAAGTTTGGGTTGAAAGTCGTCTTGACCAATGAGTTATTTCTTTTTGCACCTCTATAATTTTAACCTGCATTTGCATTGATTTTTATATTTTACAATGAATAATTTGGAATAAATAAAACATATATTTTGAATTATATAATTTGTATGTTTTAAATTCTGTTTTTTGAGATAAAAAATATATTTTATTATATCATTTAAAATACAAAATATAAAAATATATTTTAGATTACCCATCAAAAAAATATAAAAATTTATATAAATGCCAGAAGAAATTGTCGATAGAGCCTGATCCACAATTTAATCCAACCCATTAAGAATAAAAGCCCAAGCAGTCGAAGCGTTTCTTGTGTCAAAAAATGTTCTTCGTTTGTCTTAGCTTCATCGATCGAATCAATCGACAAGGGCAAGCATGCACCGCAACCACTCTCCTCTGAAACCCCAATTTCCATGAGTGAGTGAATCCATTTCCGTTTCTTCTAAATTCAAACAATCTTTGCATGCAATTATCCTGCGATATTCAGTTTCCGTTTATTTATTCACAGAAGGGATTAATTTGTTCAAATTTTTTTAACTAAATGCAATCGGGATTCATTAGTTCTTGTTGATTAAGAAATGGCCTCCTGCAAGTCGTGTTGGTAACTTCTTATCATCCTCAGAAAAGTAGAAAAACGAGTTTAATATCATTAATACGTTTCACTTTTAACTGAGAAAGCCACATTCAACCCCTTTTCAGGAAACAAAAAACGATGTCAATTCATATAAAAATGGTGTATAAACAACTTGACCTCAGGTTTTTCCTCTGATTTCTTGAACCCTGAATGAAATGGGTTTTAATTTGTACATTTGTTGCAAAATCTAGACCAGTGGTGAACATAGTGTTATTTGATTTGTTTTGTTTATCATTATACAATCAATGAATGAACTTATGCATCCCATTATCAGTTAACAGATATCTGTGTTTCTCTTTGTTTCTTCTGAAAATGCTGTTAGTTTGTGCTTAGCAGGATATAACTTGCTTGACAAGAATGGAGAGGATGAAAAGAATCAATGTCAATGGCTCTGCACTTAACTGCGATGATATCCTGCATGAGATCCTACTTCGAATACCACCATCAACCATCACCAAATTAATTGTTGTATCAAAAATATGGCTGCGAGTAATATGCAGTTCTTCTTTTCGTCAAGGCTACACGAAACGATGGGGGCAAAGTTTCAGACTTGTGGGGTTTTTTGTATGCAACTTTTTGTATCTTGGAAGACCTCGAGATGGGTACCGTCGCCCTCGTTGGGAGCCTGCACTTCCGTTCTTGTCCACTTGTAGAGAGGGTGATGATTTGAAACACTCTGGAATCCTCAAACGTCTCGGGTATTTCATTGATAGTTGCAAAGGCATTGTTCTTTCTGGTTTCCATCCAAAGACATATTATGTGTACAACGCTGTCTCCAAGCAAAAGCATCAACTCCCAGAACCTCAGCAGTTCTATAAAGTTCTGTGCATGGCATTGATTGTTGAGGAATCCCTTGATGGTGACACATGCTACAAAGTGATCCGAGCAAGGTGTGAATGCAAGCTTAAGGAACGCAACAGTGTGTCAATTGAGACTTATTCATCAAACACTGGAAAATGGAAGCAATCGACTCTGATGTGCTCAACATCTTTTGCATTGCGCCCGAGAACCGCAGCTATGGTGGTTGGAGGGGTTGTACACTGGTTTGCAATGTGGGGGAAACTTGCCATTTATGATCCTCGTCTTGGAGATAGGTATATAGCATTGATTAGACTACCAACAGCTGTGTTAACACGTGAGCATGAGGAATCTGTTCTTGGGGAGTCATCAAATGGGGTTTTGCAGTATGGTCAGAGCAATAACCTTGGTGTGGAGATATGGATGCTTGAGAAGGAACCAGAAGATAAGGATTCATCTGTTTACTGCAACTGTACTCGGATGAAGTACAAGTGGGTGCTGAGATGGAGATTAAATTTTAAGGTATTGTGGAAGCAGATGCCATCTTTGAGCACACATTCTAAAGAAACCCAGTTACTGTCATTCCTTCCACGGAATTCAACGTCTGTGTTCGTAAGATCAGGGTGGAACATTTTGCTGTGTGATTTACAGACCAAAACGGTGGAAATTGTTAATTATCAGGGTCGAGGAGGTTCCATTTCTTGGGAATCTAGCAAAATAGTTCCTTACTTTCTACCATCTTGGCCACACGCATCCTGTGCCTCGTGATGACATGAAACAAGGGAATTTTAGGGACTTATTTACTTCTATTTTGATGGAACAGAGAATTTTAGGGTCTTGCTTTTAACACATATGCTCATAGTAGTAGGACCTTCACTTCTCTTATAGATTCGGTGGTGTACATGCCGGTAGGTTGGTGTTTTGTCAAACAATGAAAAATATTACCTTTTTGCTCATGTTTTTTAGGTCTTTCCCTAGAAGAAATGAATATAAATTTGTAGGAATGTTTCTGGTGCATATTAGGGATCTTGTGGAACTTCTAGTATGAATACGGGTAAAAGCCCTAATCATTTTTGGGTCCTTTAGTGCTAACTAAGTATGAAAGCAAGATTGTTTTGGATTTTCTTTTTTATTTTATTTTTGTTTTGAAAACTATTTTATAAAACAATATTTAATCTGAGTACTTTAAGGTAATACTTTGTTTGTTTTAAGAGGGAAATAGAGAAGTAAAGTATAAGGATATAAATTATAGTAAACAAAGAAAGTAAAATAGAAAGCTTGTTTGGATGGACAAAAACGCAAGAGTAAAAAATAAGTAATTTTATCTAGTTGGAGCAGTGTAAAGAATAGAAAAAAAAAAATAAAAAAAATTACAAGATATAGAAGTTTTTATCATTATATATAAATGTAAGAAAGAATATGATTGAGTAGTAAAAAGTCTAGGGGATGAGGAGATATATAAGGTTTTCAAACGCTATTTTTATTTATTTATTTAAATTGCTGTTGTGTTAAAGATAACGGGATTCTTCAAATGTGTCCGAATATTACTCGTTGTCGAACTGAATAGCAGTACTGATAATGTTGTTTTTAAAGGTTTTTAAATGCTGTTTTTTTTTTTTTTTTATTTGCTTTTTCTTTAAATGCTTTTTTTTTTTTTTTTTT
>Ga0099823_1007699_pt1 | contig 10954 bp, 17 predicted proteins | sample CowpearedBW_FD_76831 | JGI IMG/M metagenome (GOLD analysis project Ga0099823, IMG submission 76831) | Root nodule microbial communities of legume samples collected from California, USA - Cow pea red BW | ecosystem: Host-associated > Plants > Roots > Nodule | place: USA: California | collected... | reverse complement strand
TTTATTTTTTTTTTTTTTTTATTTTAATATAACGGGAATAATAAGTTTGTTTTTATATATATATATATATATATATATATATATATATAATGTTTATAAAGTTCGCGTTAGAGAGTACATCGGTCAGTATTTTGTGAAATAAATAAAGAAATAGTTTTAGATTGAAGAATTTTATTGATTATTATATATGTATGCATCGGGTTGTTTATGTGAAAAAGAATAGTGAGATGTGATGAGTATGTTTAGATGTTTAAAGTTGTGAAAAAAAGAATATATGAGTTCTACTTTTATCATAAAAGATATTCATGATGTGTGATAATTAGTATTATACTGCTTTAAGTATTAAAATTAAGCAATAGTTGATTGATTTTGAGATTTGAACTTGAAAGAATTTTTTAATAAGCTTTGGTTTTGACACCTTAAATCATTTTGATTTATTTTATTAATGCTTACATCGGATAATAATTTTTCATTTCGATGAACATTTTAGAAAGTGACTTTTGAAAAAAAAAATTGTGAATTTTCCTACTTATTATAATGATATATTTTGATAATTATATAAATTACAGGTAACATCTCGAAAGTGGTGTTACAAAAATATCTGGTTTTGCACCTCAACTATTACCCGAATGGAAGACCACCACCAACTTTTCACTCACAAAATTTGTATACATTTTACATACATAGGGCAATTTACATATATACTAACCAACTTTAGTCGCCCTCACCATCTGAGGTGCATCTACGGTACAACATTCCCAAGTTCACCCTGGCAAAACAACTTTTATGCTCAATATAACTAGTAACATGTCTATTTGGCGCAATAGTGGTTTATGGATCCTCGCGACCTTTCCCAAAACATGGCTTATCAGCAAAAACGTTTTCTTCTAATACTTGAAGTCTACATTGAAATTCAGTTATCTGCTTTTCATTAGCCTCGACTTGAATTTCACAAAGCCTTTGTTCTTCAAAAAGTTGTTCCCACTTCTTTTCAAATCAAGCATTAGATCTAACTCCAAGTTACTTAGCACTTGACAAAGCTTCGCGTATTTCATCTAATTGTTTTTGCTCTTCTGTGAAACATCGAGAATAGTTAAATGTTCAATAGCCCAAACTTAAAACACAAAATTCATAGTAATTAACATCAGTGCGTACACTTCAATAATTCCTGATAATAATCACAAAAAGTACTTGTACTTTACAAATGTTTTTCAGGTAAACTTAAATAGAATAAAATTTATGTTATAGCCGTCGTTGGTAGTTGGTATATTAGCCGTTTATAGTCGTTGGGTGATTAATGTAGTAACCGTTGAATAGTTAATACACTAACCGTTGGATAGTTAATATACTAGTTGTTTATAGCTGTTGAGAGTACAACAGACGAAAATTATAAGTCTATAAATTGTATTGTTGATGACATGAATAGAACAACAAAAAGTGAATAAATTTTTTCATCCAAGAATCTCTTTCTCCTAATAATGTCTACAACATTCATCAATAACCACGTACCTATAAAACAACCACACATTCAGCTAAGTATAACGTAGAATCATTTGTTTGCTAATGGAAGTTTGATGAACCCCTATTTAAAGAAATATCTATTAACCTATGAACAACAATCCCCAATTATACATGCCCTATTCATCTAAAACATCTTACAAACTAAAAGACACACTCGTAACGCTTTGTGAGTTTCTTGGAAAGTAAAACACTGAAAAAACAAGCTGAATGTAGAACCTACAGAAGTCATCCACATGCTTCTTTCTTTGATACTTATTTTTACTCAACTTTTTAAACATGCTTGCCACAATTATGTCCTTTCCCACAAACAACCCATTCACTAAACCCCCTTTATCGTTCTCTAAATTCATTAGCTTACCACTATAAACCATACTCAAACTGAAAAAACATCAAAATATGTAAATTCCACAAAAAAAATATGTTCCCTAATTCTAAAACTCTCCCATCTACCATCTAACTATCCCAACCAAGGACTTGAAATCAAAAGTTGTTGGATAAACTTAAATGTGGGTAGTTGAAAGTTGTTATAATTGTCTAGGAGGGTGCAAAAGGTTGAGAGTGGGTCTAGCATTAATTAAGCATGTAATAAAGTTAATTAATTGTGGGTTAGGTAGTGGTTATATTTAATGAATATAGTTGAAGGGTCATGTCCAGAGGCCTATAAAAGGACCATGTAGTGCTTCATTTCAAAATACAACAAATCTGAATACAAAGAATGTTTATCCAGAGAGACTTGTTTGTCAACAAATTGGTATCAGAGAGTTAAAGAGTTTGATCGAGATGGCCAGCTTAGCTAACAACATGCCCCTGCCGAAGTTATCAAAAGGTGTCGGCTATGATAACTGGAGCCTGCAGATGAAGGCTCTCCTTGGTTCCCAAGAAGTATAGGAGGTGGTCGAAAATGGGCACCAAGAACCAGAGGACGTTGGAGGAATGACGATAGCCTAGCTTGTTATGTTAAAAGCAACACGAGCAAAGGAATAAATGGCTTTGTACGTGTTGTACCTAGCTGTTGATGAGTCCAGCTTTGAGAAGATAGCAAATGCTATGTCTTCAAAAGAAGCGTGAGATATTCTAGAGAAGGCCTACAAAGGGGATAATCGTGTGAAGCAAGTTCGACTTCAAACTCCCAAAGGAGAGCTTGAAAGGATGAGGATGAAGGAAGATGAAGGGGTTGTCAAGTACGTCTCCCGAGTTGAGACTGTAGTGAATCAGCTTAGTAGAAATGGAGAGACATTGCCCGCTTGCCGAGTGGTGGAGAAAATCTTGAGGTTGTTAACCGACGACTTCGAGAATATAGTTTGCGCAATAGAGAAATCCAAGGACTTGACACTACTCTCGGTGGAAGAGCTTGCCGGGTCGCTTGAAGCACATGAGTAGCGGAGAAAGAAGAAGGAGGAGGAGTCCTTTAATCAAGCACTCCAAGCAAAGACAACCATTAGGGAGAAGAAGGTTCCTTATACTCAGAACACTCGAGGCCGAGGTGGTAGAGGCAGAGGAGGATATGAAAGAGGTCAAGAACAGGTCGTCCAACAAAACTGGTGTGGCCGAGGGCAAGGTGGAGGTCGTGGTGGTACAGGTCGAGGAGGTCAGTCGAGCAACTGAGGAGTTGAGTGCTTCAAATGTGGGAAGTACGACCATTTTGCCAAAGACTGCTACTCAGGAGTTAAATGTTACAATTGTGGGAAGGTTGGAGATTTCGTGAAAGACTGCCGATTTGAAAGCAAGAAGGAAACAAACTTCCTTTTTGAGGATGTCGAGGAAGAAGAAGTATTAATGATGTCCAGGAGATTAGGTGCCGAGGTAAGTCCGAGTTGTTCTGACAACTTGGTTTGGTACCTTGATACATGAGCAAACAACCACATGTGCGGGGACAAGAATATTTTTAAGGAGCTCACCAAAGTTGAGACTGGACACATATCATTTGGAGATGCATCAAAGGTGGCAATAAAAGGCCAATGTACAATCTAGTACCTGCAAAAGAACAATCGAGTTGGAGAAATCAAAGACGTGTACTATGTACCCAACCTATAGAGAAAGACTACTCGGTTCTGATGAAAGACCGAGTACATACTTGAAAGACAAGTTGGATCGATTGATTGCTCGAGTAGAGATGAAGAAGAACAGGATGTACAAGCTGAACTTGAAAATAGTCCAAGAGAGGTGCTTGAAACTTGACGTGAAGGATGAAGTTATGATGTGGCACTTTCGGTTTGGCCACTTGCATTTTGGTGGGTTGGCAAAGTTGGTGAAAAAGATGATGGTGCGAGGACTCCCGACTGTGGAGTTTGAAAAGAAATTTTGTGAAGAGTGTGTGCTCGAAAAGCATCCGAGGACCTCATTTTCGAGGACTGTCGAGTACCGGGCAAAGGAACAACTCAGATTAATTCACACAAACATTTGTGGACTCATTACCCTTGAATCTTTCAGTGGGAAAATGTATTTCATTTCTTTCATAGATGATTTTTCAAGAAAAACATGGGTGTATTTTTGAAGGAGAAATTCGAGGTGTTCCAAGTGTTTAAAAGGTTTAAAGCAATGGTTGAAAAAGAGACTGTCATGCCTATCAAATATGTTAGGTCTGACCGAGGAAGCGAGTTCATCTCATCCGAGCTCATGAAGTATTGTGAGGAGCAAGGAATAAGGAGATTTCTGACAGCACCATACTCACCCAACAGAATGGAGTAGTTGAGACGATAAATCGAACCATTCTTGACATGGTTCGAACAATGTTGAAAAACAAGAACGTGCCTAAGGAGTTCTAGGTAGAAGTAGTGCAATGTGCCATCTATGTGCAAAATAGATGTCCACATGCCAAGCTGAACGAGAAAACACCGCAAGAAGTCTGGAGTGGAAGAAAGCCGAGTGTGTCTCACCTCAAAGTGTTTGACAGCATTGCTTATGGTCATGTTCCAACTCAACAAAGGACCAAACTTGAAGATCAGAGCAAGAAGTACGTGTTTATTAGGTACGATGAAAAAACCAAGGCGTATAAGTTGTTCAACCTAATAACAAAGAAAATGATTATGAGTCGAGATGTTCAAGTTGATGAAGAGAGCGAGTGGAAGTGGAACTACTTGGAGAAGGAGTCTAGAAGCTTGGAAATAGATATACCACTAGTTGTGAGAGATCATGAGACTTCTGATGAAGAAGATGAACCTCTACAGCCTAGAGCGCGAAACTTGCAAGACATATACAACTCGACTGATGAAGTACATGTTATATGTTTTTTGGCAGATTCAGAAGACTTGAGCTTTGAAGAGGTTGTACATGAGGAGAAGTGGCAAAAGGCGATGAATGAGGAGATTGGAACAATCGAACGCAACAACATGTGGGAGCTAACTGATCTGTCCAAAGGAGCTCGGCCTATTGGCGTAAAATGGGTGTACAAGAAGAAAACAAATGTTGATGGTGAAGTCGAGCGATATAAAGCAGAAGGAAGGAATAGACTATGACGAAGTATTCGCTCCAATGATGAGGATGGAAACAATCAGGTTGTTGATTTCCTTAGCAGCTCAACAAAAATGGACAATCTTGCAGATGGATGTGAAGTCAACATTTCTGAATGGAGTCTTGGAGGAGGAAGTATATGTTGAACAACCACTCGAAAACATGCGAAAAGGCGAAAATAAGAAAGTGTTGAGATTGAAGAAGGCACTTTATGGCTTGAAGCAAGCTCCACGAATGAAAGAATTGACACATACTTCAAGAAGAATGGATATGAGCAGTGCCCTTATGAACATGCTCTTTACATAAAGAAGAAAGGAGAAGATGTGATGTTCATTGCCCTCTATGTTGATGACCTTATCTTCTCAGGGAATAATGCTGAGCTAATTGAAACATTTAAAGAAGTGATGAAGAAGGAGTTCGAGATGGCCGACTTAGGTCTTATGAAGTATTTCCTTGGTTTGGAAGTCATTCATGGGAAGGACGATATCTTTATGTCGCAGGAAAGGTATGCTGAGGAGGTCTTGAAGAAGTTTAAGATGACAAGTTGCAACCCAGTTTCCATTCCTATAGAAATGGGCACAAAACTTTCTAAGTATGCAGATGGAGACCGAGTTGATGCGAGCAAATACCGAAGTCTGATTGGAAGTCTCAGGTATCTTACAAATACAGACCAGATTTAATGCTGAGTGTAGGAATAACAAGTCGGTATATGGAGGAACCAAGGTATACTCATTGGAAGGCCCTAAAGAGAATTCTAAGGTACGTGAGAGGAACAATGTCACTAGGCCTGATGTATACTAGAACGGATGATTACCGACTAGTCGGCTACTCAAACAGTGATTGGTGTGGAGATGTTGATGACCGAAAAAGCACGTTTGGATATGTATTCTTCATAGGGAGCACGACGTTCACCTGACTTTCAAAGAAACAACCCATTGTAACACTGTCAACATGTGAAACAGAGTACGTTGCAGCATCCTGGAGTGTCTGCCATGCAGTTTGGCTTAGAAACCTTCTACGCAAACTGGAATTGAAGCAAGAAAAGGGGACTATGATCCGAGTTGATAACAAGTCGATCATTGAATTGGCAAAGAACCCGGTCAATCATGAGAGAAGCAAGCACATTGATGTTCGATTTCACTTCATCCGAGAACAAGTGAAAGAAGGAAATGTAGAGTTGGAGCATGTCGAAAGTCGAGCACAAGCTGCAGATTTGTTTACAAAGCCACTGCCATCCTCTCTGTTCGAGAACAAGATGATACTTGGAATGAAGGACAAGAAGAGCATTTAAGTTTACGGGGGGATTTTGTTGGGTAAACTTAAATGTTGGTAGTTGGAAGTTGTTATAATTGTCTAGGAGAGTGCAAAAAAGTTGAGAGTGGGTCTAGCTTAAGCATGCAATAGAGTTCATTAATTGTGAGTTAGGTAGTGGTTATATTTAATGAATGTAGTTGAAGGATCATGTTCAGAAGTTTATAAAAGGAGCATGTAGTGCTTCATTTCAAAATACAACAAATCTGAATACAAAGAGTGTTTATCCAAAGAAACTTGTTTGTCAACAAAAATAGGTTTTTCTAAAGCCATTTAAATGACATTTTCCTTATCCCTTCACATTGAGACTTTATCCCTTCACATTGAGATTCGATTAACTTCAACGATGTAGTTAATTTTAACTTCATGTCTTACTCTGATATGCAGATACAAACCATGTCTTACTACTTTCCTTTTTTTTTAGTATTTTTGAATATGGAAATATTTTTTACATATTCATTCTGAAAAATAAATAAAATAGTTGCTTCAGACTATATTTTTAATTTATAAATATTTATCGGAATATTCACTTAAAAATATATTTTTTAATATATTAAATTAAGTATTTTAGAAGATATTTTCTGATCTAAAAATATTTTCCAATATATTTAGTCCAGAAAATATTAATAAAAAATGTAAAATTTTTATTATAAGTTTAATGCAGAACAGTGTTGAGGATTACCAATTTTATGGAATGCAGAAAGAAAAGAAAAAGAAGAAAAGAAAAGAAAATAACGCGCAGGAAGAAGAAAAGCCTCAACCAAAATTCCATTGACTTCGCTACGAATCTATATCAACCATAGACCACCAAATTGTCCCCTCCGGTGCTCGCACAATCCTAAAGACAATGATTCTCATTTTCCGACCATTCCAAAATTAAAATGAAGTCATTTTCAAACAAAAAACATTTTTAAAATTTAAAATTTAAATAAATCATGAATATTCATCTTAACAATAACAATTATACCACTATCGTGTTACCCATCTCACTTATACAATTAACATGGTTATGAATAATTTGATGGAATATATCACATTAAAAAAGAAGAAGCTTTAATTGAAAATTAAAAAACATCGAGAAGAAATTGAAATCAATAGAATACATTAGGATATGACACTTTGCTTTATAACTAATTAATTAATATGTAGAATATAAATTCAAATGGTTAAAATACTACTTAATTTCGGTTTTTGGTAAAAATACATTTTATCATTTCTTACTCGTGTCATTACTAAACCATATTAGTGTGAATATTTTTTATATTTCTGTTCGAGCACGTCTATAGAAAAAAATCACTTCCTTTACATGTATTATCATAATTACTATTACTTTATTTTTTTTTAAATAACTGTTGTAAAATAAATAAACTCGAAGGCACATAAACGAAGAACAAAAATGGATTTAGGAAAAACAGTACTTCTTCTTCCGAAATTCATGCCACCAAAAGCTGACTTCTTCTTTCTTTCGTTACTTCTCTCTCTTCCCTCTTCTCTCCTCGTCATCGCAACATTTTTCACACGTGCCACGGTAACCATCACCCTCAACTTCCATTTTCTTTTTCTTCATAAAAAAACAGGAACAAACAGAAAACACTTTCTTTTCCCTTTTTCATTTCACAGGTACCTACACACCAATACACAGGGAAACATTACAAGTATATACATATTCAAATATATAAGAAAAGTAAAGAAGAAAAAGTTGGCGAAGTCTGAAGAAGAATGTCATGGGTAAGATCGGCGGTAAACAAGGCGGTGGAAGGTGGCCAAACCAATATCCGACGTGCCGTTCGCACCTACACCGACTCCGTCGTGCTCCATGCAAGCAACGCCGTCGCTGGCGGCGCCAAAATTATTCAGGACCGCATTGTAAGTACCCCTTTCCCTGAAACTTTCAATCTTCCTTTGCCCTTTTGGTTTTTTATTCTGGGTTAGAGAGAAAGTTTTCACCTTGCTATGGTACCTTACCGTGTAAGAAATCTCAGGGTTGGGCCTTAAAAGGGTCGTGTTCTACAGTTTTAATTTTAGTTGTTTTTGGGGTCTTTATCTCCTGAATAAATATTCCATGCACAACCATCTCAATGACAAATGGTATTAACTTGTACAATAATATTATCATAAAACGAAATTAAGGATGATTTTTGTTGATTGAAAGTTTTCGCTCATAGTGCTTGCCTGTTAAGCTCTTTCCCGGGACAAAATTTAGATAAATCCCCTGAAGTATTATTTGTTTGGTGTTTTTCTCTCGAAATTAGAGTACAATAAAAGTCTACCTTATTGGATTATGCAATTTATATAAATAAAACATCAATTATAATAGAAGAATAGTAAAAATCATAAGTAGTGTATTTAAGCTTTCTCCTTTTTCTTAAATGTGTGTCTAAAATATGAATGGTTTTAATGAAAAGGTGACTCGGAACATGCAAAGCTTCAGACACACAGTAAAACGGTTAGAAGAAGTTTCTATTTCATGTAGAGGGATAGAGAGAGTTCAGTTGCTACGAAGGTGGCTGGTTGCCCTAAAAGAAGTTGAGAGACTTACTGCTAACTTCATTGACACCGATGAAAAAGATACAGACAATCAACTTCTTCATGATGAATTCAAGGATTCACCTACAATGGTTTGTGAAACCCTTACTGTTTCAATTCTTTCTGTTTACTTTATATAATTTCTGCTTTTACTATTTTGGTTTCATTATGTTAAGCTAGGTCACTTCTTTGCATTTGCATCAACTTTTAACAAAAACACAGTTTTTGTTACTTTTGTCGTTATTTATTATTTACCTTTTGGTAATTCATGCTCGTATATAACTATGGACAGATTTACTATGTAGACCCTGATGCTATGGATGATCTGAAAAATTTCCGGGATGTCTTCCTTTCAAGTCTTGCTCTTGAGGGCATAACATTGTCAATGGTGAGTTTAAGAAATGCAATCTATAACTATTACAGTCAAGTTTTTGGATTAGTATTAGTCTATTAGATGATTACGGCATTTTTCAATTTTCTCTACGGATTTCCATGTTCCTGGGTTTGGTTTGAGAGTGTATACTTGTATGAATTTGCACTCAAATTAAGAACTTTATTTTATGTCATAAAAGAAATTGCAATAAACTGAGTATAGGATTTGTATGAATAAGAAACGTGGTTGTGTATTTCCATGATCAGAAAACACCAAGCAGCAGAACGACACTGAAGAGAGAGAAGCAGAATCATCACATCCACCCCTCCCCCAAAAAAGCCAAAACTTATATAATTAGTTGTTGTCACACACAAATTTCTTCAAATCAGAATTCATTATTCTTGTGCTCATGCTCCTTCTGATTCCTGCACCGTTAAGATCACTTTCCATGTGTTCCAACCCACTAACTGTAGCCTACTCAGCATGTTTTGCTTCCTTAATTGCCCCCGTCGCTTCTTCTTCAGTTACATTTCCTTCTCCATTAAAATCAACCTTGTCCTCAAGGTTAAAATTTGGGTTGTTTTCCTTGATCACGTAATCTTTCCACATGACTTGAGACTCGTCAAAGCCTTCCCATTGCAGGAGAACTTGTCACACGTTGTCCCTCTTTGAGAATGATGCGTGAATGCAGTAGTATTGATAATGATTGCATAACAGGACCAATCTCATTAGTTACCATGGAGAGGGGAACATAAAGTCGATTATCACCACCATGACAGAGCTTCAATTGTGAGCAATGGAAAACTCGGTGAATCTTGGGATAACATGTCATTAATAGCTTGTAAACTACTTGGCCAACATGTTGAATGATTGGAAACAACCCAAAGTATTTTAACCTTAACTTTTGATCTTTTGCAAAACTAAAGAATCTTTTGTATATGGTTGCAACTTGACTGAAACCATATCTCCAATCTCAAATTCCATTTCTTGCCTCTTATGATCAAAAACCTTTTCACACTATTGTGCCTTAATCAAATTGTTTTAATTGTGCCAGAATGACGTCACATTGTTGCAATAAATCGTGAATGTCAAGTGAAGAGTTGGATTTTGAATCATATTTAAGCACCACGGGGAGGATCTCTTCCATATGTGAGTCTAAATGGTACCATCCTGTTGCTCACGTGATAGGCCTTGTTATACTAAAATTCTGTCCATGGTAAGAACTTTGTCCAGTCCTTATTCTCGTAGGTAAAGCAACATAGATACATTTCTATGCAACGATTGATTGCATCAGATAGAAACTGTATGAACTAGAGGTTAGAGCTTGAGCAATTATGTCTCAATGTATATCTTGTTTGAGACTGCTAATAAGCAATCTAATAGTGCTTCTAGCACTACACCATTTACACAATTTGCTAGCGTTGTAAATGTCATGTAATATTGATGTACTAAGTCTGTTTGACCAAGCTTGAAAGAAGTGGAATAGGGGGACTCTTACGAAGATGGTCCAAAATCCATTTGTTAACATTTGGAACGATGGAATAACATCTAGATCCAAATGGACTCTTGCAATCATCAATCTTAATAGTGTAAAGCATGGTAGTAAGTATCGTACGATTCACGATACGAATCGTACGATACGAAACGATTCAACAACTCCACGATACGAATCGTTTGATGAATCGTTTTTGTTCCTGTATCGTGTTCGTATCGTACGATTCGGACTTCGAATCGCATGAATCGTTCCGAATCGATCCGAATTGTAGCATTCAC
>Ga0099823_1007697_pt1 | contig 10954 bp, 12 predicted proteins | sample CowpearedBW_FD_76831 | JGI IMG/M metagenome (GOLD analysis project Ga0099823, IMG submission 76831) | Root nodule microbial communities of legume samples collected from California, USA - Cow pea red BW | ecosystem: Host-associated > Plants > Roots > Nodule | place: USA: California | collected... | reverse complement strand
CCAAGTTCTTTGTAGTTCTAGCTGTGCGCACCACTGCAATGTCTCCACAATCGCAAATTGGGGGTGAGCCTGAAACCCTAGAACCACCATGGCAGGAATTGCAAGTTCGGTGAACCCAGCTATTGCAAGAAGATGAAGATGCCCCACGAGACATTCCTTTTCAGCTGAAGTTGGATGGAAGACAACCACAATTGAAGAACACAAACCACAATTTCAAAAACGCAGAAAATTTAACTTTAATTCATCATAGAATAAACTTTAAAACCATAATTATATACTCCATTACACTTATCAGAGTCCAGTAATATACATTATTACAATTTGTTTGAAAACAATAAACATAAAACTCTGAAAACTCTTTTCTCCTAGATCAGCCCCCGCTCCGGCTCTATGGCTCATCAGATCCACCTACAACATCATATGCTCCTGTGTACCGTGTACACGATCATCGCCAAACACAAGCAGATAGAGTGAGCTTACAATTAATACAAACATATATATATATATATATATATATATATATATATAACAGATATATCATTACAAGCACACCAAAAAAATTCCATCCTTTGATTTCATGTCACATGGCCACCACCATGTTACCCGTGTTCTACGTCTTCTGATGAGTATCTCAAGATGTCTTGCTACCACACCTACCAACCACAATTGGTAAAGCACGTGCGGGAAACCATGCTACGGACCACACTCCGTAACGTCATGTGGAGTTCCCAATACGAATAACATTCTCAACGTACCAAGACTACCAAACTCATCAGCTTAATACTAAGGAGGGCAATCTAACTGGACCCATTCGTACGCGCCACAACACGCACACCCATACCGGCAACACTCGCCAACCTGAGCAACAATTCAAGAGTTCCTCGTATTTATCGGCATCCTGAGCCACAACGCAAGGGATAGCATTCTGAGCCACAACTCAAGGAATGCTGAGTGCTTAACCCCTATCCCGAGCCACAACTCAAGGGATACGTTTCGAGTCACAACTCAAGGAACACCACCAAGCCGACCTTCGAGATATCACCAAAGCCTGGTAGAACACGCACATTGAAAACAAGCAACACAATTTCTGCTATAGCACTATCGCCTGGTGCTGCTCACGAGTCGTCAGGCACTAAACGATTCCAGATCGCCTGGCAGGGGACACGTGCCGCCAAGTGCTAAGCGTTTCAGTGTCCACTGATCTGCAGTGAGGGAGGTCCCGCCAGGTGCCACATTAGTATGTGCGCAATGCTGGTTTTTTAACTGGTCCAGTCATGGTTGTTCCTATACCAAGCACCCTTAACCCTAATCCAAAGCACCGTAACATGTTGAAATCATGTGCAGAATTGAGGTCATTCCACAGATACTTATCACTAGATTTGCACCCGATCAAACCTTGTCAATGCCAAACATCTGATTTTTATACAACCTACATACAATACTTATGCGATCACCCTTAATTATTTTCTGTCCTGGTCTTTTATATACTTCCTGTTCCCAATCCATGTGCCATCCCAATGTAATATCCCTTAGTATGTCAGTACTCGTTCATGCATAGATACAAATCCACTCACTTACGAATTCATACTAGAAATGACCATACACTATCACAATGAACCTAGACTCTCACTACATCATTTTTATGCCTCCAATTACTACAACAATCAGTGCAGTTGCTTACGCTTAATTTCTTCATCCCACAACTCACAATTTACACCTAATTAAATCATACTACTAACTCCCTATTACCATTCTACACCTCGGTCCAATGACCATAATTGGTTTCTTAACTAATTCAACTCCCAACCGAGATTTAGACTCAGAATTATATCCATGAGCCACGCAAAACCACTTGCTCTGCACTGGCGCCTGCGGCACCTAGCCTGCCGCTAGGCGATGCATCAGTTTTGGAAATCCACAGTCCTGTCATCCACCTGCAAGAACTCCAACTTCTCCCTTTCATGCCAGTCACTCGAATTATCCATCCAATACACTTTTGTCTTAAGCTGAAGAGTGTTATTATTACCTCATACTTTCAATAAGCTAATTATGTCAAATTTGTTCAGGTAATTTCCTCAAAACCTAAAATCCCGAAATGGTTAACCCTAGAACGAGATTATGCAACTATCATCCAATTTCCTCGTATCACCTCATAATTTCATAATGATTCACGTCCATTTAGTAATTTGGTGATCTAAACACCCTTTCCACCGATTAAAAACCACCTAGCATACAGAAAACCAAGGAATCGAGCCAAAACAGCTCACATCGTCTGGCGGGTGTTCATCATCCGCCAGGCGGTTTCTGGAAAAATTCCAGAAACTCACGAAATCCAAGGGAAAATAGAGGCACAATATCAATATAGATGAATTACCATAAGTCATGTAATAATTTAGCATAATTTAATGCAATGATAGCACCTCTAACCTGGATTCCTTGCGTAAAATTGATAATCTAGAGCTTCCCTTTTTTACCAGCAACGGTCTCCCTAGTGTCACTTCAATTCAGCTCTTCTTTTCATCCAAGAACCACAATTTCTCTCTGAAATTTCACTCTTCACAATGCTCTCCAATGGCAAGCACCAAAACTCTTTCTCTCGCCCTTAATTTCCACTAAAAATTGCCTTAATTAGCATTGATGAAGAGAAAAACGAGAATTGGCATTAAGCTGACTTAATTTCCATTCAAAGTCCATTAGTGACTGTTTTTCTAGCCTCCCTTGACTGCCCATTGTCAGCTAGGGTTTCTCTGCCCTTTCACATTCATGCCAAAACTAAGTTTAGCAAAAAAAAAAAAGCTTAATTTGAGTCTATCAAGATTCAAACCCATAACCATGCCAATGTCAAATGAATACACAACCAATTCATGTTTCATGATAATTCTTATAAATATAGGATTAAACTATCACTCATCATAATCAAACATATTATTAAAATAATAATCAATTAATTAACACATAAATGACATACATAAGACTTGAACTCAAGTCCTCTCACACAATTAAGTACTCTCAAACATTTGAGATAGTACTTTTCCATGTCATATCAATAAATATTTAATGTCATAAAGGCTTCCACTACCTACATTTATTAATTATTTATTTATTTAATTAAATTTTACGAGTCTTAGAACAATTGGGAATCTGATACCGCCATCCAATAGGAGTTTCCAGACTTTCACCTTGAGAACAAGTTGAATCTTTAGCGGCGAAGTAATGATAGATTTGGAATAGTTTATAAAAGGAGAGAAAGGAGGAATAACTGAAATAATAGTTATAGCATTTGCATCTGTATTCTTTTCTTTTATAACTATCATGTAACTGACTATTTTAAATATAGTCAAGGGTTATGAGGAATAAGGGGTTGTTGGTATTCTAGGATCAAAATGGTTGTGAGAGAGTGAGAATCTCTCGAAGTCCCTCAATTGTATTTTGGAATACTGTCTTCTACCTCTTTAGTAGAAACAATGTTGTTTGAATATTATCAGGCATATTCAGTTCTTATTTGTTTGAAATTACTAGTTGAACTTATCAATTGGTATTCAAAGCCAAGCTAAGCCTTTTTTATGTAACTTATTTACTTCGTTCTAATTTAGCTTTTATTTTTCATATAAAATAAACTTTTTTTGGTTTTTCATATTAGGATGAGTGATCTTGATATAGAATATATGGACGCTCTTCAATGGTGGATGAATAATAGTGAACATTATTCAAATCTGACATTCATGGTTAGGGTCTTGTTAAGTATTTCAATTACTAAAGTTGTATCTAAATCTGCATTTAGCATTGGTTCGTGGAAGCAATTATTTATACTTCTGATTTGAAGCATGATTTTTGTTATGGTAATTTGTCTAATTTAAATCCCATTAACTTTTCTATTTTCATAAACAATTTTTGTATTATAAATTTTTCTTTCAATTTCATGTCATATTATAGAAGATGATGAAGTAGTTGACAAAGTGGAACATTGGAAACATATATTATGTGAGGAGTGAATATAAAGTTTACTCACATTTGGCATATTGCTTTTTATTTGTCTAAATTGGTGTGTTTGTTGAAACATTTATTCTATTATGCTTTGGTGCTTATTTAATTTAGAATATGAACAGATACAACTTTGAACACTACAATAGTAATGTGTGAAATGAACCTTTTGATTCTTTTGGACAATCAAATTTATTTTGATTTTGGACATGCCCTTCTTTATTCTGATTTTCTAATCTATTATGGTCAAGGCCAGATGGTGGGACTAGCTCATTTCTATAGAAACAACCACTTATAAAGCTACAGGAAAAAATATTCAAAAGTTGGTCCATTTATATAAAACCACAAAAAATATTCAAAATTGATAGGCCAACTCACACAATGGCAAGAGAGGTTGGCTCGACTTAACCCATTTTTAGTGGCCAACAACAAGTAATGTTAAAATGAGTCAGACTGACTCGTTTTGCTACCTTATACATGATGCATGTTTTTTATTGCGTAGCTTAAATTTAATTATTCTGCTCTTATATCCCTTGACATTTTTTGTTGTCTCTAATTGTGTCTACAACATTACCAAGTACCTTTAATCCTTCTTGCACAATCAAATTTAATATGTATGCTAGATAACGACCACAAAAGAACTCACCATCACTACGTAAGGAATTTTGCAAAACAAGTTATCTTTTTAAAGTTCTTAACAAAACATCATTACTAGAAGCATTATCCAAAGTGATAGAAAATATTTTTTCAATTTCCAAGTCATGCACAAATTCATTTATCTTCTTAGACAACTCAAATACATTGAGGTGTGGAGGCCAATGGGAAAAGTTTATAATTTTGTTAATCAACTTCCAATTTGAATCAACATAATGCGTTGTCAAACTTATGTCCATAAATCAAAAGTTAAACAAATATCATTAGAAATGTTCTTCAACTCTTTCTTCAACCTGATTTTTTCTTTCATAAACATTCTCAATACATCACTCTTAATAGTATTTCTAGAAACTAGAGTTGCATCAGGACTCAAATAACTTATCCAAGTCTGAAATTCTTCATACTCAATAATTTCAAATTGTAAACCATGTCGGATAATTAAATTAGCACACAATTCATGTGACACCATTTGATATATTCTTTCAACTTTCCTTACATACTCTTAATAAGTTAACTCATCTCCAGATTTGATTTTACTACATTTTTCAACATGATGCATGTTACTTTAAATGGAAAATCCCATACTTTTCCGGTTACAGGTATTACACATTGCCCTCTCTTTTCCATCATCACAAAAATTTTTCCATCATCACAATTTCCAGTAATCAGAGGTTGTTAACTTAAACATTTTTCTTATTAACTTCAACACTTTTGTTGTCAAAAATATATTCAACCTCATTCTCGATTACATTATTGTCTCTGTGATAGACATGCTCACCAAGTTTACTAATTGACTCATTCATTATTTTTATAATGTTCAATCCTATTGTCTTTGTCATAGGCATGCTCACTAGGTTTACTAATTGAATAATACATTATTTTTATAATGATCAATTCCATTATAGAAAATGAAACAAGAAGTTAAAACTTGCATAAAGCAAGTTGTGTAAACTCTATATTATCTAATTCATAGACACCAAATTTTGATAAAATAATTAGGACAAAATTGAAACAATGTGGTGTAAGCAAATGAAAATCATCACAATCTTAGCAGAAATATGTGTATAACTAACCAAAAGTCTCAATCCTAGCAAAATGTCACAACTAGAAACGAACCATAAAATAATGGTGCGAACAAGAGAAACAAACTAGAGCAAAACCATAATTAGGGCAAATGAATTGAAGTGAAACAAACATGTGTTACTGTCGTGGAGACGAACCTATGTCGCCTCTGTGGGTGAGCTTCATCGTCGTGGGTGACCTTCATCGCTATGGAGTCTTGCAGTGGGAAGAAGAAAGTGTGTTGTTCAGTTCTGCACGATTTGTCTTTGGTGGGTGAAGGAAGGAAGGAAATAAAGTAACTAAAGTACATACGTTTAAGTGAAACAGGCTACAAATTGGCCTACCCCACCCCATATTGTGGTCCAACAAGTTGGCGGACCAAGTGAGTCAATCTTCTCTAGGCTGATACATTTTTCTATTAGGTTGGCGTGTACATCCGACCCACTTTGTCATCCCTATATGTCAAAAAAGGTGTAATATATGCTTCCAAAAATGGCAATCCATAATACTACTGATGAGTGTAGTCTATGAAGAGATTTCTGAACTTGGTCTAGTGTGTTTTGGAAAGCAAAATTAAAAAATTCACATATTTGATGGGGTGGAGGAAGAAACTCGATGGGATGTAGGAAGAAACTCGATGGGATGTAGGAAGAAACAGCCTTTATAAGATTGATTGAATTAAGATAAAGTCCAGATTCTAAACCCGTAGATCAAAGGACACTGACGTCGAACAAAGCTTATTAAATTGTTTAGTCCTGCAGATAATGAGCCAGCGCAGCTAATGCAGAAAACGAAATGCAGATTTGTTAAAAAATTGAAATGAATGCCTCCAATAACAACATAAACTATTAACAACTACACATACAAAAGACAAAAAAAACTTATCTAAGGATGCAATAATATTATTCAAGTATAAAGAATACAATTTCATATACATGTTTAGCCTAAAATCAAGTGCAAGAGATAGACTAAACACATGCCACTTTAGCTTTGAGAGAATCTTTCTGCTATTAAAACTTGCCTACCATATCAGAAGGCAACGATCTTGTCATTGCGCCAAGTGTTCAAGCACACATAAAAATTGAATCTGGAACAAGGGTGAAGGGCAGGTTATACAAGAGTTATAACTTCAATTTTCCAAAACAATTTCTGGGCCTACTCAAATCGCTCCCAATCTTGAGATATTTTTGTTGAAGGTGAGTTATCTGACGGGGCACCCGAGTTTTCCATTCCAGAGTCAAAGGTTTCCCATTGGGTTGTTACTTTGACAGCGTTGCTACTGTTGATAAAAGGATTGGAGTTTCTTGCCTTTAGAGAATCTAATTTATCCACCAAGGTCTGCACACGACGCACCTATTCAATGGTGGTAAACATGTGTTAGTCCATCAATGGTAATAAGTGCAATAGTGGTGCAAAATATAGGTCTCTAGATATTGCATCTCCACAATAAAAGTGCTTGTAATTTTAAGCAGTATATGAAGAAATGATGCAATTTACTACAAATGATTACCAAAACGGGAAGGGGAAAACTTACAACATTAAGCAAATGAGATAGTGGTTACAAAGTAGTTGATTAGCAATTTAACACACAAATAACATATTACCCAGTTCAATTTTCAAGGCCCAAATCATTTTGCTAAAATGTCGCTATTCATTCTCCAATGTTGGAACTAAGTCAGATCGAAGATAGGAAGACTAGTAGACTAGTGTGACATCAATAGGCAATTACAAACATCCACTTGAAATGGACAGAAAATAAATAAACTAAATTTCAAAATACAAAGGTGGGGTCTGTTAGATGGAGAAATCAATACCACAATATTCTACGGTGAATCATATTTGAAGATAATACATTGACATCCAAATCCTTCTTAATGGTTTTGCCAGTAGTTTCTCATAGTGTCTTACCTAAAGCAGTGAGGATACACCCATCTGATCTACTCTCCTTACCAAGACTGTCAGAATTTCTGTTTTTCTGCCTTTCTCATTGATCATCATACCATCTATAAGTATTACAAACATTTTTATTGCCTTCAATAGCAATAATAGCACAATTATTAGTTCCTACTATAATTAGGTAATCTAACAAATACACAGATTTCTAATTTAAAATAGGAAGATTATAACCAACATTCCATACGAAACATTAACCACATGATCCTGATCGACAAAGACTTCAGCTTTTCTCCTAAATCACCAAGGAAACCCCCACCTTTCTTTCTAAAGCATTCATTCCTAATCCTATCTTTTCTACTGTTGTCCATATATCCTTTGTAATATCCCATTTCGATTACACTGAAGTAATTTCCATGTTAACATGTTACTGCTCATCACTTAGTTCCACACAACTTTACAAAGTAATATAGTTGTGAAAACCTTTTGCCAAACAAAACTGAGATACTCCACCATTTTACATAAATGGGATTTTGTAGAGAACTCAAATTTCCACGTAGTAATAAGTAGTTAGACACTAGTAGTAATAGCTAGTTAGGAGTGATTTCAATTAAGATCAAACTAATCCGAACCATAATAAAGGTTAAATTGAATGGTTTCAATGGGTGTAGTTGTATCGAGTAGAGTATTACCCAATCTGACTAGGCTATGGTCTTGATTTGAATATTTGGAAACCAATTGAGCTCAGCTCAACCCAATCTCATTACTTTTTATATTCATATTCCATAAATTTTATTCTTATTTTTAAGATGATATTTTCTTAAAGATAAATAATAAATATTATAAATTTACACTTTTAAAAAATTAATTTTATTTCTATAAAAATTATTTTAAAAAGTAAATACATGAAACCAAATCCTAGCTAACTAGAGTGACCCACGCTGTGGGACCAAGTCAGGTTAGTTGAAGAAACTCCTAAAATCCATCTCATGTTCTGGTCTCAATTAATTCGATCAGACAGCCATTCCCACTGAAGGTGTCCCAACTTGACCATAGCCCTAACTCTAGTAATATGTTTGAAGGTTAAGTAGGTGGGGATTGAAACAATAATATATTTCTACCACTTATTGAACTTCTGGTCAGGATAAAGAAATATGACCAGAATAAAAAAAGAAACTGCTACCAAGGTAAATGTATAGTGTATCAGAACGGTGAAGAAACATCTAAAACGCAAATGATGAGAAACCAGTAGTGTTTCACATAAAACGAAACACTGTAAAACACAAATGAATACAAAATGCTTGCCCTACAATGGTCATCATAAAGATATTCGTTTGTTTTTCCTAAGCCTGCATATTTAGAGAAAGAAATCTAAACATGCATAGGAGATAAGAAATCACGTGAAATAAAGAAAAGAATTTCAAACTCAAGAAACATTGAGCCATTTTGTTGGACCAAAGGTTTCAAATTTGGTCAATGCTTTGTAATAATAGCATATTGTCCTTAAGGACTACGATGTCTATTCTTGATTCATAACAAAATCTTAATACGGAATTGTTGATGAATTCTGAATATATGATTTTCATTGTTAAAGTCAACATAATAAAAAAATGCATAATGGAGTTACAGAGTGGTTTGAAGATTCCTAAAGAAGTTAAATCAATGAAGACTGTGTAAATCAAATGATGCAGAAAAAAATCAATAGATGAGCTGTTGTGGAACCAAAACTAGGGATGTAAGAACTACTTTCTTGATGACAGAACACCTCTTTAAAAAACATTCTTTCCATCTACACCAGCTCTAATGTCACTTTGCCAAAAATTTCTTGAAATGTCCAACATTCTAGAAGAAGAAAAAGGGGAATGAACAAGAATTGGAATAAATGAAGAGTTCTTTGGGCTTTTTGTGTAGAGTATTCTACTGTACTTGAGTCATGGTTACACTTGCTTATGCACTGTATGGAAATAGTTTTGTGAGTACATGTTCCGTTCTAAAGGTAAAACTGCTATCTGGATGTTGTTCCAACTTGAGCCAAGTGTTGAAGAAAAATATTTTATGCTATCTTGGAAATGAAATAACAGGTTAGTTCTAGAATGAGAAGTTCAAAAGAGCACTTAAAACCATTTTACAACTCTTTTCAAAAGACAAAAGTGGGTAGACAGTTTGATGCTAGTGTCTACTGGTTAGAAAAGCTTTTAGAAATGATTTTGAAAAACTTGTGTAAAGATGAGAAGTTCAGTATAAATGTGTAATAGAAGTAGCAATGAAGACTTAATTTCTAAACTGGTCCACTCAATTTAAGTTATGTCTAGTTTTCCTTTAAAATGCTTTTAAGGGGTTCCACTATAATCTAACTGATTACACAAGTGTTCTCACAATCACTTCTGGTTTACAAGTGTACACAAAGTCACTTTTGACTACTCCCTCTATCTCCTCCTATGATAACGAACACAGGTATAATTAATTTGTCACTAAGTAACTCCTAGCTTTTATGAGTATTTATAGTTGCTACTCCCTGCTACAAGAAATTAAAATCCTAATTGATTACAAGGAATCTGTAAGAGGATACGAAAACTAGGCTCTCCTTAAGGTGAGATAACTTCACAATAGTATAAGATTTGCAAAGAAAATTCACCAATTTAACACTCAGATTTTATAGCACTTGAGGTTTACACAACAACACTACATGCAAAGATTACGAGGTGCATACTTTTGTTCAGTTGTTAGTTGTTCTACAAGAGAAGACACTTCTATTTATAGATCTTGGGAAAACACTAATGCTAGTTGGCATACTGATCTTCTGTTTTAATGTGTCAAGCTTTATTAGAAGTTGGTAGCCTTTTAGCTAGCACCTTTTTCTGTTGCAATCAACTTGTGCTTAAAGCCTTTTTCGCTCTGATTATCCTTTTCTTGCACATACAGCACCATATCTAGCAAACTCTCCCATAAAACTTTGTTTGTTGTGTCAGGATCATCACGAAAAAGTGAGTCAACTTCAGGAGGTTGTAGATGGGCTGATGAATGTAAGGTTATTTGTTTGTTTGGTGTAGAGCTTCTTTGACTGTTGCAGTTCTTTTGGTTGAGTCTCCAGTTGTTTACACTTGTTTCATAAGTTCTAAAGCTCTTACTGTGTCGACTGAACATTCTAATGCTTGATAGTCTGATGGGTAGAGGGTAGATCGTCTTGTGTTCTATTAAGACACTTGGATGAAATCATCATTTCATCAAAATTGAACATTATTTGTTATGATCAAACATTTTGAAATGAACATGCTAGACGGCTAGGAGTAAACTAACGCGGATAGACTGCTTAAAGTAGAATGTCCAAGTCTATTGCACTGTCCAGGTTTAATGAGACAAAGAT
>Ga0099823_1007694_pt1 | contig 10956 bp, 5 predicted proteins | sample CowpearedBW_FD_76831 | JGI IMG/M metagenome (GOLD analysis project Ga0099823, IMG submission 76831) | Root nodule microbial communities of legume samples collected from California, USA - Cow pea red BW | ecosystem: Host-associated > Plants > Roots > Nodule | place: USA: California | collected... | reverse complement strand
TAAATACTGCCATTAAATCTTTTGATTTTTTTTGGGAAGCTCTATATTCTGTTTTTGTGTTTTTGTTGTAGGAGGAGCAGTGGTTTTTCGAGAGGTGTATCAAAGTATAGAGGAGTAGCAAGGTGAAACGTTTTCTAAATTTTGTAATCAAACCTTGTTATCTTTTTTGTCCAACAAAACACATGGTGCTAAGGTTTTATGTATGCAAACTAAATACAGGCATCATCACAATGGAAGATGGGAAGCAAGAATTGGGAGAGTGTTTGGCAACAAGTACCTCTACCTTGGGACTTACAGTGAGTTTTCAAACTAAACATAATCCCCATGTTTCTCATAAAGAACACTACTTTACTACTTCACCATGCATCCATGTCCAAAATAGAAAGAAATTTAAAAAGTGAAGTATTAAGAAATGGACTTTAAAGCTAATTCAATCTTATAAAATTGACGGTTTGTGAACTTTATATAATTGTATTTGTCCCATTTCTGAAGGTACACAAGAAGAAGCAGCTCGTGCATATGACATTGCAGCAATTGAGTACAGAGGTATAAATGCTGTGACAAACTTTGACTTGAGCTCCTACATCAGATGGCTAAGACCAGGAACACATGATCAAAAGCCTGGCACAGATCCTCAACCCTTTGCTACCTCTAACTCAATGCAAACAAGAGGGAACATTGAGGTATCCAACTCTAACATGAATTCATTCTCCTCACCTGAATTGGACAGTACCAAGAAGCAAGACTTTTCCAAGTATATCAACCCTTTGAGTCCTTGCAACAAGCCATCTTCCCCAACAGCATTAGGACTTCTCCTAAAATCAACAGTATTCAGAGAATTGATGCAGAGAAATCTGAACTCCTCTAGTGAGGAAGCTGAAGAAGTTGAATTCAAATACCCACAAGAAGGAAATGGAGTGACATATTACAGTGACAACACCAGTAACTCTTACTTTTGCTCTTCTGATATCAACACATTACCAAACCTGGAGTCACCAGAAGAGAGTTCATTGCCTATGTATCATGGAACTGTGCAATCCCTGTGGAATAGTTCTTTCAACATCTCTAACTGATTGCTTTTTTGTATTAAGAAAAATAGAGTTAAAACCTCTCCCTTCTTAGCATACTAGTGGAAGTCAAATAATTGCCAAGATGTTCATACTGGCCCTTCGACCTTGACTGTTCATAAATCAACAGTGTCAAATAAACATTATTGTATTGCCTTTGAAAGAAAATGTTCAAAACTCTTTCTTAAGCTGTTCCTGGCCTATGTCTTTAAGAGCTTTGGTTAAGCAATTATCAATTAAACATTTCCTTTATTTTATAAAGTGTCCTTTTAAGATGTTTCACTCATGAAGTAGATAATTTATTATTCTAAATACTATAATCATGAATTATTCTTCCACTTTTGTCAATTGTTTTGTTATTTTTTTCACATTTTTTTATGTTAGTTAAGAGTTAATATTTTGTTATTCTGGTACCTGTCTCCGTCACTTCTAGGTTACAGATATCATTTTGGGTTATACCTAAGGATAATGCTGGAGAAAATTTTTACTATGGTCGTAATTAGTGTGATTTTCCACATCATAAAGGAATTTTGTTATTACTTAATAAACTAATTATTCTTGTTATTTGACATAAAATGTTGTAGTATGAAAATGCATATCTCGAAATTTGTTTTTGTGGAAAATTTTGGTATTTAAATGTTGTATTAGTGACTGATCCTTCGTTTTCTTGAGAATTGATTAGAGTTTAATTTGAAATAACTTAGTTAAAGATAAGAAGTTTAAATTTGTTTATCTTCAAATGAACTCTAGGACACAAACAACAAACTCAAATATGTTTATCACTTAATGATAATTTAATTCATAGGATTATATAAATGTGAATGGCTTTTATGAGTGGAACAAGAACATGAACAACACAAAATAATATAAAAGAAGAAGATGAACATACGCATTCAACAAAAATAAGATGAAACAAAGAGGAGAAAGAACAAGTATGATTTGATGATTCTAATGAAAGAAAAGATAAAATGGAATAGAGAAATTTATGAGAGAATGGATGAGATAATCAGAGCCTATTCTCTTGCTTCATAAATAAAAAATAAAAATAGCATTTTAGAAATTCGTGGAACCATTCCATGCTTGTGTTCTTAGATAGCTGAAGCCATATGCCTGAGTTTTTATTATAATCTTCGGCTCCTCATATAATAAAAGTCTAAAGTTCTCCTATAATTTAAAAAATGCCACCTTATTTTTAAAGACTTCAGATTTCTTGAAAACAAAGTATATAAAACGTTTTCAAATGCGTTTTATATAAGACCCAAGTAAGAAGAAAACCATTTCTTTTGAAAGCACTTTGAAAAATTCTTACTTCATTCAATTTATCCAAAACTATTTTAGAAATAATATAGTGGAAGTCCAAATATCGTATCTCACAAGGACAATGACTAATGTGATTTAAATTAATTGATTTGTTATGTGTTAGCAAATATACTAAATCGTACAAGTAATACACTGGAAGTCCAGATATCATATCTCACAAGAACTAATGTGGTTTAAATTAATTGATTTGTTACTTATAAAGGGTGAGAATACAAAAACATATATTTAAAAGAAAAATAAATGTAGAATTAAGATGTAAAATATCAATAAAAATTGATACAATGGAAACAAATAGCTTGATTGAGAAAAATATAAGATAAAAATTTCACCGGGATTGGATTTTAAGATTTCATTCAAAGTAAAACATCAAACAATATATTCATATTTTTGTCTCTCACGCTCACATCATTATCATTTGTAACATGTATCGATTTCGTCACAGACAAAGCTAAATTAAAATAATAAAAACTCTATGTCTAACAATATTTACTATTACATTTGCATTAATGATCAATAGATCAATAAGTTGATGCTTAGGAATGATCAATGACCACATCTATGTCTAGTATATAAAATCAATAGTTGTTTTACCTTGCTCAGGATTCTCAGACTATCTTTTGATAAAAGAAAAATAAATTAGTTAGAATAAACTAATAAAAGAATATATAATATACTTTATCATAAATTATTATATTTTTGTTAATATTATTTCGCTGGTAGAAATTTTATTTGTTAGCTACAAATTTGTGACAATTTTTTTTCATAATTAAATAAATTTTAATTCTATGAGGAAATAACAATAAAATGATTAACCTCTCTCAAAACATAACTAATTAGCTTCAAATTAGTTACAATTTTCTTTTGTTGGTCCCTCACTAAATGGTGAGAAACAATTTTCTTCACTAATTTCCTTCACAAATTAGCTACTAGACTTTTTTGTCGTTGATCTCTTGTTAAATAATGAGAAATTAATAAAAAATAATTTCTCTCGTTAATTTCTCTCACAAATTAGTTACGATTTTTTTTATCGTTGATCCCTCGTTAAATAACAAAACATTTATGAGAAATAATTTCTCTCACTAATTTCCTCGCAAATTAGTTACAAAATGTTTTTGTTACTAATCTCTTGTTAAATAATAAGAAATTAGTAAAATGTATTTTTTCTCGTTAATTTCTCTCGCATTTCTCTTGCAAATCAGCAATTTTTTGTAGTGGTTGTTCTCCATTATATTATTTCATTTTAGGTCTGAAGTTTCATTTCAAAGGTACATGTTAAAATTTAATAACATTCTCTATTACACATATAATACATTATTGAGGTGAATTTTTATATTGATAATCTTCATTGGCATTTAATAAAATCCTCTATTATGCAGCTAATTTAGGCTAAACTGATAACACAATCAGAACCTATGATATTATACCCAGGTTCTGGACTCCAATAAAACTAAAAAAAACTTAAAAGACTTCTTTCTAATTTTCTCTTTCATTCTTTGTTTCGGATTTTCAAGTTTCAAGCTCCAATAACTCGTTGTTTAAGAAATATCAACCTTCAAATAACATCTAAGCTTAAAAATTACAAAACTATCAAACTTTAAACTCATTGTTCGTTTCTAATTTTAATTTTAACTATCTTTCAAAATCCAAAAAGTTTAAGCCAAACGTTACCTTTATCTTGAATGTATGAATGAGTCCTACTGTTTTACCTCACCCTAGAACCACCTAGCTTAGTTTTGTTAAAGTTGTGCGTAATTGCAATTACTCAAAAATTCCTGTTGCAGATAGATAACAAGAGCAAGCACAATATATATAGCTCTTCCTGTTCTGATTAGTGTACACAACAAGACATAGCTTAACATTCTTGTGATTATTAATCTTGAGGATGTTCAGTAACATGTGTCTTACTTGGACATGTCCTACTGTTATGTCCCTTTTTCTTGCACAACCTACACTTGTATTGCCTTCGAGAGACCGTTTTTCTTTTACTAGGAACAACTTGAGGACAGGTTCTGCGGTTATGGCCGAATTGGTGACATACTTTACACTTGCGGTGTTTTATCACTCTCCCATTTCTACCGCTTATCCTTAACTTCCAACAAGTTCTTCTGTTGTGGCCCTTTTCCCCACAGACCCTACACTGATTCTGTTTTATCATTCTCTCATTGCTATGGCTTACCCTTATCATTCTACATGTTCTTCTGTTGTGACCCTTTTCCCCACAGACCCTACACATGAATCGCCGATCAATCAAGGTATCCTTGAGTTCTGGACAGTAGTATCTCCTATGTCCTTCACGTCCACAGTTTTTGCAGTAGAATTTTACTCCTGCATTTGAGGAGGGACAGAAAGCAAATGAGTATGAATTTCAACCATGTCTATCACCAATGTAGTCACAGGTGGAGGGACATAAAAATTACCCTTCATGGCCATGCTCCTTTTCTGTCGGTTTATTGGATCACTAAAGAAAGCTTTCATGGTATTGGAAGTGTGTCTCCTTGCTGCAACAGTTCCCTTGGCTTTCTGCATCCATTGAAGCAAATATTAATTGTGCAGAACTTTCAGTGTGTCAAATTCTAATGCTTCAAATACTTGCATAATTTACATCCAGACAACCAGTGCCTGTACTCAAGGAATTCAGAAACATGCACAAACAGAGGGTACATAGTCAATTTTAGCTTATGGAGAAGTTAATTTCACTTTTTCCTTTTATTTTTCTCTTCCAGAAGGAGCTTATGGAGAATCTCATCGAAATAGGCCTTGATACCAAGAGAAAATGACTTCAAAAAATACAAATCTTAACATTTAAAACCTTGATAGCAGCCACACGCTGTGCCTCAAGCTTGGGATCCTGGTGAATAATCTTCATTCGGTTGCTAAACAGACCAGTTTTGGCATTCAGACTCTGCAATCATTCAACTAAACAAAGACATTTAAATTTGCAACCTTAACAATATCCACAAATTCTCTTTCTTGATTTATCATATTAATACAGCAGTAAACAAAAGGATAGAAAAAACCATGCATTGAATTTATATCACTACACAATTGTAACTTCTTCCTTTCCTAAATGTATTTGTGCCTTACATGTCCATATAGAACAAGTTAATGCTCAAGTCTCTTAACCAGAAGAAGGTTGATGCTTCTGCATGATAAGAAGTGTTCCTATCAACTTAGCTCTCATTATAAGATCCCAAAAATTGCCATTCAATTCTATGTATATGTGTTCTCTCTTGTGTAGGTGTTTGAAGTGTGCATGTAAGTCTAAATATATCAAATAATGAAGGGAACAAGCTGATGGTTCAATCCCATGTAAGTAAAACTTATGCATCATAAATAATAATTTGTATCCAAAGCATATTAAGTAAGGTTACGCTGCCAACTAACTTTCAATGAACGACTAATCTTTAATCCAACTTCTGGAGGTGGTGATTGGTAAACACGCTTGGATTTTTTCTTCACATCTAGCTTTATTTCTAATTTGTCAACTTCATCATCTTCCTTAACTTTAAGTGGGGAACTGAAAAAGTAAAACCCATAAAGAAACATTTATGTATGATCAAGAAAATTTACATAATTCAAAGATTTAGATGCAAATAAACAGACAGCAAATTAAACTTTTATGTTTGTCAAGTATGTTACAAAATATACCATCATATAGAAATCTCATGAAATCGTATTGCTTAGAATTTCACATAGATTTGATGTTGAGTCAATTATAAACAATGACAAGAATAAAAGCAACGTAAATAAAAACCAGAAGCTTCCTACTCAGGTGGAACAAAAAAAAAAGTGATAAATAAAAGCCACAAATTAGTCTGAGTACCACAACTAAAACTGATATAGTATGATCCAAACATATAAGCTGAACCCAATTCCTTCTGAACTAGTGCAGGGAAGGAGAGTAGCAATGCCAGATTACACTATTTTGATATAATCTCCTATTTACGAGAAGGAAGATCAAAAGATTAAAAATGAAAAATTAAGAAAAAAAAAAGAGCATCACACTGGGAAAAAAAGAAAGCAAATCATAATAATAAATAATGTAGAAACATCCAGATAAGCAGATTATACTCATGCTCGACTTATTAGGACTAATAATTGATTTCTTTTGTTAGATTGAATACAAATATTACAAATAACTAACCATTTGGTATTCTGTGAACCATTATTTCATACAATATGATTTGGAGGAGGGTGGAGAACTAAAGCTAAGCATGGACAATGACATGGAGAAGGATATTGTGACTAAAAAATTCATGGTATCATTAGGATGCAAAATGCATGCCACATCAAACAAGGGTCTAGTACGTGTTTGATAAAACTAGTCATTGGTACACAAAAAGCTCCTTTCTTCGTGTCCATGCTAGTGTTAAGTGTTAAAGAATCTATTTATATTAATTTGCACATGACCACGTAAAATGTCATATCAACATTGTCAGAGTTAACAAAATATGAGATTAGTAAAGAAAGACAAATTTATTTCTCAATAATTACATAGAATGGGCCCTCTCCCATGGTTTTTCATCAATTGATTCCTCCCATATAACACGATCTCCAGAGCATTGGTGGCAAGTCAATATACCCTGAGTACAAGAAGAACGAATGGGAAAAAAAGTAAACAAAGTAGCCATTGTGCACATTGCACGGATATGATGTTCAATATCATAGTGTTTCACAACTTCTATGAATATTAGGAAAATATCAAGCAAGAAATTTTAAATAACAATATATATAAAGTCATAAACACATAGGATGCAAATTAAACTAGTAACATTTGTGTTTAATAATTGTCTGGCATCATAAGGTATGTTGAAGTGTTAATAAAATCAACCCAGCAACATCAGACATATATGACCTGAGGTAAGTCTAAATTTTTCCATTGTGAGTACACAGAAGAGAAATAAAAGCTAATGTGTGAATTTCAACTTAAGAATTTCTCTTTCAAAATCAGAAATGACATGAGTTCAAGTTGTTTCATGGAAATACGATATGTAAACTTGATGATCCTAACCTTTCAGAATCAATATGGATGATCGAAGCCATTAAACTAGCCTAAAACCACGTTTAAGTTGTATTTTACTCAGAAACCAACAATAATTCTAAAAGAAACTACCTTTCCATAACATTTTGGACAGTCTGGTCTTGATCTTTCTATTCCACACTCTGTACAAGGTGTATAACCCCTTGCTCGGCAACTCGGACAAGGTAGCTCCCTGATATACTGTCCATTTGGACCAAACCAGGACCTTGGTTCTGGTGCATGAGACTTGCCCTTGCTGAAATGAAAGGAAAATAATGCTCAAAGTCACTCACCAAAGCTTCTCATAAAATATTGAATGTGTGAGTTTGTGTGTGCCTCTAAATATTTGCCTTTTTATTTTTTTGTGTTGCATTTGCTTTTACTCTCATAAAATATTTTTCGAAGAGGCTAAAATAGAATTATAATTAGGTCTTTTATCTTCACTGTTCTCCATAACTGGGTTCCCTGGATTTAGTAAAACTGTCACAGGTTCTTATTTGTATAAGATCAATGCTCTAATCACAACAATCAACACTACAAACCAAATTAAAAATTCCCAAAAAGTTAACGATCAAGTTATGTAATAAACTTTTATTTTATTTCTGACAATGCAAGAGCAAAAATACTTCAATATATAAATAAAATAAAAGTAAAAAGCTGAGACCTTGGTTTGAGCTCCTCCTCCAGCTCGAACAGTTCCTCTGAAGGATTGTAGCCCAACTGCAACAGAATAATAACATATTATTATCCAACTATAATTAAAAATAAAAGGCAACTTATGGTTTTGATTATGTTTTTTAAGGAAAGAAAACAAAAAGATAATGTGCCTGGTTTGGTTTTGGAGTGGAAAAGGAGTCGTCAGTGAGTGAAGAACAAAGGGTGGTTGGTGAGGGGCAGAAGGAAGCGTTTGTGTTGGGATGGAGCAAAAGCAAAGGACGCGCGTTTGGTGAGTTTGTGAATGGATATCTGAGAACGCGAAATGCAGAGCGAAACACGTGAATTTGGCTGGAAATCATGGATTCATGAATAAAGAAGAAGGTTTGGTTTTTGTGTTTGATTTGGTTTGCTTATTGGAAGTGTGTTCTGTTGTGTTTATGGAAATGATGTTAATTGGTGTTTTGCGTTTGTGTTTGAAACGTGCGGCTACAAAGGCAGGGTGAGGTGGATGGATAAGTGTGAAGTGGCATATGATACGACCGTGTGATCTTTGTTGGATTCTCCTAAATTATCTGATTAATAATTATTAATCACTTTTCATATTGGCATTACTATGCTGCCAAACCACCATAGAACTATTTTACCAAAAACTCTAGCAGCAAGGATTTTTATGACTTACTCCAACAAACCTTAAACATGTAAGCTGCATTTATTCATGTTATTGATTTCAGTCTCGGAGCATCCTTTTGATAATGTAATGAGTTTATCTCAAGTTTTTCTTAACATTAGTGATGACACTTGTTTAAATGAAGTTTTTTAACCAATATTCCATAATCTTAAGCAACCATTTAGAACATCGATAAATTTGGAAACTATAATACGATATACTTTGGACATGATCTTATATCAGAAGAACTATCTCTATGTGAGAAAGCAAAGATCATTTTCGCATAACAAGGATTAGAGGATGAGTGACTTGTTCTTTTTTGAGGTGATGAAAAGTGAGAGAGTGCAAATTAGAGAGATTTGTGATAAATACAATCCCACTGGAATAGGTGAGAGTAAAGGGTGAAAGATCACAAATGACTCTTTTATCCTTTTCTTATTTTATTTTTCTCGAACTATCCTTTTATTATTTATTTATTCTTCACGTGTTCACATAATATGGTAAGTTACTTCCTTGTTCCTTCTTCAAGATTATTATCTTTAACTATTTTTTAATACGCTTTTTCAAAAAAATTATGTTTACTTAAAATTTTGTATCATCATATATCTTTGTCTAAATATTTTTTTTAAATATTTTTTAATTATTTAATTAAAGAGTTAAAAGTAAAGTTTTTAATTTCTTCTGATCTTTAAAATTTGTTATGTTTTTTTTTTATTTTATGTGTAAATATTATCTTTTTATTTTGAAATTTTTAGATAATTTTGTTTTTAAAATTTACGAATTTTATTTTATTAACAAATAAATATATGTATTTTTAGTTTTAATTTCTTATTAAAATTAAATAAAAAAAATACTATTTTATAATTTTAATAATATAAAGTTTAATTTAAAATTATATATTTTATAGATTATTAAAATTATATAATAAAATTTTCTTAATAATTTCATAAGTAAATTAAAATAAAAAACGTACATGTTTATTTATTTAAATAAATACATTTTAATAATAAAATATGTAAACAATTAAAAATGAAAAATATGTCACATTAAGACATTTTGGTAATCTAGTTTTTTATATATTAAAAATTATTTAAATATGTCACATCAGTCTACTTAGTCACAAACTTTTACAAATATCTCTCTCTAATCTACTAAACAATCATCTTCTAATTCTTTAAAAGAAACAACATCGACTTCATATTTTAATCTTTTTTCATTTCTTCCTCTTTCTTTCTCTTAAATCATTCTTCCAAAAAAAGCTCAACCTTAATCGTAAGAACACCACGATAGAAAATTATTACCTACACAGAAAACCAATGAAATTTCTTATTTTGCTTATCCTTTGTCCTGAAAAATCACTATTGACATAAAAAGTTAATTTGACATAGTTAACCATTTCTCGATATTCATTTCCATACTTAAGCACTTTCATGGTATTAGATAAGTTCCTCTTAACAAAAATATCATGATATCATTAGCATATAAATTACGTGTAGGAAATTTTTGAGATTTTGAGCAACAACTCCTAATAAATTTGCCTATTTAACAAATTAAAGTAATATTTCTATTTAACACTTTTTGGCAAGAAAAAAAAAATACTACAAGAAAATTGATGATTATCAAAAGTAAAAATTTATATGTAAAACAACAAATTCATAGGTAAAATCATGTTATTTACAAATTATTTATGAAATAAAATTGTATGTAAATTGACAAATTAGTTTATAGTTGTTGTCTAAATTAAATAATTTGTTGTGAATCAACTTGTTGATTAAAAGATCTTTTAAGTAATTTTAAACACAATCGTCGTTAATCAACATTGTTAATGTAACACCCCATTTAATTAATAACGTAATTAAAGAAGCGTCACACTGGAATAATAACGTAGCGCAGTCCTGGAGTTTAAACTCACTCCTTACACTTACCATGGTGCCACAGGAAAATCAAATACAAGTCTAACAAAAGAGAATAGAGTAGCAAAGCGTAAAACAATACATGGGTTGTAGTCCTAACGAAAACCATAGAGAAAATAAAATCCAGCCCAGATGGCTAAGCAGCGGAATCGCCATTTCCTTGCTGACCACGAGAACCTCGCCCATCTACTCCCATCAATCAAATTGATGATCATCGCAAGAAAGAAGAGCCACATACAAGACAACCATACAACAAACAGGGTAAGCTAGAGCCAACAACATTTTCATCATACAGTCAAATATACTTTCACC
>Ga0099823_1007689_pt1 | contig 10962 bp, 7 predicted proteins | sample CowpearedBW_FD_76831 | JGI IMG/M metagenome (GOLD analysis project Ga0099823, IMG submission 76831) | Root nodule microbial communities of legume samples collected from California, USA - Cow pea red BW | ecosystem: Host-associated > Plants > Roots > Nodule | place: USA: California | collected... | reverse complement strand
GTTGTGGCCAGTAAGGATGGGTCCAGTTAGATTGCCCTCCTCAGTTGTTGACTGACGAGTTTGGTAGTCTTGGGACATTACGGACTATGTTCGTAATTGGGAACTCCACCTGGCGTTGCGGTGTGTGATCCGTGGCAATGGTTCCCGCACGTGCTTTGTCGGTTGTGACCGATAGGTTTGGCAACAAATTACCTTGAGGTATTCACTAGAAGAGGTAGAACCCGAAGGGTCTGGTTGTGGCCAGACGTTAGAGAATTGGTTACGAGATGGTACTTTGATATTTGTAGAGCTTATGTCTATTAAATTGATTATATGATATCTATGATGATGTATGTTATTTTCATAAGCTCACCCTATCTGCTTGTGTTTGGCGATGATCGTGTACGCGGTACTCGTGAGCAGAGGATGTTGATGCAGGTGGAGCAGGTGGTGCTTAGTCGCGAGTGGGGGTCCTACTGGGGGAACTTCCTATATTTACTTTATTTGTTTTTGGAAACTGTTGTAAACCCTGATGGGTGAAACTATAACATTGTTGTTTTGGTTTATGGAATAGATGTTTACAAACTTTATGCGAACATTTAATAAATTTTAAACTTCCCACGTTTTTGGGAAATGAGGTTATTCATAAATGCAATGTCTTTATATATTTAATCGTTTTATTTATTTAAACCAGTAATATCCTGTCGGGATGTTACAGTAGGGTGAAACCCATTGACAATGACTCTGCAGGTAGTAAAGGGTATCACAAGTGCAAAAGCCACCAAGAATCATACATCAATGTCTAGATCCAGATAATTGAGTTTAGAGTATCATCATGTGTGATGAGTTAGTTGATATTGCTTAGCTTGGTGTAATTGGCGCAATGTACTAAAATTCTTTTGAGTGTTATATATATGTATATATGTGTATTTTTTTTTTTGCAATTAGCTTACCCTTTTATGTGTTTATGTACTTGTGTTATTCTCTCATTTTGCAATGATCACCATTATTTAGTGTGAGGAGATGAGGATTTAAGTGTAGCTCCCTAGCAGTGGTGATGACAGTGCAATTATTTAGGTTTTAGTTAGCATTTTTCTACTCGTTAACTTTTGAAAAACTCGGTAGTTACCGCCCTCTTTAGCTTATATTCTTGGGATGGATTTGAATTTATTTTGGTTACGGTTTTACCTTTAAGGATGACTGTAAATGATGTTATTTGTATACTTTATGTATGCTTTTTGGATAGCAATTATATAAGATCTTATTAGGTAGTTTTGGGTTATTTTATTTTGGGGTGTTACATTTTTGGTATCCGAGCATAATTCCTTAGAAAACCTGTAGGTATGGGCATGCTTAGTTTTGTTCTACATTCTTTGTAATGTTTTGGATAGTTTGTTAGCTTCCTTGAGTTAAACTAATGGTTTTCCTTGTGTGAGCAGAGTTAAGGCACCTAGGCTACCTCCTCCACCCCCTCCAACCTCGAATATGCTAGATTTGGCAAAAGCAATTGAGACCATGGCGACGACTCTCTAGTAGCAGAGTGCTACCATGATGCAACAAAATCAGGTGACCATGTAGTAGATGGAAGCCTCTAAGCTGTCTTTTGAGGCAGCCTAGGAGCGGCACCTGAAGGCATTAAGGCAGTTAGAGGAAAATACAACAACAACTGATCCTTCCCAAAGCTCTACCCCCTCCACCAAAGTAGTAGAATTTGGAGGATTTTCTACAGCATCACCTAACAAAGTTCAATGGAAAGATAACCCCAGATGAAGCAGATCAGTGGATGAATGATATGGAGAGATTTTTTGATGCTAAGAGGTGCTCTGATGAGAATAAACTGGCTTATAGCATTTACATGCTCACTGGAGAAGCAGAGCATTGGTGGGCTAGCATGAAGATGGTGCTAGAGGAAAAGGCACAAGTGGTGACTTGGGTTTTCCTTGATGAGTATTACCTAGACAACATAAGATATGTCAAAGAAGTGGAGTTCCTAAAGCTTGTGCAAGGGAACATGTCTGTTGCTGAGTATGCCAAAAGGTTTAAACACCTAGGTCGTTTGCACACCATAACAGTGGATGAAGAATGGTGTTGCAGGAAGTTTGAAAATGATTTGAAAGGTCATATCAAGTTGATGGTGGCACCTCTCTCTATTAATGAATTCCCGCCTTAGTAGAAAAGGACAAAGTAATGAAAAAGTTGAAGGCTGAAGCTGAAATAAATATATAACAATGTCAGTGATTCAGAAAGCAAACAGTTGTCTAAATTTCCAATATATATTCAGAAAGCAATAAAATTATATAAATGGATAATTATTTTACTGTACACATGTAAATTTTACTCTACATATTCAGAAAGCAATGGAATAATTTAAGATTTGAAAGTACCTGCAACACTCAATAAAAGGAAGCAATGGTTCACTAACACAAGCCACCAAGTTGTCAACAAGATGTGTTCTATTTTCATGTAAAAAAACGAGATTAACCGGGGCATTTCTTAGCCTCCTAAGCCATTGTATCAATGTTTGTTCCTCCAAAACCTGCAGCCTGAACAAATCCCACCACATGTTACGACTCTTAAACTCGAAGCTTTCAAGAAAATGTGATTGATTCTCTTGAAAATCAAAGTAAAATTGATATTAAAATTTTTTAAAATGTTTAATAAAAAGTCATATCATCAATTAAATATAAATAAAGTGAAAAAATGATAAATTAAATTTGCATTATGTATACTTAAAGATAAAATAAGGAAACATCATTTACAAACCAAAAATTATCTATTAGTTAGGATTACTAAAAATAGATACATTCCATTTGAAGAACACATTATTTATTCTTCAAACATATTAAGAGGTAAAATTATTATTTGCTAATACATCTACAACACAGGTTAAGACACATATTACATCAGAACCTATTTAAATACTACTCTCCTTAGATATTTCTAAAATCATATAAATCTTCAATAAACTAAAATTAATTTATAACTAAAAAGTTTTAAAACAATAATCACGAATAAATTAACTTTAATTCGTCAAAAACTTGTTTAACTTATCCTTGTTTTGCTATTGGAGAAATTTATCCAATCAAACTTCTAATCAACTTCATTGATTAAACTTGGAGATATGTTATGAATAGGCAGATAACTCTACAACATATTAAAAAATATTTACACAACAATAAAACAAAGAAAAAGCCAATGATAAAAACAATGCAAGATGTGAAGGAGGCAGAAGATAAGAATGACATTTCAGATCTTTCATACATAATTCAGATGCACTAAAATTCATTTCCGAGACTTCATCCCCTATTTACTTATATTGAATAGTTGAAACCATGTTGGGGAATTAGAAATCAGTCATTCAATGAGTCCTATTAATGATGGCAGTCCACATGCATACCCTGCTTGTAAATACATGAGGAAACTAAGTTTTCGTCAAAAAAATTATAACTAAGATCATAAAATGGCTACACAACTTCAAAGATGAAAGTGGACAAACTATATGATCGAGTCCATGCTAGAAAGAGTTTCGAACCCAATTCTGGCCTTCTTTTTGCAAAGTTGAACATGAATGTACACATAATTATAGTTGGTTCTGCTATTCCAAGAATCAGTAAAGGTTTGCCACCTATAATAGACTATATAATTCCACACAATGCAGTAGATGCTAAAGTTTTAACATCAGTAAGTACTCCATCTGGAAATTGTTGGAACACAGAAAATAAAAAATTGAACTGCACTATATCATTGTTTCTGCATTTACCTAATCAGCTATCTTAACATAAACAAATTTCCATACGGACAAAACCGTAGAAAATATGGGATGAGTAACAAGCATTGTACCCATTTCAAAGTGGAAATTAAAAGGACACATCAACAAAATTTTTCTTGAAAGTATCCATTTTCAATCACAATTTTTTCATCATTCAACAAATTGAAATAAAAAATCTTCTTTAAATAATCCATACATATACCTGAACTTCTTAAGTAGAGACGAGAGCGAGACGAGTTACGGCGATGACGAGAGCGAGACGAGTTACAACGACGACGAGAGCAACACGAGTTTCGGTGACGACTTGTTATCTGAAACTTGTGATCATCGGTGTCATCGAGATGAATGCACTTGCCAAGGATGAAAGGCGTGGGGGATGGAGGATCGACTTGTGATCGGAGACGGTGGAAAATGTTGTCGGTGTGGTGCTGGTGGCAACGATGATAGAAGGCTTGGTTTGGCAGACATGCCCAAATCTGGATTTGCTCCTTATGAATTTCATTAGAGATTTGGATTTCACAGAAAAAGAAGGGAAAACAAAAAGTGTTTTCTTGAGAGCGGTGGAGAAAGAACGAGCACCTGAAATAAAATTATTAGAAATTATAAAAAAAAACGAAAAATATAAAAGCGAGAAATTTCAAATTGATAAATTTTACCAGGATTTTCTAAAAAACCATGGACACTTACTAGAGGTTTTTAAAACCTCAACGATGTTTATCTTTTACTGGAATTATTATAACCACCTGTAACGAACCTCCATTAAAACTAAATATTTTTGCAGTGGTAAGATATCAATTATACTTTTGGTTAGGTTTATACTTAATGTGTGATCAATAAGGGTTAATATTAACAAGAGGAAAATTAAAATACGGATTTTAAGTGTTTTGTGAAACATGATAGAATCTTTCTTTTTCTTATTCTTCATATTTTCAAACAAAAAGTTAACTTTTGCATCCATATATTCTGGATATTAAAACTAAATTATCATGGTGCAGTGTACATTTTAAAATTATAGGTTATGCAAGTGAGAAGTCTTGTACAACCTTTATCATGATTTGTTAATTTTCAAATGATGTAGATAATAGTCTTAATCTATGAATATACTTATTAGAAAGTTATGATATAAAAATAGAAAGATAGTAGTAAGAAATTCAACAACTAGTTAATTGGGAACACTACTGAAAGTTTAAGTTTAAGTTCATCCACAAGTTTATAAATTGAATGAAATGAAAATTATTTATTAAGGGTAGCCATAATAAATGAAAGGGAAATGAAATTTCCCCTAACAAAATCAATGTGTGAACATATCATTTCGAAATAATTTTAGTAGTTCCTTATAAAACTTACCAATGGTTGAACCATAGTAATAACTTGAAATAAATACATGGGCAATGATATTTTAACCTGGTATTTTTTTACCTTTTTTTTTAACCCGTCTAGGTGTTACTGTTTTGTGGCATTTTTGTTTTTTTTTTCAATAATTTTAAATTGTGTGATGTGGCAATGTAATTGGGTGTTGGAGTGGAGAAATAGATGGAGAATGCGAGCGAAACGGTTCCCATCACTGAAGGTTCAGATTCAAGTCTTTCTTCGTCTTGTAACAGCAACGGAAGTGTTTATGGCAAAGACAATTCCTTTTCTCTGCTAAGGTACACTTCCTCTTTCGTTTTCATCTTTTCTCGCTTCCGTCTAATATCTTTGGTTCCTCTTCGAATTCGTTGCAGGAACTGCTTGCCATTGAAATTTGCAACACCTTTTGCTCAAAAAGTCTCCAACTTTAATCTCCATCTCCCTCTTCAACCATACACGTTTCTTGTTTCTCTCATCCCTTTTCTGATCCTTTAACCTTTTTGCCTTAATTTCTGAACTGATAGCAAAAGTTTAGCGTTGACAAACATTGGTTTTCAAATAATTTTTTTATGCATTAAGAGGTATGATAATTTTGAACAAAAATCTTGTCATTACGTTCGTGGAATTTGTAACTTTCCTTAGTTTTTATTGTCTTTCCACTTTTTTTTCATTTAAATTTTAGGGAACGCCATCTAGTGCAAAAAATCTTCAACATTGGGTCATTTTTTCACCATTTTTTATGTTGCAAGGAACTGGGATTTGGTTTGCTGCATATAGGTTAATAGAGAAGATAGTTCTTTTATGGAGATATTCCTGAAAGATACTCATCTATAGCATCAAAATCTCGTGAGTGCTTTGGGTTCTTTCGACCTGGCTCAAGGTATTGATTTTAATCTTTTTGGCTTTAAAAGGATTTTGTCTTTGGTAGATGACATGCTGAATTTATAGTAAATAGTTTCTTATTGTCTATACTTCCTCTCTTAATAGGTGACTTGGTTGGTTGGTGGTCAATAGATGAAGGAAGTAAAGGGGAAGAAGTTAGACTCTTGTTTTTTTTTTGGAGTTTTGGGTTAGTACGCTTCCCTTACCCTAAAACTACATATGTTTAACGTCAAAAGTCATTTTTTGCCATGCTTATGAGTAACTTTTGAATCTTATAGTTATCAATTGCATACCTTTCTCTTTGAAGTCTTGAATTGGTAGTGTAGCAGTTTTTTTGTTAAAAAATTAGCAAAGTTTGTCGTGCGCTTGCAATAAAACAATCTCTTCTACTCTCAAATGACTTTGATGACATTAAATATTTTCCCTTGTATTCGTTGTTGTTATCTTCGCAAGTATGTAACATTAATCAAGCTTACCTCTAATGATATGTCATTTGATTTACTATTTAGGTATAATTCTTTTACCCCGATACCCTAATACAGTCAAGAAAATCTCTAAAGCAAATATGGTTGAGGAGGTACATACATTAATTTGCTTTTGTCAAAATAAATAGTTACCTTAAGTATTTTTTATGATATTGCTTCGTCGTTTATAAGAATATCTCCATTTACACAAGTAGGTTTAATCTTTTTCATATGTTTTATCATCGATGTTCTTTATAACATGCAAATTTGGAGATTACAAGCTGCATTAGGTGAGCAAACAGATGTTACAAAATTTAGCTAGGAGGAGTAAGAAAGGCTTCAAAGTAGAACATTCTCTACCTTATTGAATGTTTTTGACATTATGTACATTATCAACTTTTTATGAAGTATAATCTTCAGGTTCATTGGTCAATAGGCTAATATGAATTATGCTGGTTTTGAACCATTTTTCTATTGCGAGGATATAAATGTGTTATTTTTGCTCATTAATTGTTAATCTACTAAATGCTTATTAAATATAGTCATGAAAAGTTACACAAACTCGTTTATAAAACCACAAGATCACATCTCAAAGGCCATCTCAATATCATAGTATCATTTCTTCATTAACTATCTTTCTGTGTACAACTACTAAGATTTTGTCCGTAATATTTAAGATTTTCCAATGATGATTCTAAATACGATGTTAATTTTCATCAAGTGTTTCACAAAGTAACGTTGAATCATACCACACAAAGGCACATTTCAAAGGTCATTTCATCAGCACATAATTAGTGACCACAGTAAGTGTTTTTTTGTATACAACTATTTGCCTTGTTTTTTTGCAAGCTTTTGTACACTTTTACCCCTCAGTCAATTAAGTAGTCTCTTCAACAGTAAATGATGATATTTAATTTTCATTAATTATTTCACAAAGTAAACGTTGAATCATACGAGAAACCAAAAATGCACATTTCAAAGGTGATCTCATTACCACACCACCAATGACCACATTAAGTGATTTTCTGTGTACAACTATCTGTCTTTTTTTTTTCTTGGTAAGATTTTGTATACATCTCCTTCCCTCAATCAATAAAGTAGTTTTCTTAACAGTAGTTTCCTCAACACTCAACATCACCAATTACCACATTAAGTGGCTTTCTGTGTACAAATATCTACCTTTTTTTGAGTAAGATTTTGTACACATCTCCTTCCCCTTAGACAATTAAGTAGTTTCGTCAACAATAATTTCCTCAACAGCACCAATCACCACATTAAGGTGCTTTCTATATACAACTATCTACCTTTTCCTTTGTAGGATTTTGTACACATCTTCCTCTCAGTCAATTAATTAATTTCCTCAACAATACATGATTAATTCTTATATGATATACATTTTCATTAATTACTTCACGAAATAAATGTTGAATCATACCACAAATGCACATTTCAAAGGCCATCTCATTACCACACCACCCATGACCACATTGTCTTTTTGTGTACAACTATGTCTTTGTCCTTGAAAAATTTTGTACACATCTCCTTGCCCTCAGTCAATTAAGTAGTTTCCTCTATAATAATTTCCTCAACACCACCACCAATTACCACATTATGTGGCTTTCTGTGTACAATTATCTATCTTTTCCTTGGTAGGATTTTGTACACATCTCCTTTCTCTCAGTCAATTAAGTAATTTCCTCAACAGTAAATAATTATTTTCCATATGATATAAATTTTCATTAATTGCTTCATGAAGTAAATGTTGAATCATACAAATGCACATTTCAAAGGTCATCTCATTACCACACATCATCTTTCTATGTACAATTATATTTTTTCCCTTGAAAAGTTTTGTACACATCTCCATCTCTGTCAATTAAGTATTTTTCTCCACCGTAAATGGTTATTTTTGTACGATATTAATTTTCATTAATTGATTCAAGAAATAAACGTTCACTCATAACATAAATGCACATTTATAAGGCTTTTTCATTACCATATTGTCATTAATAGTACATTTATAAGGCTTCCCCGTCACCGCACCATGCCTTTTTGTGTACAACTATTTGTCTTTTTTTGTTCAAGATTATGTACACATGGATTTGCTCATTCAATTAAGTATTTTCCTCAAAAGTATATAGTTATTCTCAATACAATATTAATTTGTATTAATTGGTTCACAAGATAAACATTCATGGATAACATGCACATTTCAAACAGCCTCATTATCAACACTATTAGTAATAGTAAGTGTATTTCAATGTATAACTATCTGTCTTTTTTTTTAATAAGATTTTATACACATGGACTTCCTCATGATCACACTTGTAGTTACAATACTAAGTGTATTTCTACATACAACTATCTATTTTTTTTATTTTTAAGATTTTGTGTGCAAATCTATATACATCACTTTTTACATAAAAGAAATGTACTTAGAAACTAATTCATGATATACATGTACTAGCAATAATTCTAAACTAAACATCAATATCATATTCTATTTAGTAAAATGTTAAAAAACGTTACTTACTCAAGCCTTGCATTCCTCCAAAAACTTCCGTATTAGAACGCTTACTTAGTCATCATAAACTAACTCAACTTCAAAAACAAAGGTTACTTACAATTAAAACGAAAAATTATAAATGGACATAAATTAAAACAAAAAGATAGTAAAACTTGTTGGAAAAAAATTTAAATGGAAATTACAATTATAGGATATCATAATATGAAATTCTTTTGATATGGCCAAGAACCTATTGTTCAAATATGAAAATAATTCATTATGCAAGGATATCATCACTCAATAACACTCAATAATGACAATAATTGTGGTAGAAGCATTTGAAATTTTAATTGGTGTTGTTACATAATGTGAATAGTAGCTAGTCAAAATAATGGAGAGTTCAAGTACCGGTTAAAGCCCTCATTTTGGGTGGATATGAAAGTTAAAGGTAGGTAGCTAGCTAAATGGTCATACTATATTTTATTTGGATAATGATATTTTGACTTTTTTTTACCCATTTTTAACCCACCATTCTAATCACTCTTAGATCGTCATATCACACCACTAAAAAAATCGAAATAGATAATTGAAAGATGATTGAAATGATGGGTTAAAAGTGGATAAAAAAAAGTAAGTCAAATATATCATTATCCATTTTATTTTTTAGAGAGATTAAGATTGCATGCACGTACACATGGGATAGATGGAGTTTGAATTATTTAAGTATTGTATGCAAAGTAGTGCAATAGATGGATGATCTTGTATAAAATAGAGTTATATGGAGCAATAATATAAGGTGTTAGAATACAACGATGTCCGTGACATATATATATATATATATATATATATATATATATATATATAAGAGACCAAGTACACGAGCAAATAAGGTGATAATAAAGAGAAAGTGATATAAAGCAAGACAAATAGGGGCGACAATGGTACCCGCACTATGAAACATGACCTTGCATATGGAGTTTCTTGATTGATAGTAAAAAACATGTTCCCTGCTTCATCCTTAACAAGCCTACTAAACCACAACCTTTACAAGTATTGTGAGAGTGTTATGTATTCTAGATGAACAAAAGCAAATTGGAAAGATACTACAACACAACAGCCAAAAACACTTGTAACTTCAGTTTTCAATAACAACAAAAGACCAATACAAACATATTCAATGCAAATCCTATCTTGAAGGAAAATATTATAAATATAACAACAAAGTGTGAAAGAAAAGAGTACCTTCTTATGCACAATAAAGGAACAAACTCCATTAAATGATGAACAAGTATATATATTATTCTACAAAAATAAGAAAAAGAACAGAGAAAAAAAGAACTCTTCGGTATTTAAAGTGAAATAACAACTAGAAAACAGAAGACAAAATCATATCAAAGTCATGAAAAGTAATCTACTTGTCTATTTTCCAAAGTTCAACTCTTACTTGATCTACTTTCACCAACTTAGGAAGTAAAAAAGGAAATGAGGAAACATCGAAGTAGATTGTAGAATTTGGGAACATAAAGCAAACACATATGTGATGTAGAACTGTTGCAGCTCTATTGCAACATTGTTGTAGCAAATGCAAACACGCGAAGCAAACCCATCAACGCAGATGCTAGAACCACTGGACGGGCAAAGCAAATGGTCTTAGGCGCATCATAGCTTTCGAAAAATGCAGCACTTGAAACTAAATCTCTTCAAAAAATCAAACATCAAAGAGGGGAAATGTTAGAAACTGTTAAAATCTAGAAGAAAGACTAATAATGAATACTGTGAAAGCATATTGTATTGATATGTGAAAGGAAGAGTATTTATACAGAGAAATGGTAGGTGCTACTGATTTAATAACAGAATAAACCAATAAAACTAACTAACGGACATAACTACTTGACTTAATGCTTTAACACTCTCCCTTAAGTCAAGTACTTAAGAGATACAACTCCAATTTGTCTTCTCAAGTCTTCAAATCTTTCATTCTTTAGGGCCTTGGTCAGTATATCTGCCAGCTG
>Ga0099823_1007686_pt1 | contig 10963 bp, 8 predicted proteins | sample CowpearedBW_FD_76831 | JGI IMG/M metagenome (GOLD analysis project Ga0099823, IMG submission 76831) | Root nodule microbial communities of legume samples collected from California, USA - Cow pea red BW | ecosystem: Host-associated > Plants > Roots > Nodule | place: USA: California | collected... | reverse complement strand
TATATATGTCGCAACCGAAATCGCGACGGGACAACGAACCAAAAAAGAAAACGGGTTTGAAAAAGAGATTTGGAGTCACTACCATAGTTATTCTAGAAAACTATGGAAAACCATAAAGATAAGACAAGTCTGCGAAAAATCAGATTTCGGGTTCGGGAGTCGGTTACGCGTAGGGAAGGTGTTAACACCCTACAACACCCGCCCGAGGGCAGTACCTTTAATTAAAAATGCAAAGCCGAGTGGTTTTCAAAATGTTAATTTCCCCCAAAAATAACAAGACAAAAATGTTAAAAAGAAAAAAAAATATTTTTTTAATTTTTTGGGCCCGACAAGGATCGACCTTGGTCTTACGTATTCTCATTAAAAATGAGAAATCAGGGTTACGTAGTTCTTTATAAAGATATTTGAGAAAAAAAAAAACAATTGAGAAAATGATTTGATTTTTTGAAGGTGAACCTGACAAGGACTGACCTTGCTCCTACGTATCTCATGGTGGAGAATCAAGGATCACGTAGTTCTTAAAAAAGATGTAGTTGTTTGAAAAAGTTGATATTTTTATATTTTTGAAATTTTATATTTTTTTTGGTGTTTTTGAGATTATTTGAACAATGGTGTTACATGACGCGAACGGTCGGACAAACACCAAAAGAAAAGAAAATATTTTTAGTATTTTTAGAAAATAAGTGTCACACGGTACGAGCGACCAGACAGACACAATAAAGAGAAGGAGAACTTTTTTTATCTTTTTTCTATATTTGTAATTTTTATAATTTTCAAATATATTTGTCTTTTTTTAAATAAATAACAATAATAATAATAAAAAAATAATAAAAACAATAAAAAGAAACAATTTAATTAAGAAGGATGAAAGTGGAAAACAAAATTTGAGAGTGCATGAGTAATTAGTGGGAGGTACATGAAGTAAATGAGGTGTGCTTATTAAAGGTGGTGGTGCGGTGGGTAAAGTATAGAACAAGCACAAAATAGGAGTAAAAAGTGCATGCAGGGATGCAAATTTAGTGATTGTGGAGGTGCGCGAAGAAGCATCCAGCCCAATTTCCACTCAAACTAAACCCTTCTTTAAAATTAAAGCTTCTTCTTCTCTTACGATGGCAACAACCTCTTCTCCTTTCTCCTTTCCCTTTGTTCCTCTCATGCTAGTAAGCTGTCCGTGCTAGGAAGTTGTCCTTCTCGTTCTCTCTTTTTCATATTTATGAGATCCCTCCTCTTGTTCATGGTCTGAGAGATGTAAAAAAGGTGTGAAGTGGCGGTTACTTCCTCGCCACGTTCTGTTTGCAATAGAGTCCATTTTCCCTCTTTAATCAATCCATGCATAGGTAGCTATACTGATTTAATTTCCTTTTTTGTGTGATGAGTAGCAGCAGTTCAGTTATTGCACGTTAGCTAATGCATGTTTCAGGAACGTTCCAGGGTACCAAATGAGGAAAGGGCTAGCCTACCGTGTGCAAAAAATTGAATGCTCCACACCCTTTTTTTTCTTTACTTTCTTTTCAAATCTATTTTTTTCTTTCTCTTTTCTTTCCCCTTTTATCCGTTTTCCTTTTTCCTTCTTTTAAATGATAAATAGTAAAAGACAAAAAAATAAAATAAAATAAATATGAATAAAATTGAAAACAAAGAAAAAAAAAGAAAAAAGAAAAAAAGAAAGATAAAGAAACATAATAAAATCGAAGTAAAATATGATAATAATAATAATTAGAAGGTAACAATAAAATAAATAAATAAATAAAGAAAATACAATCCGGACGAAATTGGGTGTTGACGGACGGTTAACGGACTGGGCAATGCAGTTTTACGAAAACTACGCAAACTAGAAAAATGGTGGCGCCTAGCGCCTAACAATCAAGAACCTTGTGCCTAGCAGTACAAAGCCAACGCGGGTGATTCCTGTTCTGCGAAAATACGAAAAACAACATTTTTCGTGAATCAGAGCACCACCTGCATCTCTGATATGGTGTCTGGCGGTAACCAAGGTGCCGCTAGGCGATTCCTGCTGTTCCAGGAACCCCAACATTTGTCCTGCACATCCGAACCTTAACCCATTCACAACAACTTTGATTTCCATCAATTTATGACTCCATAGAATACGATTCCAGCTTTTAGGATCACGATTCATCCCTAACACTTCCCATACACGAATTCATTCACATTTTCTGTTTATATTAGTGCCACTATATAAATCCCCAATTCATCAACCCTAAGATAACCTTCATGCGATTTTCATCTCAATTAACCCTCAATTCCATGAATTTCAAGGCAATTACGATGTCTAATCATTCATAACGACTAGAACGTGGTTTCTTCCCAATCAGAAACGTCCCAGAACACGAAAAACATCCAAATAGAGTTAATTCAACTCGCGTCGCTTGACGGATGTTCATCACCGCCAGGAAGTTCATCAGGAAACCCATAATCTATTGAATGAATTTTTAACATTTTAAAAGGTCAACTGTAGTAGTCTTAAGTAAGACTTATTCAATCAATTGATTTATTTTTTAATTGATTGATTTCACTTAAGTTAAGTGAAATCAATTGATTGATTTGAAAATCAACTTGTTGAATTTCGTAACAATTTGACCATAAGAGTTATATTTTTCGAAAGAGAGATAAGAAGACAATTTTTTAGCGCAAAATCATTCTGGAAACTGTGGAATTCTCTCTCTTTCGTGATCATAGAGATTGCAGCTGTTGAAGATTGACCTTGGATCAATTCTTGGAGCATTTTGTTTGGTGTTTGAAGCTTGGAGAAGGTGGTTGTGGTAGGCAGGGTTATCCTATCACTAAGGTTTGATCTTTCTCAAGCTTTGTGGTTGTGCCTAATGGTTTTCCAGGTCTGTAAGAGGTGTCTCGTTGTGCTAGTTTGATTCTTGTGTGATTCAAGAGCTTTTGTGTGTGTTTTTGCATCTTTTGAAAGTGTAAGGGTATAAACTTTGTAATCTTTTGAAATAGTGCAAAGTCAGGCTCGAGTTTCCTTGACAAACTAGATGTAGCTTAGGTTTGAGTGAACCAATATAAAAATCTTGTGCATTGCTCTTTTCTTTAACAATTCTCTCTTGCATTACAATTTAAAGTTTAAAGAATTGTGATCTAAACCATCTTTTTGACATTCTTGAGTGATTTGGCATTATCTGTAGCATTGATCATGTTTGTATAACTCATTGGAACCTGCCTTGACTGATCTTTCACGTTGATCTTGCTTTAAATCATGAATTTGCATTTCTGCATTTTTTCCAGCATTTTAGTCGACTGTTTTTGTGATTCAATTGATTGATTATATCAATACTACATCTGTTTAATGAAATCAATCGATTAACTATGTTTTTGATCCATTAAAAGTGCCTAGTCTAGAAGTGTTTGCATCCTTACTTGTTGGTTGGGTTGATTCAATTGAAAATAGTTTTAAGCCTTTAAAAGTTACCATAATTTTTTAACTAGCCAATTCAACCCCCCCTCTTCTGGGCATTTCAACCATTTCAAAACTTACACTAATTATCGGAATTAACTACCTATTACAAGTATTAAAATTGTCTAAACTAGTAAAAAAAGAAGAAGAAAACCTACTCTAAGCTAACACATAAGTAGCAACTCAACAAGTTATTCTTCTTCAATTAGCATTAGTTAATGCAAGTAAGCCAGATCATCTGATTCTACCTCTTGGAGTTCTTTATTGACTGTTCCAAGTTAACATGCCAACAACATCAAGTTCAAGGGCATTGGTCTAGCTCCAACATGGTGACAACTTTGATCTCATGTGACTTATAACTTTAGTTGCTCATGGATTGCTCTAGCTTGCTCTTGGTCAGCTCCTTAGGTGTAGCTCTCCTTTTATGGTTCAAAAGGTATTCAACTTAGTTCAAATCACGTTCACTACTTCAAATTTCTCATTCATCCAATGGCTTGTGCAAGTATAGTAATTTAGTTTCCTTTAATTTAGAAACAACCAACAACACATCTACAAAATTTCTAGGATTTTCAAAATAAAACTACAACTTCCACAAAACTCAAAAAATTATGTTCTTATATTCAAATTAAAGATAATTGAATCAAGGATGCAATCCAAAAAGAATCAACTTAATTGGGCAACTATGGAAAACGATATGCATCAAACAAGCAACAAAGGTCAAGGTTGTCAACATTTACTATTACACTAAAAACCTATCTAAAACTATCAATTAACACATTTTTACACAAACTAATATTTTTATAATGAAATCCAAATATGAACTAAAAAATAAAATTAAAGCAAAACAAGAATAAAATGAATTGCATTAATTATGAAAGATACGACAAAATAACGACAAAATGAATTGCATTTAATTATGAAGGATATGACTAAATAAGGACTTATCAGAAAGCTTCACTGATATATTCTAGTGATATTGAGAAGTAAACCTAGAGCGACTAGTCGAGTTATGGTTTGTGTAGTATTAAGGGAAATACTAGGGCTTCCTTAATGTTTGCAAAAGTTGTTTTGGTTTTGTCATCCCACGCGAACTTGTCGACTTTCTTTATCATTTTGAAAATAGGTTTGCTATTGTTAGCCATCCGAGGCAAGAATCTGAATAGGCTGTCAGCCGTCCTACCAAATGTTGTACTTTCGTTAAGGTCTTCAAGCTCATCATTATCATCATCATCATTGTTTGACATATTTCTAGGTTTGCTTTTATCCTTAGCTAGCAAGCATGAAGCCCAAAAATTTTCTTCCTTCGCACCTAGCTAATCACTTCTTCCAAGTCACCAAGGTGTTAGTTGGGATTGTCAGACTTGACTATCATGTTATCGACATACACTTCCATGTTCTGACCAATCTGATCCCGGAAAACGCTATCCATCAGCCTTTAGTAGTTGGCCCCAATATTCTTTAGTTCAAAAAGTATTACCTCGTAGTAGTAGTTTGCCACTTCTATGATGAAATCCATCTTTTCCTTGTCACCCAAACACATTGGAATTTAGTTGTAGCCTAAGTATGCATCATGGAAGTTGAGTATTTGATGACTCGCCACCCCGTTAATAAGCTGATCGATGACCAACAAATGGTAAGCATCCTTTGGGAATGCTTTGACCAAAACGATGTTAGCTAGCCACGTGGTATATTATACTTCCTTGATGAACCCTACCTTGAGTAGTTTCTGCACCTCTTCTTTTGTCGCCTTTCTCATTTCCAAGTGTAGCCTTTAGTTCTTTAATTCTATTTGTGTGCATCGCAATATATCGCTGGCTTGTGTGAAATGATTGTCTGATGTTTACCCATCTTGTCCATTGTGGTCAACGCAAAATGATTGTGATTATGTACTAGCATTTATAAATTTTTATAGTCTCCTTGACCATCAAATCGTTATCGATGTGTGTGTTATGGCCTTTATATTTGTTCTCAATAACTTAGTTTCCTCCCTAAGTCTCCATCTAAGGTTTTTCGTTGGCTCTCTGGTCGAGGTCAATCATTGCTACCATTGGTACATTGTCCTTGAGGGCTTGGTATTCTACTATCGTATGGGTGAAATTTCAGTTTTAATGACAATGTTGGGTTTGGTCTGCTTTGGCAGGAGCCAACAAACTTCTCTTGGGTGGGAAAAGGTCAGTGTGGAAAACTTCTTGAAAAATCCAGACACGGTTTGCGTTAAGGTGTGTGTAAGAGGCGAAGTTAGGGCCCCTCGAGTTATCTTGAAGTCTCTTAAGGAGTACGAAAACTTGATTGCAGGGACAATCGTATGCTCACCATTTTAAAGCATTAGATTATCAATATCTCTAAACAACCTAAGTCATTGTGTTATACGACTAAGTTATAGCACAACAAGGTCATATCCACAAGGATATGGTTTGAATAGAACAATGACTTATGACTATTTGAATTTACTATTTAATAGTGGCAAGAGTTACAAATTTGAAAATAGAAATTGCTTAATCATTGATCTAATTGATGCGTTTAAGAATATTGGGATTGAACTTGGCTAATCTTCTTCTATTGCAATATTATTTACTCGCTCATAAGTTACGTTCATTACTTTACTGTTCCCGAAAGTTCCCTTTATAGTAATTCAAAATCCAGTCCTACCATTTAGAACCTAAGGTATCAAACTTATTGTGATTCCTTATCCCCTCATTGAATGAGTCCTTTCATTAAGAACAAGACTCTATACTCAACTTAAGCAGTTAGATCTATGTCTAGAATCTAATAGTAGGATATTTGATTGGATCTAAACTTAAACAAATGTCCAGTCAATTTAAGTTGATGAAGTAAGATGAGTGATCAAGTCATTAAACAATGAAAATAAATCAAATGACCAACACTTAAAGCAAACATGTAACATATATTGAATAAATGATAGTGCAGAGAATTAAAGAAGTTTACATTCAATCCTAACTAAAGATAGTCTAACTGCTCTTCAAGTACAAGCATTTGGAGTTATTGTCCTCCTCCCATGGTTCTCCTAAAGTTTATTACAAAAGGTGTCTAAAAGTGTCTTAGTACTACACTAGAAATCAACATACAAATAACATAGCAAGGCTATATTTTCATAGAAATTAAAGTGCAGCTCCAACACCAATAGTGGTGGTCAACCTTTGACGTTTCCTCCTTAAGTGGGTTTTCTTCTAGCTAGAGCCTTTGGTTTGATAGTCAATAGTGGAGCTTTCCTTCCTTAGATGTTGTTCTCTGAAGTTTGGCTACTAATTTTGGTGCATGAAGTTTCTTTGTAGTGAAGGTTTCCTCTTTGAGGCTTAACATCAATATCACTACGCAATTGCATTTCTATATTTGAATCTTTGTTAAACTTCCATTTGATGCTCAACATCAACTATGGAGCTCAGCATAATATTCCTTAATTTCATGAAAATCCCTACAAAATTACCATAAACATATTAGTTTTTCAAATGTCTTGCTTTTTTATTAATTTCATGTGTGTGTGTGTGTTTGTGTGTGATTACTGATTGCATATTTGTTGATATTTCATTATTGGAAAATAATTTAGAACCTTGATTGTTATGGAATAACTAATAGATTTTTCCTCCAAACATAAAGTTTAATCAATTTTTCATTATAAATATATGAATTTAATGCAAACTTTTGGTACAAATATCCAAGGGATTAGAGGTTTTAAGGCTTGTTAGCTTATGGGGTAAAGTCTAGAGTAAAAAATAGATATATATATTTTTAATGTTTTCACATCGAATGGAATTGAATTAATGTTTAAGTTCTTAGATTGACATTTGTGCTAGAACATATCAAATGGCACGTCAAAAAAGTTTAAAGTAGCTGGGTTAGGAAGACTATATCTATTCATCTATTCAAATTTAAAGTTTTAGGACTTCTCTTGTGGGGAATCAAAACCTATTTGATCACATTTTGATCAATAAAAATAAGTAGTCTAGATTATTTTTTAGGAAAAAATTAAAAGAAAAAAAATCAATTTAAGACAACAAAAGGGTTAAATGTTTAATAAGGAAAAAACCAAATCTAAAATTATTATGATTAAAAAAGTGGGAGAGAATAAATTGTGGGAGACTAGAGTATTAAGGTTTTTTTTCTTATATTTGATTGTTTTTAGCTTGAATTCTTTATGATGGAATTTCTTTGTTCCTCTGTTCTGGTTTGCGCTTCCAATTTTTGTTTAAAATGAACTAAAATTATTACAAGGAAAAGATGTGGGAGGTTGATGAGACTTACCATTACGACCAAAGGGGATGAGAATATTGCTATTGACACCCCAAGCCTATGTAACCCACCAGAAGCTTTTGGTGTCGATGATCGTTGAAGATAAAAGATGATGCAATAACAATGATACAAAACATTATAAGAACTAGTACACCATTCATGGCCACCTTCACTTGTGAAATTTTATGCGTTTCAGAAACCATGTAATACTTATGATGTGAAGCATGTACACTAGTGAAATATTTCGACATGCAGTATTGGAGATCTCGCATTTACTAAAGATAAGGTGATTTCATAGTATATAAGTGGGTGCAAACCTTACCTTCCAAGACGATTTTGTAGGGTTGAATTAGGGTTAAAACTCACTTCTTAAGATAGTATCAGAGCCATGAGTTTGAGCCTATCCTAACAAAAGTTTTTTTTGTTAGATTTATTGTTTCACCCCTATTGGGAGAAGTATATGTCTTGGTGTGAGGGGGCATGTTGAAGATCCCACATATCGACTAAGGCGATTTCAAAGTACATAAGTGTTTTGTAAGGTTGAGTTAAGCTTAAAGTCCACTTCTTGACATATGAGTTTGCCTTAGTCTTTAAAGTCGACATCAATGAGTCATGAAAAATTTCATATAAAAAAATAAAATATTACTTTCAATTTAAAAGCTTAAAACAATAGGTTTATGAATCCTTTTACTTATACATGATTCATTCTATCCATTTTTTTCAATGTGAGATTTTCAACATATTTTAAAGAAAAAAGGTTGTTTGGCATCATATAACAATCATTTGACAATTCATTTAGAGATAAAATAAGCATAAAAAGGATAAAATTTTATATTTGTAAAGAGAGAGTCAAAGTAAAAAAATAATGAATCATACTATCAAATGGGTGTAAAAAAAACTAGGTATCAAAATATTATTGTCCTATTTTGAACTCCTAATACAAACAATAAGTTACATGTTTTCTTTTACATGCTTTTCATTTCGTTAGAGTGAGATATTGGTTGGAGAAAGTTGGTGAAGTTAAAAGTTTATGATTGAAGTTAACATACCCTTTTTTATTGGAAGAAACTTAATATAATGAAAAATTACATGCATGTATCATTAAAGTTCCTTAGGTTTGAACTTTTGGTTTTAGTTTGTGTGCATTTGATTTTGTTCCTACATGGACAATGTTAGATTATTATGGGACCAAAACCTTATCTTACCACAATCTTCAAGCTTCTTGGATGGATACTCCTTGATGTTATCTAGCATGTCTTTGTCATCCGATATTTGACAAAACATGGGGGTTTACCTGCAGAAAAGTCTCCGACGATCAAGTCTATGAAAGCTCTCAAAGTCAAATCCTATATTATGCACTAATGAAATTCCTATCTTTAATTGCTGGGGTCCACTCTTATTTATAGAAGACTAATCTTATTTTCCTTTGTTTAGACCATGGGTTATCTCTTTAGTGGTCCAGTCCTTTTATTGGGCTTATGTGGACTTGGTTGGGCCCAAGTTTCAAGTCCAACACTTTTTCGTAATGGTTTAACTAATTTATTCTAAGTTAAAGTATGTAGTATTATTAGTTATGATAGGCATTTGAGAAGGCCATGGTAGTTAATCAACTTGGCCGTCATGTAGGTTTAGTTGATTCATTGTTTTACCATTGTGTGTTTAGTTGTGGTTTGTGTGGTATTCATTTAGGCTTAACGACTATTTGTAAGTTAGCGACCTTTAGGGTTGGTAAGTTTCCTAAGATGGTGGACAATTTGAATACTATGATATAGTGGCTAACTCGGCCATTGTGGTACATAACGACCAATCTGCCCACTATGGTACATCAATCCCTCAATCTTTAACAAGATCTGTCATGCTAAAGGCCATTGTAAATGTTTCAGCTTTACAAAGAAAAATTCCCTTTCTTTGGTTTATACTTCTAGGGTATGGTAGTCCTCCAACCTCAAGGAGTTGAAGCGACACAAAGGTTATAACAAAGATGGGACAAGAAGGTCAGAGGTCATGTCAAGGGAAGCTAAGAAGGCATCTTATTTAATGTGACATTTATGAGTGTGCAAGGTGTAATGATTAATAATTTTGGGCAGGAAAGTGTGAAAGTCATAAGTTTAACCCTATAAATAGGAGTGTTGGGGTTAGATGTGGTCATTGGCTATTATTTTCATACTAGTGGAGAGAAAGGTTGTGATTCTGCTATTGTCAAAGCTCTTTGTGTCCGACATATTGTCTAGTGTCATCATCTTCGTCTTAGTAAGGTATATCTGATAGTGATTGTATACTAGGTACGGGTAGAAAAATTTGTAATTCGATAGGTGAGTCGTAGAATGGGTCTACCTCTAAGGATGTGAGATCTGAGATTGTGATTGTTCTAGATGTGAGGGAGGATCCTGCAGAGGAGTTGGCGGAGACCAATCTTCCACGAAGGGTTGGATACGGGTGGGTGTCACTAGTTGTGACTGGCTACTTTCTCTATTTAGGTGGTTGTTGCTGCTAGAGTCGTGGTTATAATGTATACGTGTGTTTGAAAAGGATATGTCGCCAGACATCATGTCGCTTGAGCGGGTTAGTGTTGTGGAGTGTGTCTGCCACGACCGGGAGCAAGCTGAGAAGGAATTTTTTATATGTAGATGTGCCAATTTTCTCAATTACATTGTGGCTACTCTTCGATGGCTTCACGATAGGGGTATTGCAACTTTTTAACATTGCGTCGACTCACCCGCACCCTAACATTTCCCTTATTTTTATGATACCTAACCTAAGGATCCAATTACATGGCTATCCCTAGTCATTCGGCCTAGGATAAGCATTCTTGATGCGTTCTCTCAATCGTTGAAGCATTCTCAATGCATTCTTTATTTTTCAAAGTTGTGGTGAAGTCGATAGGATGCTCATTATTTTATGATAACAATGGTAGTATGAAATTCCCATTCTTCTAGACCAATAACCCATAGCGCTATAAGGGTGTTAAAAAGGATGAGTTATCGATGGAGGATAGGAGGATAGTAGAGATTCTAGAGAAGTTTAGTAATAAACTGCCTACTAAAGGCTTAGTTAGAGTTTATTTATCTGCCAACCCCTTATTGATTTGGAAGGTATCTTTATTTAGCTTTTTTATTTTCCTTAGAGTATGAATAGTGATGGTTGGTGTGCATTTTCTATTTGTTGTAGGTCATATGGTGTCAACACCCAATTTCGTCCAAGTAAATGCATTTATTTTGTTAAAAAATAAAAAATAAAATAAAATAAAAATATGTTAGGTTTTTAACTTTAATTCTACCATGAAAAAAAAAG
>Ga0099823_1007684_pt1 | contig 10963 bp, 6 predicted proteins | sample CowpearedBW_FD_76831 | JGI IMG/M metagenome (GOLD analysis project Ga0099823, IMG submission 76831) | Root nodule microbial communities of legume samples collected from California, USA - Cow pea red BW | ecosystem: Host-associated > Plants > Roots > Nodule | place: USA: California | collected... | reverse complement strand
GTTCTTGTTCTATAATCTGAATTCATTCAATTTTTGGTCATCTTATTGTATTGTTCTTTTTTATGTTGTTTCTCTAATTTATTTTTTACTCTTTATAATGTTTGACTCGAATGAACACAACTAATACATTATCATTAAATCCTCAAACGGTCTGTGAAGTTTTTAAACTTAATTTCATCTTGTTCCTTTTATTATAATTAATGTTCCCTTTTGAACCCATAATATTTTTTAATTGAATATAATATCAATTTTTTATTGGTCAGAGAATTGCATGAATTGCGATTCTAACAAGAATCACAGCCTGATTTGGGAAAACCCTAATCTGGTTTCTTTTATTGTGTGAACTGAGCAAGAAGAGATCTTATATATGTTGTTGCTAAAGGATGTGGAAGCATGAAGAAACCTGTAACTTAAGGCTCAAATTAATACCATCATACATAGTAGAGATCAATTTGCTTCGTGTGAGTTGTTTAAAAAAAATCATTATCTTTATTTGAACCAAATTAGAATTAAGCGCTATAAATTAAGAGGGTTTGAAGCACGAGTTGTTCTTCCCTTGGACATGTATGTTAAAGTATATAATATTATGATTCAGCCTCATTTTCTTTCTTGGATAGCTCATAACTGTTGGTAGTAATTAAAACTTTATTTACATGTGCTATATTGGTAGAATTATTAATTCACTTTTGGTTGATAATAGTATCTGAATATTTTCAAGATATTCGATGATGGGTAGGTATATCACTTCAAATTCGAAATCAAATAACTTTCATTAGTTTCAAGTACATGATTTAATTCCTTCATCATGCTTTTAAGGAAATGGGTTTTATCATATTGTATAATTTTTAGTACATTTTTATTTATTTATTTATAGAAGTACAATATTTAATACATGACTTGTAGTATTCATTTATAAAGATTGAAAAACAATGTTTAATACACATTTATAAAGAATGAAAAATAGTGTTTGATTTTTGTTTTTAAATATTGAACCTCAATGTTTATTGTTGGTTTCATAAAGAGTGTAATCCAATAATTATTAAGAGTGAAAATGGCAGCAGAGGTTCAATTAACGGCTGTGGTGACCTCCACAAAGTTACGAGAGACATGCTTATAAAGAAAATTGCATACGAGATTTGACCAAAATATCCACATGAGTGCGAGAGACATAAATTGCATATTTAATCACAGGATCACGATTAGATCCACCTTGATAACTCGAGAATTTACATAAATTTAATTTATGTAAACTCACGAGAGCCCAATAAATTTAAATTATAAACTTTAACGAGTTTACTTCACATGAATTTTTTTTTATATAAATAATATCCTAATTTAAATAAGTGCATAAAATTATATGACTTAAGAGTACTTCAAATAAATAAGTTCATACAAGTAATGTAAAACATAAATTTAAACGTGAAATGTCTATGTCTAATCCTCTAATGACATCATTATCTTCATCATCAACATCATCTCCATCATCATCTTCATCTAACTTTTCTTCCGATGAAACTTGTGCATTCTCATTGACATCAAAAGTAATGTTATAAAGATCAAGAACATCAAGAGTTGGATCTGTTGTTGGTCCTCATTCTTAATATTGTTAAAATTGGACCTAATATTCTCTTTTGCACGGTCAATCTCTTCATAAATGAAAACAACCAATGGTCAAATATGTCATGGCAAATCTAGTCACACCTGGTCTTATCAAGTCTCTATCTTTAGTGAACTCTTTCAACAATGAAATCAACATTGTTCTTCCATAAATGTAAGTGGTAATCTTTCTTCCCTTCCTGATTGTTAATTCATGGACTTTCAAATTCTTTTCAAAATCTTCAAAGATCAAATCAATAGAATGTGTAACACATGGAGTCCAATACAATTGTTCTCTTTTTTGCATCAACAAATCTCCAACTGCCTTGAAATTTGCAGCATTATCAATAACAACTTGAATTACATTTTGTTCTCCAACAAACTCAACAACTTCATCTAACATCTTGAATACTTTATCATCCATTTTTGAAATGTATAAGGTGTCAAGTGAATAAAGGAAAATCGTCCCTTTAGGACTATTCACCAAGAAGTTGCAAATAAAATGTCTTTTTATGCCCGTCCAACCATCAGACATAATGTTGTAACCAGTTCTCTTCCACTCCTCTTTGTATTCTTCAAGCATTAAATATGTTTTGCTCACAACTTGTTTTAAGAGCTTCTCTTTGATATCATGATAAGATGGTGGTTTGTAGTCAACTCCATATTTACCAATCATTTCACACATATTTGCAAATGCTGGATTTCTAATCATATTGAAAGAAATGACACTGGTGTAAAAGACTTCAGCCACTTGAGCATCAACCTCTTCTTTGAATCCTTTTTTCATCATTTGATTTAAGTTGCTTGGACTCCCCCTTACAAGTATCAACACCTGTTTGTTTTCCTTTAAAGCCAAATAGCCTATGTCCTCCTTCAACACTCTCACTTTCTTCATCTTCTTCATCAATGATATTCAACTTTCATCTCTTTAATGTAGTTTGTTTAGCTTCTACAACTATTTTTAGTTTCTTCCGAAACAGAGACACAAGGTTCAGAATCCTCCCTAGTTCCAACAAGATGATGTTTGAATCTAAATATCCCTCCACTCATAATATTTGAGCAATAATTACATTTAACTTTTCTACTATCTCCATTAATATCAAACTCGTGTTTTCATCCAATATTAGATCGGTTTCCCAAAGCATTTTGACTTTTATTCTTGACAGGTGAGGATGCACTTGGATTAGTATCCACTGAATTTGATGCATTTCCAAACATAATGGTCTAAGTTTTTCACTACAAAATTAACAAATACAAACATTATTCATCGATGCAGGTGTACTATGCTCGAATTTTTTTTATAAAAAACAAAACACTTAACAGTGTAGTGGGGAGTAAATGAAATAAAGTTCACTTACACAAACAATGCCAACAAAATGGTGAGACACAATAGAGAGTTGCAATGACGCTCCTAAACTCTTGAACCAGTGAGAGTGTGCGACAATAGAGGGTCGCAATGCTCGCAACCTCAACGGCGGGGTGGTGGTTGACGACGAGCACAACGACCTTCCAGTAAGATGTGAGGGCCATGCAAGCAAGAACGATGGCAAGACGGCCGTAAAAGGCGAGTGTGGCCACCATAGAATGAGACATGGCGAACACATGACCAACGAAATCGAACAACGAGGGAGACGCGAGAGGTTGATGCAACATATTCGAAATCAATTGCGAAGAACGAAAGAGAACGAGCCTCGTATCAAAAGAAGAAAGCCCTAATCTAGTGAGATTTCCTCTCCAAACGACCATGTTTTGAATTTGAATTTTTTTCCTTTTTTGAACTCGCCAACTCACTGAAAACTCGCAAGTTTGAATGATCCTAACGATTCCATGTCTGAGTCCACCGATTCTGCTTGAAAACTGAGTTTGCTTGCGAGTTAACCCTCAAGGCATGACCAGACATGTAAAATCATCTTAGTTAACGAGTTAACTCGCGAGTTTGATAACCATGCATCCATTTAGGTATGAGAGATATGCTTACATAAAATATTACACTAGAGGTTCGACCAAAGGTTATGGTTGCATCCACAAGAGTGAGACATGTTCATATAAAACATATGAGTTCACATAATTACGTCTACATGGGTGTTGAAAATACACTCATACAAAAAATTGCCCAAGAGGTCAGGCTATGAAGGTGTGACTTCATCCACATAGGTGTATACAAAAAAGTTGTTCTAAATTTGGCCTCAAGATTAGGGCATTCACATAAGTGTGGAATATATGCGTGTTAGAATAAGTATTAAATGTAGGTCATAAGTAGTTGTATTAGAAAGCTATTTTGTGTTACACTTGTGAGATGTACCTATCTTTCTAGTTAGGACTCTAGTTGACCTTTACTCTTATATTTATTGTATCATAACTCTATCAATATAAATAGTAGAGCATATGAGTGGAGTGATCAAGTTCTCTCTAATACAATCTTTTACTTATCTCAACTTGGTATCAAAGCGGGTTGATCCTGCTCTTCTAGTCTCAGTCTTTGGTGAAATATCCACCGTTAGCCACTATCTCACTTCTCGTAAAAAACCATAAAATTTGGAGTGGTTTCTCCAGTGATAACCAACCCTACCGGTTCCAAAAGCTGAATGAGCTCTAAGTGTCACCATTTGCACAATATTTATTCACTACTGCTAGATGCATTTCATCCATATGCCACCTTTCTCTCTCTAGAGCGACATTGTTCCTCCTTGGCAACACTCACTAGACCTCCTTGTCTCCTTTCTAACCACTAGTTCTCCATTTTGGTGTGCATGAAGGTCACCTTAGGGTTCTTCATTAATGTCTTTTCGCATTTTTCTTCTTTGCCAACAAAAATGCCTAGACTTGTTGTATTTTTCTCTGGAACTCTTACTATTACCTTTGAAAAACTAAATGGAAAAAGTTAACTCTCTTGGTCAACCTCAACTAAACTTTGATTACATGGCCAAGGTTTCCCCAAGTACCTTGAAGAAGATGGGAGTCATGTACCATCTAATCAAGTTGGGCAATGGAAAATAACTAATTTTCAATTGTATTAATTATCGTGGAAATATATGGAACTCAAATTATTAAATACTCCTAGATCATTTAAAACACATAACTCTTTTTGGATAAAGACTCAAAATATTTTGTAAGTGATATTCAATACCTCTATGACTTGGCTTGCTTTTATTAAACAAACAAATCACAATATGGTGTATTTTATGAGCGAAGTCCAATTTGCTATTGAAGAATTAAAGATCTTTAAGAGGTTGAGTCATTATATGATATCAAGAAGAAATTAACAAATTCTATGGTGATGACCTTTTGTGCCATGTATAATGGATTGTAGATCAATATATAAAGGTGAAAGATACACAAAGGTTAATCTTTCTCTGATCTGGGTTAAAGTGTGTATGTGTGCATGATGAGTTGCGTTAAACAGTGGTTATATTTGTTGTGATTATTATCTTTTGAGATTTAAAAGAGTTTTTATTTAAATATGTTGAGATTTGGAGAAATTGATAATTGATTAGCTTTTCAATGGGTGTTTTTTTAAGAAAGATGATATTTTGATGAAATAATATTTTTCATGATTTTATGAGTTTCATGGACAAGGGGAGATTTTTGACATGTTTGTGTGTGGTGACTTAGCGAAAGGTACCCTCTATCAGTCTCTAGTGGTAAGCGTGAGTGTTCACTCTACCCAAAAGACTTCTAGGGAGTAGAGGGGAGAGGTCTTCGCTCGTAAGACTCCTAGGGAGCAGTAGGGAAAGTAACTTTGTGTAGTTGTACCGGAGGTGAACTTCGTTGGGGCTCAGGAGGAGAGTAATTTGAAGTGGAACTTGCGAGCTTCGCCTATAAGACTCTTGGGGAGTAGAGGAAGTGGAACGGTTATTGGTAAGCTATGTGTGAGAGTTACAAACCCATATCCTGACACTACGATCACTGGTAGTTGTATTATTTACTATATGACATGTTTTGAACATGTGATTATACGTTCAAATATGTGATGAATATGCATTATATGTAGGTAGGAAGTAGTTGTATTAAAAAGTTACCATGTGTTGCACCTATCTTTGTACCTAGGACTCTAGTTTATCTTTGTTCTCCCTATACTCATTATATCAAAACTCTATCAATATAAATAGCAAAACATATGAGTGGAGTGATAAAGCTCTCTCAATTTATTTTTCTCAACCATGTAAAATTGTGCTAAATGTTTAACCTGAGACACATGGATGCATTTGCAAAATTTTTTGGAGATGTGGTAATGCAAAAAGTTACATAAGATATTTAACCATAAGAGTATGTTGTGCTGATATGATTGTAAGAGTTGCACCCATTTAAGAAAAGTTGCATTAGAGGTTTAACCATAAAGATGTGGCCGCCTCGACATAGTTGTAGGTGTTATGCTTATAAAAAAATACAATAGAGGTTCAACTAATATAAAATTGCATTAAAGATTCAACCACAAGGGTGTGACTATAACCATATAATTGTGGGAGTTTCAATTATATAGAAAATTACATTAAAGATTCAACTATAAAAGTGTGAATGTATCCACATGAGTTTAAAAGACACACTTATAATGAAAATTAAACTGAGGATTCAACTGCATGGTTGTGGTTTTGTTCACAGTAGTGTAGAAGGAACTAATAGAACATTATATTAGAAATTTGATCTAAAAACTATGTATGTGTTTATATTAGTGTAAGAGATGCACTCATACAAAAAATGTACAAGAGATTTTACCATATGTGGTTTCATCTACATATATGTGGGAAATGTTGTACCAAAGTTTCAATTAAAAGTTTATGAGTACGTACACATGAGTGCAAGAGACATACTCATAAAATAAACCTGGATTATATATATATATATATATAAATATATATATATATATATATATATATTCAAACATAGGACTGTGACTGCTTTCACATAGGTGTAACACTCATAGAAAATATTGAACTAGAGAGGTGTAGTTGCATCCACATTTTTGTTCTAAATGTTTGAACAAAATGTTGTTATTACAACTACATTAGTGTGGAAGATGTACTCACATAAAATTTCAAAACGAGTTGAACCTCAAGGGTGTGTTTTCTTTTACATAAATTTGGGAGACATTTCATAATTAAAATTGCACTTGTGATTGGACCATAAGAATGTGGTTGCATCCATATTGTTTCAAAAATTGTGTTTATATAAAAGATTGTACTAGAGATTTTACGATAACAATATGGCTAACTTAAATTGTTGTAGGAGTTATGTACATAAAGAAAAATACACTAGATGTTCAATTATAGAGGTGTGAATGAGTCCATATGGATGTGAGAGACATACTCATGAAATTGCACCCAAGATTTGACTATAGGGCTATGTCTGGACCCACGTGGGTGTGAAAGACATGTGATAACGTTGTTGTTGACGCAATCAAATTAATACTAATAAACTATAGCAAATTCGGTATTGCTAAGATGGTAGCTACTAAAATAGAAAGGGTAAAGTCAACTCTAAGTCGTCTTCCAACGAACATGAAATTGATTTTTGACAAATTGATTTTTATAAAAAACTATACAAAAGGAGTTAATCAAATAAAAATAAGAAATAATATTGGTAAGAGATAAAAATATATGAAATCAATTATAAAGAAATTAGATTGATTTCACTGCTTTTAAAATAGATTCTTCATTGGTATCTAAGAAGTATCATTCAATTAATTATTGTCTTAGATTTTTAAATTAATCGATGTAAATTCTTAATTAATTTGTTGTCGTTTTTACTATTAACCAAAGTATATTCTCAATTAAACGCAAGAATTTTGTAGATTAATCATAGTAAATTTAATCAAAGTACATTCTCAATTAAATATTACTATGCCTAATCATATCTATTTTTTTCTCTCTTATATCAACTAAAAAACTAATTAACCAAAATACATTTTTTATTAATTCACCTTAAATCAAAGTACATTATCAATTATTGGCAAAAACTCATTCAATCATATGAAAGTTTCTAAATTTAATCAAAGTACATTCTCAATTAAAATTAAAAACCTTGAAACTCATATGATTGATATGTTATGTAGATTTAACATTGTGCTAACTTGCTACAATGTAAAAAACGTTACTTTTCATGTGATTCAGAGATAAAAGACATAGAAAAATAAAAACCAACCCTAAAAGCTTAGCCCTCCATGGAATGCAAAAGTAACATGAAAATAGAAGAAAAGAGAGTGGAGAGAGGAAGAAATTAGACCTCCCAAAGGGTTTCTAAACTCTAAAGTTCTAAACTTGTCTTGTTTCTGGTTTTCATTGGTTTCTTTATATTGGACTTGGATTAAAATTTTCCGTTGTTAAAATCTCTCAAATATCTTTAAAATAATCATAAATATAATTTATTTTTATAGTTGTTATGAATATCTAAAAATATTTGGAGAGATATAGCCAATTTTAAAACTATTTGACATATATAGTTAGTTGATAATTTTTTATATAATTAAATAAATTAATTACTTAAAGATATCTGATAAATTATCACCAAATAATATTTACATTAATTTTCCAAATAAGCCCTTTTGCAATCCTATAGTCCAAATTTGCAAGAAAATATAAATATATCAATATTTTCATTTTAGTCCCTCTTGTTTGACCAACTTTGAATTGTGACCACGCTTTGACTAATTTTGAATATTTGACTTGTTGACTGACCAATAAGGGATTGCCACATGGCAAATCCCTCTTTCTCTCAAAATCAGCTCTTCTTTGTCAATCAGTTGTTGCTGCTCGTGGTGGTCTGTTGCATATGCTTAGTGGTTGAACCATGGATGTTGACACGTGATGTGGTTGAATAATAGTGAGGTTATTCAAGCGTGATAATGGTGTTATTGGTTCTGGTCTGGTAGCGTTGCGAAGGTCTTCAATGGGTGGTTTCCATGGTGGCTCGAAGGTGCCTAGGGTTTTTGGTTTGTGGTGAGAGAATGAAGATGATGGACATACGTCAAGTTATTATTGGTCTGATTCTGATTGTTTGGCCCATTGTTGAAAAAGGGAGTGTATATGTAAAAAATATGGGTGCATTCAACTCCTTGTATATTTCTTTTCAAAATTTACTAATTTTAGCCTTATTTTGTTGCAACTTGGAACTTTCAATTCTACACCTTTAATGAACTAAATTTAACTTCAACTGCATCAACAAACGTTAGAATAAAAAAAACAAACATTAGAATATCCAAAAATATTTTATGTTACTAAAATTACTTTTTAAGTCCTTTCTTATCTCACAAACTCAATAAATCCAAATATCACAAATCCTGAATAAATAAATTTTTTAATCACCAAAATTCAGTCAAAAATTTAGAATTAAAGATCAAATAAGGACAAAATTATGCACTCATTAGGCTATATAGAAAAATGTATGAAAGATTCAACCACAAGAGTGTCTAGTAGCGTCTACATGGTTGTGGGAGGTGTGACCATATAAAACATTGTACAAAGGGTTCAAGCATAGGTGTAAGATCCACATCAGTGTGAGATACATACTCATACAGAAAATTGCACAAGAGATTTAACCAAAACGGTATTGTTATTATATCTACATAGGTACAAAAGACTTGTTTAGACAAAAAATTATACTATAGATTGACCACTTAATTGTGACTAGGTTCACTTGTTATGACTAGGTCATTGAAATGTAAGAAACACACTCATAAAAAATTATATATAAAAAACGATCATAGAACTATAACCAAGACGATTAGGTGTGGAAAACTCAAACTCGCTCATATAAGAATGGCTTTATTAGCAAATAAAAATAAAACTTTTATTTTATACGAGATTTATAAGAGACTATGTGTAGCAGGAAATTATTTTACCAAAATCTTATGATTTACATGAAATGTTCTTATTAAAGAAAACAAAAATACCTTTATATAAATTGCTGAAAAGGGTGAAACCATTGTACCGAATTATAAACTTAAAAAAAATAAATTTTAGGGATTAAAATCCAAACATAAAATCTCTCTTTGCTTAAAAAAGAAGAGTAATAACAATATTGGAAGTAATAATAAATATAAAATATTAATCCTTTTATAAGAATGCTATTGTATAACCTTTAATATAATTATTGTCCTTTAATATAGTTAATGTGACAAATTATAAATAATATATATTTTTTTTAAATTTAACTAACATATTAACGTATTAGTAACAAAATTATTAACTCACCTCAACAAATAATTGATATAGAATACCTATATAGAATATTTATGAAATAGGATATATGACTTAACATTACAAAATTTATGATGTAGTTTAAATATTTAAAACTCTGAATGGCAAATGTAATTTTAAATTTAAAATCTCCTACAAATTAATGTTATGAGATTGATATGATATTATTGATACAAAATTTGTCAACGTGGTTAGGAGTTTAAATCCTTATTTGTTAGATATTATGTACACGATAGACCTTTTTTTCGTAATTACTTCTCGATGAGAAAAAAAAAATAGGGTAAAATTATTCCTAAGTTAATATTAGTTTATTCATAAATTTAAAAATAAAAATTTATTAAAAAAATTATGAAAATTAATTTATATTTTTTAATTTATAAAAAATTTAATTATTTTTTTATTTTTAAAATTTCTAATTTGTCCGAAATACTTTAAGTAGAGAATCATGATAGATTCAAAGACAAAAAACAGAGTACGAATTATTTTAAACTTTATTTTTTAAAAACTTAAAATTATATAGTTTTAAATAATCAAAATATTTCCATAATTTTGCATAATTTTTTTATGCAAGCATATTTACCACAAAAGACATTTTAATGATTTTCTTCGAACATAATTTAATTATACCAACTATTGTTAGGGCATATTTAAATAAATTTCTCCATACAAGTTTTGAAAGAAAACTTTGAACAAAATTAAACAAACTTTCTGGTACTCTAAAATATGTAAAAACAAAAATAATTTTTATATAAAAATTGAAAAATAAGGTTATTGAAGTTATCCGTAGCTTATAACAAATATTTTTGTTTTTTTTTTCTCCTTACTTTTTTCTATCTAAAGTTTTAACAAGTCGATTTATAGAAAGGCTTGTTATTTAACAATCAATTTTAATTAAAAGAAATATTCTCATTCTTCTTTCTACGCAATCAACCCAACTCAGCTAAAAGAAAGAGACTTTTTTGTGTGTTTGATTGAGAAATGACAAAAAGGAAAGAAGGAAGATCAACCCTTTGAGGAGATGAATGAGAAAAAGCAACTCTGATTAGGGACGACTAAGCAATTTTCAAAAAAAATAGCACACTCACCCTTTCAACAAGTTGCAGCTTGCAAATTTCAGCCATTTATTAAAAATTTCATATATCTGACAGATATAACAAGTGGTACACGTGTTCAGT
>Ga0099823_1007676_pt1 | contig 10967 bp, 4 predicted proteins | sample CowpearedBW_FD_76831 | JGI IMG/M metagenome (GOLD analysis project Ga0099823, IMG submission 76831) | Root nodule microbial communities of legume samples collected from California, USA - Cow pea red BW | ecosystem: Host-associated > Plants > Roots > Nodule | place: USA: California | collected... | reverse complement strand
AATTATATATACATACATACATATATATATATATATATATATATATATATGTATGTTTATATAATTATAAGCTCATCCTATCTGCATGTGGTTGGCGATGATCGTGTATGCGGTACACGGGAGCAAATGTTGTTGCAGGTGATTCTGGTAAGGCTTAGCAACAGAGCATGGAAAACTCATGGGGCACAGTTTTATTTGAGTTTTTATCGTTAATGGTTTTGAAAAAAAAAATTGTAAACTATTATGAAACCAATTTAGTAATTTATAGAGCTTTAAGAATTTTGAATTTGGAGTTGACTTTATTATGTAATAAAGATTATAAATTCCCCGTGTTTTGGGAATTGATACATAATAAATGAGGTTATTTTTTTTATCTCTATTTTATTTTATTAAAAATTCGTAATATTCGACTAAGATGTTACACCATAGCTACTTCATACATGTCTAAAAGAGTAGACACACGTTCTTGCCAGCGTCAGAAATTCTACCCAGAGAATACCTCAATTTTTGTTACATCTGGAAATGGTTTCGCAAAGATGGTTTGAGTTCCGGAAATATTTTTAATTCTCCAGAGTAGTAGATTGTTGTAAATAACTGACAAATCATGAATAAAAAGGTACTTCCTAAGGAGTGTAAAATCATTGTCCTTAAGGACTTATCCGCGGTTTGTTGCACAAGTCCCCCGGGATACAACAGGAATTTCTCAGATCTTCCGAGGATCTCAGAATTAGCAAGAAAGTACTCTTAAAAGAGTATTTAACCCAGATAATAGAAGATAGAAGGAAGAAATATGAGAGAGAAGAGAGCTTGAAGAATGAAGGAAAAGAGTGAGAAATGGTGTATGTTTTGTAGAGCACCAAAGCTACCTATTTATAGGTGTGAAGGAGTGAATGAAATAGGCTATAATCCCATATTTCTCACCAATGTTCAAAAACAGATTTGCAATGTACATGGGTAGCCATGAATCATAATCATTGCAATAATCATGGAATCAAAACGGAAGCATAATATCATTGCACCACAAGTGAAACTACAGCAACCAAAAAAAAATATTGGAGGCAACGTTCAAATCTTTTTGCAATAACCGCTAGTATTATAACAAACCAAAGGTACGAAGGCACTCAACTTGGATAGAGAATTTGAGATCCAAAGCATGAAGGAGCAAATGTTTCAAACTAGAAATTAAAGTCACTAATTGTCTAATTACAACACAGTTAATAGCCTTTTATGTTTTTAAACCTTTATTATTTAGGAATTTAAATAAATAGATGTTGTATAATCCAAATATTTGTTTCCTACTAACTGTCTATTACTATTAGTAGCCTCTAAATTTTGTATATAAAAACAATTGTATACACCTAATAAAAGCTAATGAGAATACCTTTTACCTACATTTTATTCCCTTTCTCGCTAGTTTCCTACTTCTATCTTTATGTAGTCCATTTGTCCCAACATAGTGGTATCAAGAGCAAGGTTCCTTGAAGGGGATTGGACAAGAATTGTGTAGTGCATACCAGGTACTTGTGGTTAAAAATGTTACAATACGATTATGGTTGCAGGAGGCATGATGACAAGAACTCTTCCTATCTTTGATGGAAAGGGGTACAATGACTGGTGCATGAAGATGGAAGTAAATTTGGGTTTCTAAGAAGTAGACGAGATAGTTAAAATTGGGTTCAAAGAATCGTCAAAGAAAGTGGAATGTTGTTAAAAGAAGAAGTTGGACTACAAAGCATGAATGTTGTTACACCAATGTGTGACAGTCAATGTGTTTCAAAAGATCTCAAAGGCTAGCACGACCAAGGAAGCTTATAACATCTTAAGCGCTGGGTATGACAATTCTGGAAGAATTAAGAAGGTCAAGATCCAATCTTTGAAAAGACGGTATAAGCTGCTTGCAATGACAGGGTGGGAGATGGTGGTTGAAAACTTCAAAGGCTTCAGGTTCTTGTTAATGACATAAGGGCCTATAATGAGAGCGTTGAAGACAGCAGAATAGTGGAGAAAGTGTTGCGAACCTTAACCCCTAAATATGATCTCATACTAGTTGTTGTTGAGGAAAATAAAGATTTGGATAAGATGACGGGGGAAGAACTTTAGAATTGTTTGAAAGCCTATGAATAGTGAATTCTCAAAAGAAAGAATGTCGATACAGTGACTAAACAAGCTTTGCAAGCCAGAACAATCAAAATATATCAAGAGGCAGATGAATAAGAGGGTTTAGAGGAAGATTTAGAGGTGGCAGAGGCTCTAACAAATCTAGAGATGTCTCAAATCATAACAACACCACTAAGTAGAAAAAATGTAACATCCTATGTAGATATTACTTAAATAAATAATTATAATTTAAATTAAAGTCAATCAATGATAAAGTTCCCAAAAGCACGGGAAATTTAAAACTTTATTAAACACGCTTAAATCCAAAATCCAAAATTTGACTTAACTAGTACAAGTTCCAACATCTAAAACTAGAATTAAAACTAATACATGATAAAAGAAATATTTTTCTTTAAATCCATCCCTTAGCTAGCCCTTACTCTGGCCCTATGCATCGACAACATCACCTGTAATATCATTTGCTCTCATGTGACAAGTCACATGATCATCGCCAAACACAAATAGAAAGGATGAGCTCAATAAATAAAAAATATATAAAATAAGGTAAATAACCCTCACCCAAAATAGCTTAACCTTTTTCTTATTTATAAAAACCTTTGTATCATGCTCACCTATCTCATAACCTATATAAGACGCATGTAAAATCTTGACTAGATATTACTAATTTAAATAAATAATATAATATAATAATAAATTTTCAATTAATAAAACTCTTTCCCAAAAATGTGGGATAATTTAAACTTTATTAAATGCATCGAAATTCAAAACTAGAGCTGTCAAAATGGATAACCCGACCCGACTCGGCTTGACCCACCACGGGTTGATAACTTAGTGAACCAACCTAACCCGGCTCATTTATTAGCGAGCCAAAAAAATTTAAACCTGGTCCGGCCCATCACGGCTTAGTGGGTTAAACGGGTTGGCTCACGGGTTCATTTAATTGAAAAAAATACAATTTTATTTTATTTTTTTTCAATAAAAACTAAATTATAATTCTAATTAAAATCTAAATAAACTTTAATACAATCCAAATACAAACCAAAATCACAAAAATACAAATTATCTATGTGTTGGCTAAAAAAACATCCTAACATGACCCAAATGCAAAGCCCAACTTAATAAAACACACTTATGTGATTCTTTATTTGCACCAACCTGACTCACCACAGGTTCAACCCGGGTGCGCTGGGTTTTAGGTGAGCCGGGTCAAAAATCAACCCGTATTAAAATTTGTAAAAAAATTTTAATCCAACCCGGCCCGAACCTGTGGTGAACCGAGTTGACTCGTGAGTTTCAACCTATTTTGACAACTTTATTCAAAACCATAAATCCAACTCCATGTTTACAACTGATCAAAACTAATGTTTACAAAAATAGTAAAATATAGTACATAAAAGCTCCCTAAGCTAGCCCCTCTTCGACTCTATGTGACACCAGCTGCTCCTGAAATATCGTCTACTCTCATGTAACGAATTACACGATCATCGCCAAATACAAATAGAAAGGGTGAACTCATGTAATTACGCATAATTAAGCATATCATAAACTACAAATCATGGCCACCACCATGTACATCCAGATTCTACACACTCTAGTAATAACTTTAAGATGACACTTGTTGCCACAAGCCACAACTCGGGGTTCCAACTCTACAAGCCACAACTCGTAGACACACGTGCGGGACTATCCTATTACTAACCACCATCCATAACACCAGGTGGAGTTCCCAATAAGAATCACAACTCGCACACTCACACCGATTACCAATATCACCAGCTCACAACCCGGGATCGCCACGTGTTTACCCTTCATTCCGAGCCACAACTCAAGGAATGTCATTCTGAGCCATAACTCAAGGAATGTCTTCAGCAAGTCTCATACTCAAACTCATCACCACAAGTCGTGTAAAACTCTCAATCTCACTTAACCTGACCTATACAAGATCAGTACAAGATTAGTACACACTCCTCGCTCATAGTCCAACACATGTGAAAACATGCTATGAACCTTTCTGCTCGTAGTCCAACACGCGTGAAAACCTGCTATGAACCTCTATACTCATAATAGCCTCAAGTGCGAGCACAAAACATACGAACCTCTATGCTCGTATCCTCACACAGAAGTACATTGAATACGAACCTTTCCGTTCGTATTAATCACGCGTTTCCAAATCCATTGCGAACCCCCTCAAAACCCCCTGCCCCTACACTAGACCATCACAACAAACCATGTAAAACACGTCACAAAATCCCCTTGCCCCTACACTATCGCCTGATGCAGCCTAAGCACCGCTAGGCGAAATTGAGCTACAGACTGCCTAGCGGTCACTACTTACCCCCAAGTGCCACGCATTTTAGGGACCCCTTGTTTGTAACTATCGTTTAGCGGTCCAATCCACATTGTCAGGCGCTACACCAATAAAGCGAATTTTACTTGTTTAGGCATTGTAGAACCAATTCTAACACACCAAGTCATTGCAGGCACACATCTAGAACACCAATTATGTATTTTTACAGTTCAACATGCCTCAATTTACATCACCGTAAATCATATAAATTTACTCTGAATAATAACTCATACATTCACAATTTTGCACCCTTGAATTTAACCATACATACAATTATCATGCTCGTATTAAGATTCACAAATAGCCATGATAAGAACCTCAATGCATATTTAGAAAGCTTAATATGACTCATTGGTGCAACTACAATTACCTGCATATCAATTTCATTTATATTTATATACATGCATTCACCAATAAAGCAATTTTCAACATGTGACTAAAACAAAGGAACATTCAAGTTCATGGAAAGCTCACAACAGAACCTAATCATGCTTCCAACTCATGCCACATTGAACTTAACTCCAAAATAGTACCTTCAACATTTCATTCATCCCAAAACCTCAAACTAAATCAATTTTAACATTGGTGCATACTAATGATTCATCCATTAGGCTTACCACTGTATAATTCTACACATTCTATCATCATACTACATTCATGAGTCCAAATGAACCCCAACATAACCCAAATTCGCGCCCCACCTAGTCAACCACAAAATCCCAGACTTTCCTTGCACCTACGAGAACCCTAAAATCCCCAACCCAATCCAATCATGCAATTTCACCAAATTCACATTCAGTCATGCTTTCACAATTCATGTATATTCAATATTCACACATAAACATAAAATCATCATCGTTTGCACATTAAATCATATTCCAATTCATTCCCAATTGCCCTCATGGAACCCTTATGCACGTGCAATTGTAAAATCACCACATTAGCATCAACTTCAGCAAATTATTAATAATTGATCATGAAATCACACAATATTATCGCACATAAGAATTCCAGGACAACAACATTGCCCTAGAATCCATAAAACTTAGAAAGCTGAACCACAAGGCTCGTGTTGCCTAGCGGCAATGAAGGGCCGCCAAGCGATTTCTATGCAGAACCCAAAAACTAGGTTTAAATGGCATGCGTGGCTTGGCGGTCAATGAATGTCGTTAGACAATTTCTGGGTAGAAACCTAAAAAATACGAATTTCAACGAAAATTCAAAAAGAAACAAGCACCTATGATCCAATTACATAAAAAAATACATTAAGCAGGAATTAACATACATGTGCAGCTCCCATTACCTAGATTTCCTACTCCAAATACTCCCCTAGAGCCCTTCTTGATCCCAATTTGATTCAAGCCTTGCCTCTCTCACAAAGCACTCTTCCTAGTCCTCTAAGTACTCGTTGGGTCAGGTTTAGTCAACTTAAAACAATCTCCCATGCAGTTGTATCAACTCCCGAATTTCACCCTTCTCCTCTCTTTTTCCAACTCTTAAAAATAATAATAAATTAAAAAACGAAAATAACGCTTAATAGGCATCAAGTGTCATTACTTGGAGGTTTCTCCTCCATAAGACATTGCCTCTACCTCTCTGGCTTCCCAGACAACTACGGCTTAAGAAAAAAAGATGTGAAAAGGAACTATCTCGCACTAAACCAGGTTCGAACTCAAACTAATTACACGGCATATACAAAACTAACTAACCAATCCATGTTTCATGATAATTCATATCCATCTATGATTATATTATCACACTTCGCGGTCAAGCGCACATGCAAAATAATTAAATAATTAAATTAACACACTAATGACATACCACGAACTCGAACCCAAGTCCTCTCTACACCATACAATATGCTCAACCAGTTGAACTATCACGATTCCTTATTAAGATTGGCCCATTTAAGTCCTTTAAATGTATCTCCAATTCCCAATTATTGATAATTAAATATTTATTTATATTTAAATTTCCTGGGTCTTACAAAGAAGGCCCCAAATATAGGGTTGGAAAACAATACACAGGAGGAAGAGAAAGAAAGAGTGTTGATCGCAAGAAAGTGCAGTGATATGTTTGTGATAAATTCGGACATTTACTCATTCAAATGTTGGTACAAGGATTCCAATCAAATCAAGATGGGAAAGAAGAATGAGGAAGCCCATTTGGTCCATGAAGAAGAGAACTCGGATTTGGATTAAGTTTTGTTGATGGTAACCACTATAGAGGAGGTAAAAGGTGATCGAACATTGTTGATGGTAACCACTGCAGGACAAGTCTTCCCTAAGTATCCTTTCTTCTTCCCATTGTTGATGCCATTGTTCTTTGATGAACAATTCATAATGCTCTCTTATTTCTTTATCTTTTTCTTTCTTTGTCTTTTTCTCTCTTTTCTTCCCCCTCTCTTTTTCTAATCTCGTTTTCCTTCTTTTCTTTTTCTCTTTCTTCTTTATCTTTTCTCTCTCTTTTGTTCTCTTTTCTCTCTTCTTTTTTCTCTTTTCTTTCTCGTCTCTTTCTCTCTTTTCTTTTCCTTCTTTTTCTCTCTTTTCTTTCTCGTCTCTTTCTCTTCTTTTTCTCTCTTTGTCGTTACTTCATTTTCTATAAGTGTTTCCTTTTCATGTACTCTTTTTAGCTTATGCTCTTGCCTTCTTTTCAATACATCTAATTTTTGCATTGTCCTTTCTTCCTCCTCTTTCAAGTATAAAATGTAGTTCTTGAGGTCTTCATTAGTCATAGGACTTGCATCACAATTAGGATATTGATGAGTTCCATGCCCATAGCCTTCACATTTGGAACATCTTAGTGCACTTGTCTTTGGCAATGATTTTCTATCAAGATTGTGCTTCCTTTTGGTACTAGCAATCTTGCCAATCAATTGTATAACTCTAGATTCCAAAGGCATTGACAACCTCCACCAAAGTCTCACAAACACTAGGTGTATCTCTGCGTGCCACTCTCTTGGTACTTTCAAATCCTCTAACCAAATGATCCTAGTTAGGAGTAGGATAATTTAAACCATATATTAAACCAGTTCCAGAAGGATGCCTCTACGGAAACATGTTGCATTAATCTATATTGCTAGTTCCTACAAGAAAAGGTTATTAATAATAAAATATATTTAGGACCTCACCACTCTTCTAAGTGTTTCCCTCAAAATTCTACTTATGTATCACACTTTGTAGGCTTTTCTTGAAAGTACTATCTTACATTTTACCACTCAATTCCCTTTATGGTGTGTTTGGATGAGGTAATTCAAGAGGGTGATTCATTTATTTGGAGAATTTGAAATTCTTTGAAATGAAATGCTTTGTTTGGATAGAGAAATTCAAAAGCATTTAAAATGCATGCATTTTGTTGAAGTATTTCAATTAGACAAATTAGAAGAAATTCAAATACCCTAAAAAAATGTGGAATTTGAAATTCTTCTCACTCAACCTCACACTCTGAACTCAATCCCAAACGGACCCGGCAAACTCACAACCATGATAGGTTGGGCTGGCCAGACAATCCAGACAGATCGGACTGACCTGACGACACAAACGGGTCGAGCAGGGCCGATGACCAGACAGGTCGAGCGGGCCCGATGACCCAGATGGGTCAAGCGGGCTCGATGACCTAGATGGGTCGAGTAGGCTCGATGACCTAGATGGGTCGAGCAGGCCCAACGACCCAGATCGGTCGAGCGGGCCTAACGACCTAGATGGGTCGAGCAGGCCCGACAACCCAGACGGGTCGAGGGAGCTCGATGACCCAGAAGAATTAGCCAGGCCCGACAATCCAAATGGGTCGGCGGGCCTGACGACCCAAATGAATGGGGGTGACTCGATGACACATATGGATCGGGTGGGCTTGACAACTTAAACAGGTTGGTCAAGCCCGACAACAGCACTGCCCAAGTAGGCTCGACGACCAAGATATGTTAGGCTGGCCCAACAACCCTAACGGACCAGACTGGCCCTACGACATAAACGGGTCGGGCGGGTCTGACAACCCAAATAGGATTGATGACCCAGACAAGCCGGGTGGGCTCGAAGACAGAGACGAGCTGAATCGACCTAACAAATAATACGGGTCAGTGAATCTGATGGCCCAAGCAGGACAGGCGAGCCCGACAACCCACACGGGTTTGGCAGGCCAGATGACCTAGAGATGTCGGGCGGGCCTAACGACCCAGACGTGTCAGGGAGACTCAACGACCCGACCGACCTGTTGACCTAACAAGTCTGACCGACTCGTTTCCAAATTTATCATGAACTCAAAACATAATTAAGCCTAAAATAAATATTGATAAAATGAAATTTTATCTCACAAGAAATTCAATTATTTTATCCAAACAAGAAGTTGAAATGTAAGGTATTTGAATTTTTTTTATCCAAACAAGTTATTTAGAATATGAAGGGAATTTAATTGCAAGCAATTCAAATATAATACATTTCAATTTCTCAGCATTGTTGAAATGCTTCATCCAAACATAAGGTTAGTGTTTGGCAAAGAACTCCTTGAGCTTAACCAAAGAATGAACAAAAAATGTGAAAATTGTTGTGAGATCTAAATCTTGACTCAAAAGATCAAAGAAAATACAAAACTCCAGACAAACTTGAGAAATTTTAAAGACACAACACAATAAATTAAAAAATAACTAGACTACCAAAAAGAGTTAAAGGAGACAATGTAGAGACTCTAAGAAAAGACTGATTGCAATTCAATAGATAAAAAAACCACAAATAAAATTGCAACAAAAATTTGTGTTGAACTCTCTTTTTTTTTTTGCTTTTGGATCCTTACTTTTCTTTTTCCTTTTCTTTCAATATATACTTATTTCTTTTTTAATTGGATCCATTATTATTTCTTCTTCTTTTTTTCAATTTTGCAGTTCAACACAAAAACAAATAAAACTAAACAAATTGCCCTTCAAACCCCAAACTCACATAAATCAATGTATTTACACTTGCAAACAATTAATTGTGACTACAATTAATAGAAAAACACAAAAAACAAATAATTTCCACGAATCAAATGTAGAAAAACACACTTTAAATGAAGAACGTGAAGGAAAAAACACACGACAAATTAAAACTCAACAAAATTGGAAATTTAAACGAGAACCTTGCTCTAGATAACAGATGATAAAAATCCTATAGTGGAAAGAGTACGATCGTTTCTGAATTTGAATCTTCTAGAGGGACGACAAAAATAAACCAAACAAGAATGCGGAATAAGAGAAGGATGGAGGACACCACAATCTAGTAGATTGATAAGTCAAGTGAAGATTCGCCACAAAGATGTTAATCTTTGATAAGAATCATAATTTTAATCCAAGAACCAAGAGAATCTTCTCTCAAATAATGCAAATGCATATAATATAACTCAAAAGTGTCTACATTAGTTTTTGGTACCTCTATATATAGGTACATAAGTTCAAGAAAACCTAGAAACACTAAAAGAAAGCAAAAAGTCCAAAAACATTAAAAAAAAACTAATTTCTAGAAGAAAGCCCAAAGCCCAAAAACATAGAAACATAAATTAATTTTTCTAAAAACTATTTTTCAAATGTGCTCATGATCTTCATGTTCTTTAAGTTTCCTCCTTCATGGAACATTATAAGCTTCAAGGAAACATGTTTTGATCTTTGACCTTGTCATAGATACTTTGAATTGCAAATGTTCTTCCTAAAGTTCTTCTTATATATGTTTAGGAGATAATCCTCTATCATACCCTCCTTCTTAAAGAGAATTTGTCCTCAAATTCGTACCACTTGAAATTTAGGAGATGGTCCTTTATCATAACTACTACCAAACCACATTTAATAGAGATACCCAACTACTACCAAAATACTATTAAATGAACTTCTAATCTTAAACGCAATTACCCACTACTACTTAAACACAATTAACGTATTTGTCAGTTCATTTCCCTAATAGACTGATATTAAACATGCATACCAATTATGAGGATAATGGGAAAAAGTGGAAACAAGATTGTCATTTTATTACATTGAAAGACGCTTCCTTTTCAAATCCAATACTTATTTCTTGATGCTGATATGATTTTGCAAGATACCAAAGTGACTCTAGTTATATGTTACTATGATACGATACAAACTTCGAAGAAAATCTCGCATGCTTAACTTGGTCAATTTGGTTAAGGAATAGGTCGAAGAAATGAGATATTGTAATGTTTCTTTAGTTTTAGCTTTTAAACTTTATTATTTATATTATATATACCTTCAAGTTTTAAATTTTATTCTTTGTTTCTTTAATGGATGTTAAATTCGATTATAAATATTAAAATTTTAAAATATTTATTGTTTATCATTTTTCATTGTCTTATGTATAATAAAATAAAGGTTAAATTATCCTTTTGGTCCCTCTATTTGTCATGAAATTTCATTTTGGTCCTCACGTTTTTCGTTGTCTCAATTTGGTCCTCACCGTTAACTTTGACCAGACGGTGTTAAAGTCAATGCCACGTGTCAATTTCTGGTTTTTTTGAATTTTTTTTT
>Ga0099823_1007669_pt1 | contig 10970 bp, 9 predicted proteins | sample CowpearedBW_FD_76831 | JGI IMG/M metagenome (GOLD analysis project Ga0099823, IMG submission 76831) | Root nodule microbial communities of legume samples collected from California, USA - Cow pea red BW | ecosystem: Host-associated > Plants > Roots > Nodule | place: USA: California | collected... | reverse complement strand
CTATGCCAATGTAATGTTTTGTAATGTGTAATTTGTTTTGGTATGCTCGAATTCTGTTGGTGTGTTTTGTGGTGCGAATTGGACATGTTTGGAGTGAATCGAGTGCGTGATCAGTGAGAGAACCTGCATTTCTCGCTCAGGCGAGCTTGGCTCGCCTAGGCAAGATTAGCAGAGACGCGTACCCTAGTGCCATATGAGCTTCTCGCTCAGGCGAAGAGGATGAGTTTTGAGCGACATAGGTTCTCACTCATGCGAGTAAGGGTCGCCTAAGCGAGATAGTGAGGGAGTTGCCCGTGTTGAGCGCGACTTCTCATCCAGGCGAGGGTTTTATGGATTTTGAGCGAATCAGTGTCTTGCTTAGGCGAGATGACCTCACCTAAGCGAGATGTCTTGATCAGGTGTGGTGTTTTGCTTGTATTTTAGCTCAGGCGAGGTGGGAATGGGTGTTTGGGCGAACGTGCAACTCACCCAGGCGAGAGGATCTCGCCTAAGCAAGATGGCATGTTTTGGTTATTGAGTTAAACTCGCCCAGGCGAGGTGGACTAGCCTAAGCAAGATTGAGGGTCTAGCTTGGGCGAGGGGTCCCTAGCCTAAGCGAGTTTATGCTAATTACTATGTTTCTATGTGCTTGTGAGTGTGTTTTGTTGTTATACCATACTTAGATTATATATACATGTGTTGTGATGGGTGGGCTTGAAGGACTAAGTCCATCAGGGGTTTGGGATATGCTCGGTGGTTGGACACATGATGGGCATGGAACTGGTTGAGTTCCCGTCGGCTACTATTGGGCGAGGAGTCCTTAGTATGGTGATTGCATGTGTCGGACGCACGATGGGCAAGGAACTGTGATGTTCCCGTCGACTACTATTGGGCGAGGAGTCCATAGTATGGTGATTGCGTGCGCGCCAGGGTCCAAGTGAGACTTGGATGTTTATACTTCAGGCGAGGAGTCTGTAGGGCAGGACTATGAGCGGGATAGGCTCATAGGGTTGGACCACGAATGAGTTAGTTTCGTGGGAGCATAGGGAAGTCCCAAGACCTAGTTCATGCATATGACTCATGACGGACTATGAGGTCATGGTTTGGGAAATTTGGAAATTTTGAAGTTAATTATGTTATTATGGGTTGGGAAATATATTTATATTCATGTTTTATTTGTATACTGTGCATAGCTCACCCTTTCTGTATGTGTATGGCGATGATCAGGTAACTTGTTACCCGGGAGCAGATGATGTGACAGGTGGGCCAGGAGATGCTTAGACTCAGTGCGAGGGCTAGCATGGGATATTATGTAGATACATATGTATTATATTTATTATTTTATCCTTGTGAAGATTATGCAAACTTGGCAGGAGCCATTAACTTTTATTTCAGTTTTATGAATTATGGACTTCTGGTTTTATAACTCGTATATTTAAAGTTTTAAATTTCCCGTGTTTTTGGGAAATTAGGTATTATTAAATGCGGTGTCATTATTTAACTTTGATTTATTTTATTAAATTTGTAATATCCTGACGGGATGTTACAGTGATCAAACCATTACTCAATTATTAATAGAATTCACCATATATCACATGCATCAATCCATATATATTCATATATATACTCCACCATTAAATCCATGCTAGCATTCAATTTCAAGTTATGAATAATATATGCTCATATCAAATATAAAGTAGTAGCACTCTAACAACTTAAGCACATAATTTGATGCACCAATGCAAATTAATATAGCACTTCACACCTCTTGTGTAACAATTTCCTTTATATTGATACACATGCATTCACCAATAAACCCATTCTCAACATGTGACTAACCCAAAGGAACACTGAAATTCATGGAGACTCACAACAGGACCTAACCATGCTTCCAACTCATGCATTTCAAAGACTTCAAACAAGCAATCATGCGTATCATATATCTCCAACTACAGATATCCAAATTAAATTCACACCGTACAAACTAAAGAGCAACATGTTATGAACCCGTTGTCAAAATTTCAGCTAAATCGAACGATTAACAAATCGGGAAATGTAATTTTACGAAAACATTACAGACCAGAAAAATAGGTGGTGCCCAATGCCCAGAAGTCAAGAACCTGGCGCCTAGCGGTACAAAACCAGCTCCCGACAGTTCTTGTTGCGCGAAAAATACGAAAAACAACATTTTGGCACATACTTTGATCAATTTAAAGGCACCCAATCATGCAGAATTTAGCATAGGTTGATCCATCATGCATAAAACTACCCAAAACCAAAGGTGCATGTTCAAACAAAACCACAAAGTCACATAAACAAACCAATCTTGTTCGTATCGCCTGGTGGACCTTCATTGCCGCTAGGCAGTTCACCTCACCCTTAAATCATTATTATTCTCCCTTCACAATCTCAATTTTATGGCTTTAATGATTAAAATGAAATTAGAATTAACATAGAAAGCCTAATTCGTGTTTAACAAGGTTTGAACACAACAATCCAATTCCAAAGCAAGTGCACAACGAATTCATATTTGGTGATAATTCCTATAAATCTAAGATTTTATAATCACTTATCATGATCAAGCATATCATTAAAAATAGTAAACTATTAAAATAATATACAAATAACATACACAGGACTCGAACCCAAATCCTCTTACATAACTAAATACTCTAAACTACTTGAGCTAGTACTATTCCACATCACTTTCAAATTTGTCCACCAACATGGTGACACGTGACAACATAATACTCATAAAATTAGGCCAATTAGGTGCTCTCACACCATCATCTTCAACCTAGGTCTAAACAGCACTTCCAACCAACAATCAACCACTACGCGTGAAGCCTTCGTGAGCCACCACTGATCGCCACTAAAGCTCCATTGGTGCACCAAGAGCAGCTCGTTGGAATCAGGTATCCACAAAGTAACATTCCACGCTGCCACGTAGCTACCAAGACAAACCAATTCATAACGAACGCGCAATCACCACACAGCTCGCCGGATGTAACATCCCATTTAATAAATAAACTTACTTAAATGACACGTCACACAATATAATATAAGAGCAAAGATTCGGAGTATAAAATCACTCCTTAAAGATATCCAAGGTACTTAAACTAAAATCCTAAGGCACACCACGATGCCAATACAAGACAGAGTACAAAGTTCAACAGCAACCAAATTAAGATTTAAAGGACAAGTCAATACATGGGTCATAGCCCTAAGAGAAAGCCCAATTAGACGGAATCCAGCCCCGACAGGCTATGCAGCGGAGTCACCATTTCCTTGTTAACCATGAGGATTTCTCACATCTGCTCACATCAATAAATTGATGATCATCGCAAAAAGAGAAAACCACACAAACAGAACATACAACAAACAAAAGGGTAAGCTAGAGTAGAAAATGATTTATCATACAATTACATACAGTTTTATAGTTCAAGAGCATATGTCAACCAATCATGTTATGACTTGTAAGCAATACACTAAGACTCAAGACACGACTCATTCGGATACATATAATTAGTCAGATTCAGCGGATGCTTGCACTTGTGGTGGTATTTACTGCTATACCGAGCTACTCTACCGAGCTAAATGTTACTATGTTTCATTCCCCCACACACAAGGTTAGCCCTTAAAATGTTTCAAGCTCTATGTGAAACTAATTGACTCTTTAGAGTGTCAAGATGCAATCCTTGCCTTGAATCCTTACTAAATTATATGGATGGGGCACCACCATGAACTCCTACTAATAGGGGTCATAGAATTACGTCCCGACCAACTGAGGCACCACCATGAGGTCTCACCTAGAAGCTCATGGAATTACGCCCTAACCAATGAGGCACCACCACGAAACTATCGTGGAATTACGCCCTAAACATACCAAAACCATGTTCTCAACCAATCAATATAGAATCATTTCTCATGCCAATTCCATGCTACTTTTATAACCAATCCTTTCCATACATTTCACATGCTCAAATCATGTTCAACTTATCAATCACATACCATAAACCATGTTATTCATACATTTTCACCCAATTCATACTTTACAAGAGCAATCAATCCAAACATATGGCAAACCCTCCAAGAACAGAGAAACAGATAGGACAACACACCTCTCGCCCAGCTTCTCGCTTAGGCAGAAAGGTCTCGCTCAGGCGAGCTCCTTTCGCCTAGGCGAGAGCTCGAGAAGAGAGGAATAGTGGCTTGCGCGTTCTCTCGCTTAGGCGAGACCTCCTCGCCTGAGCGAGATAGACTCTCTCTCAAAAAAGGAGCTCGTTGCCTGAACGACAGTTCGCGCAAACATCATGAGCAAGTTGGTGCTAATCTCGCCTAGACGTGACACGCTCGCTTGGGCGATAAAACCAGAACCCCCCCAACTATTCACGTAGGCCAACACCAATATTCAACCAAAGCAATGCACCGAGCACATTCATAACATTTTACATGCCACACATACATCAAAAATACAAAATAGACCCAAGAATAGGTAAAGGTCAATTTAAACTAAGAAACCTTAGCTTCCTTTTTCCTGGAAAATAGCTAGAAAAGGCTTCAGGTCTAAACAGTGGAGTACGACAATACTAGGAATAGATTCACGAGCTGGAAACAGTGAGCAGAAGCGAGGTTATTACAGAAACCCTAATAGTGACCACAAAAACTAGACCAGAGAGTAAAGATATGAGTTGGAGGCTAACTTACATGGAGTGGAAAAACGAGATTGAGCTTGAGCAACCTTGACCAAGATTGGGGTTACCCTAGCAGAGAGTTCGCGGCTGATCTAAGAGGGAGTAAGGGAAACTATTTTCTGAAAATGAGAGGAATGATTTGGGTTAGGGTAGTTTAGGGTCTTTGGCTCCCTATGGGCCAACCCTTAGGCCCAATAGATTTTTGGGGCAACCCTTAAATATTGGGGCTGAAATAAGAGGGCCTTACACCGGAAAACATAACAATATCTCAAAGATCTTCTCCATGTTAGAACCACGACACACTCCAGATTCAACCCAAATCGCAACAATCCTTCATGCATAACGTGAACCCTAGCCACTATTAATGACAAATTTGTCGTGCTCCACCACCACCCATCTCATCAGACCACTACGAGCTTGCACACAATTGTAGAAGAAAACGAGGACTTTGCACCTACAGATTGCGAACGACACACCATTGAAGCCCCTACAGGGCAACACTCTATGTTGCTAACTACCCCAAAGATTGCGAGCCAACATAGATTGGATTAAGAGCTCCTCTACTGCAGAACTCGCCTCACCACTAAGAGCGTTTTTTATCATGAACTAGAACAGATCATCGCGATGCAGGTTGCATGAATCGCAAACAAAACCAATCCTCATCATGCTCACTCTACCATTATGCCAGAACAACACTAGCGTCAGATCCATCCACCAGTGAAACCTCCACTGCATCCATCATCACACACAACACCAGGGAAGAGGAAGGAAAGTTTCATTTGAGAGAGATTTGAGAGAGAGAGAGAGAGAGACAGCGAGAGAAAAGAGAGAGACAGAGAGACAGAGACAGAGAGAGAGAAGAGAGAGAAAGAGAGTTGCCACATGTCAACTTCTCATTTAATAACAACAAGAGAGAAAGAGAGTTGTCACATGTCAACTTCTCATTTCACAGCAACAAGTCAATAGGTCAAACCTGGTCAAAGTCTGGTCAAAATATTCAAGATTGGTCAAACAAGAGGTGTTAAAGTGTGAATATTGATATATTTGACTTTATCTACAAATTTGGATAGCAAGATCGTATGGGTTGAGTTGGAAATTTGGGCAAGATTTAGTTGTTGATAATTATTTAGATATTTTTAGATAATTAATCAGATAATATCAACTAAGAATATCTTTCAAATATTATATCAAAAGATAAAATATTTTAGCAATAAGAAAAGATAAAGTCCAAGTCTAAACAAGGCCTATATAAAGAGACCAACAAGAAGCAGTAAAAAGAGGAAACTCAAAACTTTGGAGTTTAGGAACCCTTAAGGGGTCTAATTTCTTTCTCTCTTTCCACCCTTTCTTCTTTTATTTTTATTTTGATTTCATGGAGTGTTAAGCATCTTGGGTTGGTTCTAGTGTAATTTCATTATGGATTATGAGATTATAATGAAATAATTTCTTTGTTCTTTTTATTATTGTTGTGGTTTTTATTTATCTATATCTTTTATCTTTGAATCACGTAAAAAGTAATGATTTTACATGTTAGCTAATTGGTGAAGTGTTTAAATCTATATGCATGTTGATCATGAGTCCAAGAGTTTTTAAATTTAATTGAGACCTTACTTTGATTTTATTTAGAAACTTTCATGTGATTAAATGAGTTTTTACCAATAATTAAGACTTTACTTTGGTTAAAGGTAATTATTGTAACTAAAATTAGTCAAGACTTTACTTTGATTAATTAAGCTTTTTATTTGGTGATGAGATAAAAGAATAAACATGATTAGACATATTAAAATTTGATTGAGACTATACTTTGGTTGAATTTTCTTTAAATAATTTAAAAGTTCTCACTTTTAATTAAGATTATACTTTGGTTAAAAGTGAGAACACCAACAAACTAATTGAGACTTTACATTGATTAATTTGCAAATCTACAACAATAATTAATTGAATAATAATCTTTATCATTGTTTTTTACATTTTTTTATCTTTATCTTCTTCTGTTGTTTTTTTTTTCAATATCATTTTATTTTATTAACCCTTTTGTATAGTTTTTATATAAACTAATTTGTTAGAAATCAATTCCGTGTTCGTTGGGAGACGACTTTGTGTTACTTTACCCTTTCTATTTTGTTGACTACTTTCTAAACAATACTAAAGTTGTTATAGATAAGTAGTATTAATTTGATCACGTCAACGACATTGTTGTCAAATTTGGCGTTGTTGTCGAGGAACACGGTTAGACTTTTTGTCATTTTAGTTCGTATTTTATTGCTTTTTATTATTTTGATTTTATTTTTATTTATCACTAACATCTTCTTTTTCTCATTTTTTTTCTAGCATTTATTATATTTTCTTTAGTTATTTTAAATTTTTTTATCATAGTTTTTGTTTGAGGAATTTTGTTGAGAAATTTATGAAACTAGTTGGGGAAGGAAAGATAAGTATATAGTTATGCCTTTTGGTATGATTAATGCTTTTGCCTTGTTCATGGACTATATGAATAGAATCTTCAGTCCTTTCCTAGATAAGTTTGTTGTAGTATTCATAGACGACATTCTTATCTATTCCAAAACTCATGAAGAACATGTTGAATACCTAAAGACAATGCTCAACATTTTGAAAGAGAAGAAGTTGTACGCCAAACCGCCAAAGTGTTAGTTTTGGACAAAAGAAGTGCAATTCTTGGGACATGTTATATAAGCTTGAGCGATAGTTGTGGATCCAACTAAAGTTTAAGTTGTGTTGTAGTGGAAGCATTATATGTCTATGACAGAAATAAGGAGTTTTGTGGGTCTAGCTGGCCACTGTAAAAGATTCATAGAAGGATTCTATAGAATAGTAACACCTTTGACACAACCGACTTACAATGATTATCATTTTGCTTGGACAAACCAATGTGATGAGAGTTTTCAAGAGCTCAACATAAAGTTGACAAGTGCTCCAATGCTTGTAATCCATGTGTCAAACCCAATCTCGTCCTGGTAAAAAATAAAATTTTAATTTTAAAAAATAATTAGAAGAAAATACAAAAAAAAATGAATACTAAATTGAGTATAAATAAATATATATATATATATATATATATATATATATATTATACTTTTTATCTTATTTTAACTTTAATTTTATCTTGCTTTATTTTTATTTTATTTTTTGTTGTTTTATTTTTATTTTTATTTTTACTTTATCTTATCTTATTTTCAATTATATTTTTTTTCACCTTATTTTATCTTTTATTATCTTTTAATTTTATTTACTTATCAATTTATTTTTATTTGAATTTTCAACTTATTTTATTACTACATTTTGTTCTTTTTAAAAAAATATATTTAAAAAAAGGAAGAGAGTCAACTTTTGGGTATCTGTATATTACTGTGGTTGTGGCTGCAGACGTAACAACGTTAGTAGGGTGGCTGGAAGGTAACACGCCTCATGCTTTTGATCATTGTCAAAAATTCAAACAGAATATACATGAAATGGGAAATTGGCATGGTAATAACAACAACATAGTCATTTGAAAAGAGGACAACTTCCTAGCACAAAGGGGACAACTCACTCTTAAGAGAGAGGGGACAGTTTCAAAACACGGTTCATAATACACAACAAGAGAGATAAAGAAAAGGGATGGAGCTGGCTAGCCAGAGCAAAAGGGGAAGAATTAATATTGAGACAAGTCCACCGGCACCGGTACAAGCACAAGGAAGCTACAATAGGTAAGCACCGTTCAATTCTTGAATGTTGGATGAATGTGAAATTGTCTGGTCTTTGAATGAATGATATCGTGTTGTGTTACGTTTGTGATGCTTTATTTGTTGCTGATTCATGAGAGTTGTTGTTGTTGAGTGTTTGAGAATATAATCCATGGCCACCCACATTAATACATGTGCATCACATTTCTCACACATTCCTTTGTCCAACATCAATGCTTTCCCCGTTCAAACCCCAACTGAACCCCCACAACCACAGATTCCCTCCATCTATCCATACCATCTTTATACTTCATCTTTCCAGCCAACGAGACACACATCATTGAACCCATTTTCCATCCAACTTTCGCTTCATTTTATCATAACTGCCAACTCGTACACCAACAATTTCACTCCCTTCCTCAACACTCTACATAACCAACACACTAGCATTGATCACAACCTTCATTCTACACCTTTTCATCATCTCCATTTTCCTTCATCTACAACTTGCACATAACAACATTCATCTTTAACTCATCACATTTCACTCTTTTCCTCCACCAACAACTAAGCACCCACACACTGTCCTAACCAGCGCAACCATCACCTTCAACTTTCACAAGCACAAATTCAATCTCAAATCCCACTTTATCCATTATCACCAACCTTCGTCTTCCAGATAGAGAACACAAAAACCATCATCACTATCACACATTCTTCCATCATCAATTAACCTTTTACCTCATCTTTATCATTCATCTGCGTAAATAAAAAAAATAAACACAAACAACACCAAGCAGTCATGTTTCATCTTCCCCAATCACATACATCGAATCAGAAATAGAGAAACCAAGAGAAGAAAGGTAATCGTTGGCAACAATGCTGCCGACGAGTCAGAGTCTCGAACGATGGCAGCCTTGGTCGAGACAGTCGCAAGATTTGGTATTAAAGTGAGTCATGTCGAGTTGGAGTTCAAGCAGAGGTGCGTGGCCGCGCGATAGTGGCGAACCCAGCGATAGTGGCTCACGCGAGAAGGGGAAAGACAGGGTGGCGACACTTCTGACGTGGGCGACGTCGCCGACGACGCTCTTGGCTGGCCATTGCGAGGAAGAAGTCGCCTAGGTCTCGTAGAGAGAGGAAACAAGGAGAGGAAGCGATTTGAGAAACTTGGCTCTCGCCGGCGATGCCTCCAATGGTGACCGTTGTCGATAACGTCGTCTCTCGCTGGCAGTGGGACGTGCGGTGGTGGCACTAGCTATTGGAGACGTTATGGTTTGCGTTGAGAATGAAGGAAGGGAACCTGATTTCCTTTGCGTACTCCCATCTTAATGTCTGCACTCCTTTTTTTTGTAGAATTGATTGAGTCATTTACTTCGTGCATGCTCTCTTCTTAATCCCGCAGCCTTTATGTCTTTGTTTATTATTTTTGAGCCTACTTTTGTGTTTACTTCATGCACCTCACACATTACTTCATGCACCCTCATATTTTTGTTTTTCCACTTTTATTCTTTTTTTAATTAAATTTCACCATTATAATTTTCTTTCTAAAAAAAAGAGAAAACAAAAACATTTTAAAATTATAAAAATTAAGGAAATAGAAGAAAAAAATCTAAAAAATTAGAAAAAAAAATGTTTTCTTTCTCCTTTTGTGTTTGTCCAACCACTCACGTCATGTGACCCAAATTTTCTAATAATTCAAAAATACCAAAAAATATATAAAATTTCAAAAATATTAAAATATCAACATTTTCAAAAAAATATATTTTTAAGATTTAAGTGATCCTTGATTCTCCATTGAGATACGTAGGAGCAAGGTTAGTCCTTATCAATTTCACTTCCAAAAAATTAAATCATTTTCCAAATAGTTCCACTTTCATTTTCCAATCTAAGTATGCCTCTAATTTTCTTTCCCATGGAAATGAGGAAGGTCAACCCTAACTTCTCTAGGCTCTTGGTGTTCACGCTCCCTTCTTGGCCTTCTAGGTGGAGGAGGGTGATAGTATCAGTTCAAAATCCTACTATCCTCCTCATAGTGTGTAAGTTGTGTATTATGTTGGGAGCTTCTCCTTGAGTTGCTCACACTCTTACTCCTACTTTTGCTTTGTCTCAACTCCTCTTGAACTTTAACTTGTTTTGCATTAAGTATCCTAAGCTCCTCGTCTAAGTTTGTAAGATATTCACCCCTTTCAACTCTTTCTTTTTCTTTTAAAATGGATTCTTGTCTTTGCCAAATTTTTAGTAACTTTAGTTCTTTAGCCATGTGTTGTAAACTAGGCACTTCACTATAATCACTACCAATTTGGTAAGATGGAGCCTTAAAAGGAGATTTAGACATCTTAAAGTTTTCAAAAAGATGCTATGCAACAAACAAACTTGTATTTCAAATTCTAATTCCTTGAGGGATTTAAGAAGCAAAAGAACTTTGAGTTCACTTCCAGGAAAGGGAGGAGAATCACTAAGGATTACTTAAAATCCAAGCCTTTCCTTGCCAAAGCTACCTCAAGCCCTCTTACACCTAACCTCTCAAAGGGAATTAGGTTTGAAAAGCAAGTAGACTCACACTAAACTACAAACAAAAAGAAAGCAATTAAGGAAAGCAATTAAACTAAACTAT
>Ga0099823_1007664_pt1 | contig 10974 bp, 6 predicted proteins | sample CowpearedBW_FD_76831 | JGI IMG/M metagenome (GOLD analysis project Ga0099823, IMG submission 76831) | Root nodule microbial communities of legume samples collected from California, USA - Cow pea red BW | ecosystem: Host-associated > Plants > Roots > Nodule | place: USA: California | collected... | reverse complement strand
ATAATAAGAAAATTTTGTTCTAGTTATTTTGGGTTAAACAACACTTTTAGTATTTAATAATTTGGTAATTATTAACAAAAGTGAATTTTTATACTTAAAACTTAATCTTTAATTTCTAATTAAAGATAACATGCCACCCAAAGAATAGAATCTGGTCTGACTTCAATTTGTCTCCTTTTTAAAAATATTTTACTAATTTTAAAAAATAATACTAAATCAAATTAAAGTGGTGATTTTATATTTTGTTTGACAAAGAAAAAAATATGAAATAAAAGATAAATGCGTGAAAAATACATAAAAAGTTACTTTTTAATTGAAAAAAAAAGTATTGTTTTGTTTATCAGTAAAATTTTTTATAAAAAATTTTATTTTCATTATTCGTAATAAAAAGAGTGAATTTACAAAAAAGCATTATTAATTATGAGTGTCATAAAAGTCTAAAAATACATTTCAATCCATAACATTCTAATTACATAACAAACTTTCTAATTTTTCTTTGCATTTTTAATGGAAAATATAACTGGAACCCACCACCAAATTTCTCTTCTTTTTCTTCATCCTTCACTCCAACTAACCACTATACTTTCTCCCATTTCTCTTCTTTCCTTTCCTCCTCTCCCTCTCTCTCTCTCTCTTCCACATTACCAAAGACTTAGACTCAAATTTCCATCGTCTAACATATCAAAACCAACTAAATTAATCCATTTTTATTAAATTTCACGTTTTCACTCTTTTTCTACAACCACTTATAATCCAAAACCAAACACGCAACACAAAAAGATAATTCGTGTTAAGGAGATATTATGACAGAAAAGTGTTGGTGTATCATTTATCTAAAATATCCATCTAACCATTAATTAACCATTACATGGCAATACATATTTATATAGCATATTTATTTACGTTAAAGAGATATTTATAATAGAAAAGGGTCGATAGTGTTGCTCTAAAATCTCCATCGAAACATTAACTATTTAATTATTACATGACAATATGTACCAGAAGATAAAGCATGCACGTAGAAGGATATATTAGCAGCTGACAGAGACAGTGGTGCTTAAAAAAACACGCTTTCTATTAACTAACATAACACAAAACAAAACCATATCCAAAATCAAATCACACTCCATCTTCTTCGTACCTATATAAACAACACAAACCCTTTCTCAAACCCCCAAATCCTCACAACAACACTAAAATGGCTCTTCTCAACCCATTTTCCTTTTTCCTCTTCTTCCTCCTATCAACATGCTACGTTCCAAATCTTTCCAATGCAACTTCTCGTGCCTCTAACCGCATGTTAGCTTTGGTTCAGAACCAGCCACTTGTGTTAGAGTACCACAAAGGTACCCTCCTCAAGGGTAACATCACCCTCCATTTTTTCTGGTACGGCACATTCACCTCCACGCAACGCTCCATACTCATCGACTTTGTCCAATCGCTGAGCTCCACGTCATCGTCTCGTACCCCTTCTTCCGTGTCTTCGTGGTGGCGAACCACCGCGAGCTACAGAGGAGGTCCCTGCACCCTCGTCGTCGGGAGCCAAAGCCTCGACGGAAACTACTCCCTCGGGAAGTCGCTGAACACGGACAAACTACTCGCGTTGGCGTCCAAGGCGAACTCCGAGGCTCACGTGGTGCACGTGATCATGACATCCGCTGACGTGGCGGTGGAGGACTTCTGCATAAACCAGTGTGGGACCCACGGGTGGGGGAAGAGGAAAGACGGCGAGAGGGTGGCGTACGCCTGGGTGGGGAACCCAATCACGCAGTGTCCGGGGCAGTGCGCGTGGCCCTTCCACCAACCCATTTACGGTCCGCAAACGCCGCCGTTAGTGGCGCCCAACGTAGACGTTGGCGTTGACGGCATGGTGATAAATTTGGCCACGGTTCTCGCGGGGTTGGTGACGAACCCGTTCGAGGATGGGTACTACCAGGGGCCGCCGAGCGCGCCGCTGGAGGCGGTGTCGGCGTGCACCGGAATCTTTGGGAAGGGGGCGTATCCGGGCTACCCCGGGAATGTTCAGGTGGACAAGACGACGGGGGCTAGCTACAACGCCGTCGGGGTGCGCGGGCGGAAATTTTTGCTGCCGGCGATGTGGGACCCGCTCATCTCCAACTGCAAGACGATGGTGTGAAAAGGAATAAGGGGTGTGTGGATAGAGTATTTGGGTTTGTAAACTGTGTGTGTAAGAGAAGAATGATTTGTAAGTTTCCTCGGAGGGTTATCATTCTTTTTTTCTTTTCTGTTTTATTTGGAATCTTAATTTATTTCTTAAAATAACTAACAGAGTAAATTACAGCAAGATATTAATAACTAACCTTCGTTAGGTACATGTAAAACATGTTATTAAAATTTAAAGAGATATATGTTTAATGTAGAAAAAGAGTCAATATAATATTTCTAAAATCAAGAAGAGGGTTATGTCAAATTTTAAAGAAACTTGACTGTCAATGTAATTCCTGAAAATTTTAGAAGATACTGATGTAATTTAAAATATATGAATTGATTAGATATTAATTTTTATCTTAATCTCAATATAAATATTTTTCATTATAGTAATTATAAAATGAATGAGCTTAAATTTTGGTTCTTTTTATTTTATTTGCATAAAAATTGAAATTATTATTTTAAGTACATGTGAGAGAATTTTTATTTATTTGATTATCTGAAAGCAACTTCATAACTAGTTTTCATTCACATTTATATTGGTTTTTGCGCTGATTATTATGGTTTATATCCGATGAGATATATTATTGTGAGACTTGTTTATAACTTTATCCAAATCACTATAATTAGGATGTTTTATCAAATTTAAGAGAAATAAAGGTTCGCCTTGACCCATTTTAATTTGTTTGTTGCTAACTCCTTAAAAATGGTCTGGCTGGTTAAAAGTTTTTGTCCGTCGTATTTAGAAAGCCCATCCTAAAAAACGAAAAAACAAAAACTTGTTAATTCATAAAATCAACTTAAACTGACAAATTTAACTAAAGATATAAAATATGTTAATAAGTTGAAGAAAGCTTAAGTATAATTTTTGTAATTAAAAAAGAGTTTATTTATAAAATTAATTAATAATGATAATAAATAATAAATAAACATAATTTTGTCCCACGGCCCATCCTTATACACAAGCTTCTCTGTTGGGCTTCGAAATTGTGATGGCTCCTCTTGTCCAGCCCAAATATGTTGATTTTTCTTACAGAATTTATTTTTAGTTAAGTTAGATATTATATTTTTGATCGGTTTTGTTTAATTATTTTTTTCATAAGTCATTTTAATACTATGTTAGCTAGGTTGTTAAAAGAAAGGCACGTTAAATAGTTTATTTAACCAAACTATTATGCATACTTATGGACACGTAAACATAACAAAAGTGTCACACACTATCATCGTAAGTGTCACACACTATCATGAGATTTCAACTTTTCAACCAACAATGCATTTCCATTTTGATGAGAAACCAAATTTTTGTGACATATTTTTATCAAAAGGGTCCTATATTGTTTATTCATTGATATCAAAATAATTAATAAGGCCTTGTTGGGGGAAGCTTTAAATATTGCAACTAATAATATAATACTCGAATACTTCTCTTGTGTACCTTTCTATTCCCGTCATCATTTTTTTTATTTATATTCAAGTTTCCTAAAGAAAACAGCAATATTAATTTTCGAAAGATAAAAAAAAGTATTAAAACCCTACTAGTTAGGGTTTGAGTTTCTAGGGTTAGTTAGGGTTGTTTTTCCCTTTTGTGTTATGTGGTGTAATAGGATCTATTTAAGGTAGAATCCCTCCTTTGCTTTGAACAAATTGAAGTAATAGTCAGAAATCAAAGATAAGTTTTTGCTTACCTTTCACTTATGCTTTCTCTCTATCTTCCACGTTTTTCGCCCTTCATCTTTTTTCGTTGCTTACGCCCCTAATTCGTATGCCTAGGGTTTCTACTCTGAAGGAAGAAAGGAGAGCTTCTCTCTCGTGTTTCATCATGTTGTTAGGGCTTCAATATGGTATTAGAGCAGGTTCATAGCCGAATCTATTTCACTTTCCCACTTTGTTCTCCTGCCTAAGTGGCCAGCCGCTTGCAAGAAAGGTTCTTGCACAATGGAAGATAACAACAACAACAACAAAGAAATCAAGTCAGAGGTTAGCAGTGCAAGTCACCATCTGCAAAGATTGGATCTTGATCAATCTCTTATACCTACCAGTCCATACTACATACATCTCGGAGAGAACCCATGACAGGTTCTTGTGTCACCATCTCTAAATGAGACTAACTACAACTGATGGAGCTGAAACATGAGAAGGGCTCTCACGTCCAAGAACAAACTGAAATTTGTGGATGGCAGTATCAGAATTCCTACAATAGATGAACCCATCTATGAAGCATGGGAAAGGGCCAATGTCATGATTTTATCTTGGATCATTAGGACTCTTTTTCCTCAAATTGCAGAAGCGTCATTTATATTGACTCTGCCAAAGACCTTTGGGATGACCTAAAGGAAAGATTCACAAAATGAGATTATTTTCGCATTTCAGACCTTCTTCAAGAAATGCACTCTACTAGACAGAAAGAAAGGAGTATCACTCAATTCTTTACTGATCTTAAGATTATCTGGGAAGAGTTAAAGTTTCTAAGGCATGTTCCCAACTGTATTTGTGGTAAGCCTTGTGAATGTAGTCTTTCTAAAATCTTTATCAAACAAAGGGAAGTGGAATATGAGATATGTTTCCTAAAAGGTCTGAACGATGGTTATAACACTGTAAAAACTAAAATTCTATTGTTAGATCCCCTACCTAACATGAATAAATTCTACTTTCTCATTATGCAACAAAAAAGGCAGAACAATGGTACTGCTGATATAAATTTTGAAAGTAAGGTCTTCTTTAATGCCTCTGAAAGGCATTATAAGTCTCAAGAATAGAAAAATTGGAGAGGTCACGACTAAGGTTTTGGTTCTCGGTCTCAGGGAAGGGGAAGAGGTCAGAATCACACTATAAAAGAATGTTACTCTAAACTTGGCTATCCCCCTTGGTACAAGTAGAGGAATGAGTACAACAACAATTCCAAAGAAAACAAGAGTCAAGATAAAATAGAGTAGCAGGTTTGCAATTTGAATATGAGGGAGGAACCAAGTGACAAAAAAAATATCAAGGATGAAGTTGTGAAGGGGATGACAACAGAACAAATGCAGAAGCTGCTAAAACTCCTAAATGACTCTGATTAGTTTGGACACAACATCAACTAGATAAAGAAACATACCAATTCAACTGACAAAATTCCTTAAAGTAAAAATCTCTAGATTTTGGATATTGGTGTAACTGATCATGTTGCACAAAACAAAGAAAACTTCACCACTTTTTACAGAATAAAGCCTGTAAATATAAAACTACCTAACATAGTAATGTCACTGCTAACTTTGCATGAACAATTCAATTCTCTAAACAAATCATTCTTTTTAATGTTTTATATGTTCCAGAGTTTTCTTTCAATTTAATTTTAGTTCAAACCTTGATCAAGGATTTGAATTGTAACCTAATATTTTCCTCCAAGTGTTGTCAGATACAGGACACTATTACATCATAGATGATTGGGCAAGCTGATTTCAACCAGGGTCTATACTACCTTAATGGCATCCTGTTACTAAAAATTTCGATTTCTCTCCTTGTAATATGCTTAATTGTGCTAAAAGTGGCATTGATACTTGGCATTATAGGCTTGGACACCCTACCCGTAGAATTACTAAACATATTTGTAAAACCTTTCCTGATATTCAATCTAAATGTTTTAATGTTTGTGATGTTTGCCATTTGTCCAAACAACATAAACTACCTTTCTCCAAAAGTGATATTATTTCTGAATCTTGTTTTGATCTTGTTCATCTTGATATATGGGGACCCATAGGCATTCCATCCATTCATGGTCATAGATATTTTCTAACTATGGTAAATGATCATTCTAGGCACACTAGGATTTTTCTTATGCATGCCAAATCTGAAACCAGAAAACTTATTCAAAATTTCATAATTCATATTAAAAATAGGTTTGACAAAATCATTAAGTGCTTTAGATATGATAATGGACCTGATTTTAACTTTTTGGATATATTTGATGCCTATGGGATAAATCATCAGAAAAGTTGTGTAGAGACTCCACAACAGAATTTTGTTGTGGAGAGGAAACACCAACACATCCTAAATGTAACTTGCAGTCTGCTATTTCAATCTAACATGCCTAAAGCTTATTGGTGTTATGCTCCTACGCATGCCATTCGTATCACTAACAAATTACCTACTATTGTCCTAAATAACAAATGTCCTTATGAGATCTTAGATAAAAGACCTCCTACTTTCCTCAATCTTAGAGTTTTTTGAACTTTATGATTTGCTAGTACTCTTGATAATCACCGAACCAAACTGGACTGAAGGGTTAGAAAATGTGTGTTTTTAGGTTTTAAAACTGGGATTAAAGGATATGTCCTCCTTGACACCTTAAGTATATAAATTTTATCTCTAGGAATGTGATATTCTATGAAAATATTTTTCCTTATAAGGATATGGAGCAGTGTATTCAGACCGGTGGTGATCATCATACTCAGATTTCTTACTAAGGGAAGGAGGTCATTCCCCCAATAGTGATAACGATTTACATCAGGTTACTGCCAGAGAAACTACTAGAGATAATGTTGAAACAGAGTCTATTCCTGACACTATTAGTGATGTTTCTACCAATAATGAAGACAATGACCAGCCAAATGACAATGATCAAGGCCTAGGAGATACATACCCGCGAAGATCGAAAAGGCAAAGAAACGTTCCTTCATATCTAAAAGATTATATATACCAGGCGAACAATTCCATGAACCCTAAACACTTTGTAAGTAATAAGTTTGTTCATAAATCCAATTACCCCATTAGTTTTGTTCTTTCATACAGTTCTTTGTCTAAGGAACACCTAAATTACACTCTTGTTGTTTCTACTTATCATGAACCACAATCTTATACCGAAGCTTGTAAAGATAGAAAATGGGTTGATGCTATTAACAAGGAAATAAAGGCCCTTAAAAGTAACGAGACTTGGGATTTTGCAAATCTTCCTAAGGGAAAGAAACCAATAGGATGTAAATGAATTTTCAAGATTAAAGACAATTCTGATGGCACTATTGAAAGACAAAAAGCTAGACTTGTAGCCAAAGGCTACACTCAGTTAGAAGGAATCAATTTTATTGACACTTTTTCTCCTATTGCTAAGCTCACAATTGTTAGACTTATCTTAGCCATTGCAGCCACAAAAGATTGGTATTTACACCAACTAGATGTTGACAATGCCTTCCTACATGAGAACCTTAATGAAGAGCTATACATGGACTGTCCTCTAGGACTTCAAATCCCTTAACTAGGTCAAGTATGCAGGTTAACCAAGTATACATCTCTAGAAATCTTTTCTTTTATATTCTCTTTGGTGAGGACATTAGTGCATTATCATACATAGCTTGGGAGAGGGAAATAGATGATTTGGTGCATTCATTCCATATTAGACAGAGTAAATACTACATTCTTACTTTATGCATTTCTAGTTTTGTAGGACATGCAAGAGAGTGGTGGGAATATAGGCAGTCTAAAGTGGAAAGAGGAAGAAAATCTCTCATTCAAAATTGGAGTGAGTTGAGAGCATGCATGAGAAGAACTTTCATTCCACCTTCCTTCGATTTAGATCATGAGATAGAGAAAAAGAAAATTGAGATAACAAGAAGGAAGGAGGAGAAACTCACAATACTCTTAAGAGAGATTAGGGAGTTGGAAGAAAAGGAAAGAATAAGAATTCAGAGAAGAGAGCAAAATGAAAGAGAGAAATTTGAGCAAGAATTGAGAGAAGAAGAAGAGTGAAAGGTGGAAAGACTGAGAGAAAAAGAGGAACAATTGAGAAAAGAGAGAAAATATGTGAAGAAAAAGAGAGAGAAGACAAGATACAGAGTTTAAAAGAAAAGAGGAAGAGATTGAGAGAAAAGAAAGAAAAGAAATAATGCTTAGGGAAGTAGGGAAACAACATCTTACTCCTTGCATAGACTTCAAGGGAGTAATCCCATCTTTCAACTTTCCCTTATTTGTCATTAAGGCTTTTGTCTTAGTTCTCCCTAAAATTGTTTTTCTACCTTCACCAATCATTTCATACTTCTAAAAATATTTGCAAAAATTAACCTTTGACTTAAAGATACCTTTTAGGTCACAATTAAGTAAAAGGGAAAATCCATATTTTTTTGCGAAATGGGCCTTATTGAAAATGTTTCCAAACATAAAAGCCCATCTTCATGTGTCTTTAGAAAATGTAATATGCATGGTATCCAGAATTTTAATGAAATTTATTTGATAATTATTACAGATGTTTTTTTTATCCTGGAGGAACAAAGCTTCCAAAGCTGTAGGCCTTAAACAACCCTCTTAATTTGAGGACAAATCCTCTTTAAGAGGGATGGGATGATGAATCTATCCCAAGGCTTATGGCTTGGGCCAATGGCCTGGCCTATTTCTTTTATTTATTTTAATTAAATAAATGTTTACATCTAATTGGACCTTTTGTTTAAATGCAGACCATTTACAAACCTGTTCCACGTTGTAGGCTTTTGATTGTTGCAGCCCAATTTCCAACAACATATGTAGCACGCTTTCTGCACACCATTGTCACGCGTGAAAAAAGCCCATGTGGCATCAATACATGAAGCCAATTTCCCTTTTTGTACCTGTGTGCCTTCACCGTAAGTGTTGGGCTTCTATTTAATGATGTAAGCAAGCGGCCCAATGACATCCAAAAAGAGCGTCACCTAATGTTGCACACATGGAATGGAATTGGGTTTCAGGATGCTTCTACCAGCCCAATTTGTGCTGTTCCCAAGAGAAATCAACAAGCGTTCACTACATCTCTACTAGGGTTTACGCCTTCCTTAAGCAGCTAGGGTTTCCCGTTCACGTGTTCTCTCCTCAAGGGTTTGCTTGCATTCATGCATTTCCTACCTCCAGGTTTATGAATCACATGTCCAAACTTTGCCTAGCTAGTTTGTTCCTTTTCCATTAAGGTTTTACAATTTGGCTGTCTTTCTTCTCCTATAAAAGACAAGCCATCGTTCTTGTATCAGAAGTTTTGATGAATAAAAGTGATATTATCCCCTTTCGTCTTAACTCAACCCTAACCCTAGATTAGGTTTTCAACCTCGTCGGGTTACCGAACCAGTGAGAGTTTCCCACTGGAACTCAGTCTTTCGCTACCTGTTTGGTGGTTTTCCACCGAACAAATTGACGATTCTCGGCCTTGAGTGGATTTTTCACCGAAGATTCGCTAAGGCTTGCTTATCACATAACCATGTTTCATCTTCTTTTGTAAGAAAATAATGTATGTTTTTTTTTATGCGTGATGTAGATCAAGCAAGACGGTTTCCTTTAATTAAGTATGCAAGATAAAAGTAGATGTTTAAAATATTTGTTGTTCCCCAAAAATAAAACAAAATAAATACATATACAAAATGATAAGGATAAAAAAAATATTTTTTATTTTTTGGCCCGACGAGGATTGTACCTCGCTCCTACGTATTTTCATTTGGAAAATCAGGGATAACATAATTCTTTGTAAATATAATTGTAGTTTGATATTATTTTTTTTAATTTTAGATTTTAATATTTTTATTATGAAGAGAATCCGAGATTCAACATGATTAAATTATCAAACAAATCTAAGACTTGACATAATATCCAAAAATGATAAAAAAAGAAGTATAATTTATAATTTTTTTATTTTAGATTTTAATATTTTTTATTATTAAGAGAATTTGAGATTCAACATGATAAAAGAATTGGTTATCAAGCAAATCCGAGACTTGACATGTATTCAATAATTATATAAAAGAACTATTTTTTATTTTTTATTTTTTTTTTAAATTAAGAGAATTAAAAGCCTACGAAAGATATTTCTAATTACCAAGATAAAAATAATGTCATCCCAAATAGAAGAAAAGAGAAAGGCCGCGCATATAAGTTAAGTTTCACGTGGATTAATCACTCAAATAGAGACATTCATGCACAATCAGAGTTGTTGCCACAATCGAACATTAAACTTCAACCAACACATATCAATCGTGAATCCAAACCCAAAGTCACCTAACATCCGAACTCCAAACGCATTTAGCCATATAATGGGTCAATCAATCATACACTTGATATTATAATAGAGTAACAGGGTCAAGATTCACAAACCATTAATTTTATTATTCTCACCAGTACATGAATAACATTAGGAGCAAAAAATGACTTACCTTTCAAGGCAATGAACAGGGAAAATCCCAACTAAGAGGTTAATGAGGTGATCCCCTTTACATGTGTGCTCTAGTATTAAAAAAAAATGACAATTTTTTTTTCTGTGTCTTACATTGGAGAGATTTTGTGCTTATATAAACACCTTAGGACACCACTGAAATCCTAGTCTTTAATTATAATAAAATATATGAGGAAGGAATTGGTCCCGATGAAACATATTATAGGAATCAAAGCATAAAATAATATCTAGGGTATTGATTATAATTATTATCAGAAATATTGTATCTTATTATTAGAATAATATATTCTCTGATTGAAAAACAAATCTCAATGAGACACATCACATAAGCATAAAATCAAGATATTTATTATAATTATTATGAAGAATATTGCTTCTAATAATTAGAATAATATCTTCTCTGCCTGAAAAAATTCCAATCACATAAGTATAAAATCAGGATATTTATTCTAATTATTATGAAGAATATTTCTTCTACTAATTAAAATTATACCCTTTCTTAAAAACAAAGATCTTAAAATATCCTTTTCTGACATGTCTTGTGAGGAGTGTAAATAGCAAATAGTGGGGCTGAAGATATGTATGAAACATTTAAGCTCATGTAAAAGGTGTGACAATTAAAAACAAATTGTACTCTTCCTTCTTTTTTTCTT
>Ga0099823_1007653_pt1 | contig 10981 bp, 6 predicted proteins | sample CowpearedBW_FD_76831 | JGI IMG/M metagenome (GOLD analysis project Ga0099823, IMG submission 76831) | Root nodule microbial communities of legume samples collected from California, USA - Cow pea red BW | ecosystem: Host-associated > Plants > Roots > Nodule | place: USA: California | collected... | reverse complement strand
TATATATATTATCTTAAATATCTTTTTTGTTTTATTTGAGATAAAATATATAATAAATATATATATATATATATATATATATATATATATATATTTGTAATTTATCGTATTATATTACGAAAATATATATTTTTGTAAAATATTATAAGAGTTCTACATTAGAGTAGAAAACAAACTATAAATTTAATATTTTTTCAGGATATTTATATAAGTTCTCCTTGAGTAAATATTTCAAAGAATATTTTTTGAAAATTTATCAAACAACTCTTGGTGAGCATGTTTTTCAACACATAAATTTTAACAAACTCAATATACAATAAAAATTGTGGGACCTAAAGATTCAATCTTGTTTTATGTTACATATCAAATCATACTTCATTTTTTCTGATCTATGGTATTAAATATTATTTTTAAAAGTTATTAGGTAATTGAGTATTTATTATTGAAAATATTGGTACAATCACAATTTTTTTTCTTCAATATATCATTTATTTATTAGCCTATAAAAGAGATTACTCGGTGATATTAAGTACGTATGATATATTTTTAAGTTTGACTTATGAATATCCTAATCTAAAACCAGTTACTTGGTAAATATTTCATTGAACCCATTATGACCCTTGCCTTTTCGTCTCATACTATATCAAACTAGGAGCTTCACTATGTTTGAGTGAGTCTTGGCCTCTCTTAATTTGACGTGAAACTGAAATTCATCCTTATTTGAAAATTTGATACATTTTTTTTCTCAAACTTTAAAAACTAATTAATATAATTCTTTTAACATAATTAGGTTAATTTTTATGTATTAAAAGCGTTTCATGTTAATATTTGAGTTGTTTAATGTGTTTGACATGTTCTCGCTTAATGTCACTTGGAAAACACGATTGACATGTAAAAAAATCAATATATTTAGGTTAAAAGGACAATTATCCATTTATTTTAAAAATTTGAAGATCAAGATACCAAAGTTGCAGACAAGGAAAAATTTCAATTTTGCATTAAATTTCAGAGATTAAAAACATGTTAAACTTTTTTTTTAATATATATAAGTTAATATATAAATAAAAGTATTTAATTTTACTTCATTTTTATTATTATTTGATATATTTTTCATAGAAATATAAAAATGATATTTAAGTAATACAGAATAAAATAAAATAAAATATGAAACAAATTAAAAACTTTAAATAAATAATTGGATCATAATCACTACTATAAATTCTCATATTACATGAAATTTTTCTTGCAAATATATTAGAAAAATTTGCAAAAAAAGACTTTTTTCTACCATTTTTTCCAAGAATCTTAATTGGCAGGTAATTCCTTTGTGGATAATTATTTTCTACAACATTATAAAATTTACAAGTATTTCCTTCAAAATATTTTACAAAAAGTGTTTTAGACAAAATATTTTACAAAAAAATCGTAGCAATTTCTTGCAAATTTTTTTTTACAACAAAATTTGTAAGTATTTCTTACAAAAAAATTTTCAAAACACAATTAACAGAACATATGAGTTTTTTTAGTGGTGAATATTACAAACAAATAAAAAAATATCTTTAAGAAATTGTTTAATTAATATTTAAAACCGTGAAAAAAACGCATACATATATACTCATTCTATAAAAATTTATATCAATTAGATATAAGATAAATATTAAAATAAGGAATAAGATAAAGGTAAATGCTTCACACGGTTTTTTTTTATCGTCCCTGTTTTTTTTTTATCAGCAAAGAATAAAATTTAATTAAGTAGAGCATTTGAGGGGTGTTCTAACCCTTATACAAAAAAACACAATCTGTAAGTGTTGATGCATAACTTAGCAAGAAAGAACCATCAACCAAAACCTACCCAAAACAAAGAGGTAGCCTTAATATATCACCATGACACTATACAGAAGACTCTGCGGTATCTATGAAACTGTTGACATTCATTGTCCCTCCCTGTTAAGCATCCATTTTATTAATTTTCTCTTCTCTCCATTTTATTAATTTTCTCTTCTCTCTTTCAGTAGACTCAAATAATTCTTCATTGAGATATGTTAGAAAACTTACTGACTTCAATCAAGGAAGTGAAATAGTATTAGGTTTCAAATGTTGATTGGTGTAATATTTAGAAAATTTGTATTAATATTTTTTATTAAATAATATTTACTAGTTTTAAATATATATGTATTATTTGTAATAATGAAAATTATATTCTATATAAGTTTTAAATAGATACGTCCTTATAATATTCTTATATAATTTTTAATTAGACATATATACCTACCTTTTTATACCTCAGTAAATAACATTCATATTTTTGTTTTGTTTTAAAAATATTATGTTACGTAGATCTTCTTTTATTCTTTAAAACTTTTATTTTTATTTTTATAATTCTTTTATTTAAAAATAATATAGTATATTTAATAATTAGATAAAGTGTGATCATTTTATTAAAAAAATCATTTTAAAGCAAGGAATTCTTGTGGTGATTTGATATGAAATGTGAGAAAGGTAAATCCTATTTCTCCATATATCTTTTAGAGCAACAAATAAATAAATAGATAAGAGTGTCGGAGTATGAGATTTGTTAGTTTGCAAGAAGCATGTCTTTCTATTTAAAACCATTGCTGTCTCGAAACATATACAAATTTAGAGGACCTGCGTACATAGTACAGAAGGAAACGTTAAAGGACCCACGCTGTCTAGGCGTTTGTCCTCTTCAGAATTGAAAGTGAAAGTTACATTTTTATTGCAAAATTTACGCTATATCAAACAATTTTTACACATAGCAGAATCAGTTCCTTTTATTAGTGTAAGATCTCTTGTAAAGAGTAAAGTAAAGACATTCCATTAGATTATATTTTCTAGAAATCATCAAGCATATCTCCATAGGCTATTACAAATCTGTGTATATAAATATAATGTTGCAAATTACATTCAAAGTTGTTAACTCTCGATAAACAAGAGAGAGTTCTAAAAAGGGTGTTCACGAAACAAGGGGAAAGGATGGAAACAGTGAAAGACCCCTTAGGTTTGAAACATTCCATGGCTAATCTAAACAAGCAAAACGGCAGTTATTTCAGTAGTCGCTTTCACAAAAGGAGAAAGTTAATAATATACAATGTTTTTTTGTTTGATTTGAAAGCCATGTTTGCCTCAATTGCTTTCAAACTATAGAGTACACATTTTCACACAAGAAAAACTTAAACAAAACCAGTTTTACTCCATTTATTAAGAGTAATACAAAAGTAAAAACACTTTACTGTTTTATTCTAACCAAAGCAGTGTAAGATTTTGATTTCTTTTAGTCTCAAAATAACTGAGCTGGAAGCTCAAACAACTTTGGGCCACACATTTACTCTATCACTCCCTGTTGGTTTTGATGTAATTAAGAAACATGTACTGATTAAGAAGAAGTGGCGAGGTCCACCCACTTTGTCTCATCTTTGTTAACTATGTAGAACAATATTTGTTCTATTAAGTGGAAGGTGGCACGTGAAAATGGCAGGTTCCTTTTTCTTTTTAAAGAAAGACCTAGAGGTTATTGATTTATGTAGCTACTAATAGACTATAAAACACACGGATGCATACTTTTTCTCTTCTTCTACTTCTAGGGTGTTCTAATGCACTTTTATAACGTGACTTCTTCTGACTACTTTTTTTTTTTTGTGTAACTGTTGTTGATAGTTGCACCACTTCTGATCAGCCATAAATAAGCATGTCCAATGTTCATTGTTACCGTTGCCAGAAAAAAAATTTACTCTGTTATTATTTGTTTATAAGGACCAAATAATTCTCCACCTCTTTACAGTTCTTTCCCCTAAAACTCGTATTCATGTTTAGAATTAAAGTTCATAAGTACAATTGTGTACGTAATTGTAATGTCTTCCGAAAAGGACACTGCATGTAGGTGACTTGATCCTCGCGGATTAATGATATTTGTATGATTTATGAATTTGTATAAAGTGTTGTTTGTACTCACTCAACATATATAACACCTTGCACATATACTAGCCTGCAGTTTTTGACATATAGGATGGATAGCAGAAGTTGATAAAACGTAGACGTGAAATGAAGTTTTACAGAGATGAAGTGAGTGTGAGTGGTTAATATGTGATGAAAATGGTTTTGTGTTAGTATTACATTAATATCTCCCGACAATCATATGTCGGGAAATTAATAAACATGGGAAGGAGGGTTGCACCGAATATAGGCTCCAATAGTCAAAGGGAAGGGGATGGAGACATGGCATCTAGGATGGGGTATGGAAATCTAACAGAGAATCAAACCTGTGGGACTCATTTTGGGCTCAAACATCCATCCCATTATGAATGCACAATTACCAAGAACCCTAACAATTTATTTGATTTTCATCACCCCACTATCAACAAATACCGGAGAGAAAGATGAGAGGTTTAGGTGAAAAAGCAGTAATGTTTTGCTCATACATTTCGTGGGTGGTCATCAATGTGCACTCAGATTGGGAAATGAATGAAGTTTTCTAAGAAAGGACCCGGCCTATTAACTTCTTTTCATTGTATATGTATATATTTCAATTCATGTTTTCAAATTTTGTCCCACTTTCCCATTTATGTTGTGTTGCAGGCCCATAAATGATCGAGATAGTTATATGCTTGAATTTAAGTGGGTATGTACAAAGATGCTCACTGGCTTATCTAGATCCGCGTAAGCCTACCAAATCTCTAACCATGGAAATCAAACAAAATAACACCATTAAATCTTACTCTGCCAAAACAATACTATCTTATGCCATATCTCTAATCCATGTACGCTTTATAGCACAATCTTATACTTACTATCGCCTTAATTAACAGTTCATTTTAATGGTGTTTAAAAAGTTTAATAAACTAAACTCTGTAAGAACTAAGCTTGTTTGAGCTTATCTAGAAAACAGTTTGTCCAAATCGGAGTGCTTTTCGGTTGGCAACCGTTTTCTCAAATTTAAACTGACTTGTTTGGAGTTAAATTGTATGTTTTTTTATTCATATATTGTAGGTAGAAGAATTTATTCTCCTCTCTAAAACTAATCAGTTTTTCTGGTTTAGTTTCTTAAAACAATTCAGTTTAGGTTTAACAAAACGCTTCAGATGAATCTTTTTGACAAAATCAGTTTAGTTTTTATAGATATGTTCATTTGGTTTAGCTCAAGTGTTTTTTCTATAACAACCCTAGTTTTTTCTTTTGAACAGCAAGCCTTAGTTTATTTGTTTGGTAATGCAGATGGTTTAACACTATGCGTATGTAACAATTCAGGCGTGTTATTAGCTAACGTTATCATTTGATCTCTCGGAGCAGTATATAATTCGGCACATTTTTGTTTGTGATAAATGATATTGTAAATGTTACCTTGCATACCAGGAAACCTTTGCATTAAGTCAATGTATAAAAGACAACACGTATACGTAAGAACAATTCCATCACATAGTTGCAATAATCAGTTTTTTTTTTTTTTCTGCGAACTTTCTGTCAGATATGAAATCATTAATTCCTGATCCCTCATCAAATTACTTTACACTGGACCTTTTCCACCCAGTTTTTCCAATAAAAGTGCGAATTTCAACTAAACTCGCGCATTTACCCATGCACTTAACTTGTATTAGAATCTGAAGCAAATTTTTGAAACTTGCAAAGAACCCGGCGAAGGTTTGGTGATTGCATGCCATTCTAAAAAGTGATGTTCTTTATTAATCAACACAATTGAAGAGCAAGTTATGAAAAAGAGTATAGTGATTAAATTAAGAGCGGTTTGGCGTCATCTGAAACTGAGAGAGAGAGAGAGAGAGAGAGAGCAATGGTGGGTTGTTGAGGGTGGTAAATGTGAAAATTGATGTATGATACCAAAAATATGGACGCATTTGGAGGAAAGTAAATGTAATAAAACAAAAAATTTGGAGCCCGCAATTTACTTTAATGAAACGCACTCCCATGCTTCACTAGCAATTACTGCTGCCTATTTGTCACAAAGGTGGTACCAGCCACCCTGCCACAGAACAACACAGTGACCCCGCATAGCATAGAAGAGAAGAGAAGAAAAAAGAGAGAGGTGCTTCAAAGTTGCAAACGGATCATCGTAGACACGGAGATGCCGTGTCTAAACATTGAAACCTACCATCATTGTAATTATTGTTCCAATATGGAACTCCGTAGAGACGAGACAAGTTGCAGATATTTGCCTCTCTACTACATCTCATCACTACCATCTGCAACATCCATTTTCCTGCCACCTTCCTTATTTATTAATTTCTGCCATCTATTATTTCTCCGCTTTGTCCTCCGTGACATCATCTATCTCTCTCTCTCTCTTGTTACCACATTTGCCTCTCATCTTCGTAATTGCTACCTCTAATACCACGCATCTATGTTCAGAACTATGTCATCTTCTTTTCGTATCTATGCATAGATCAGTCCTCTGAAACAATATCAGAACCAAGTTATAAACAAAATAACTGACCATCTTCTTAAAGTAGATTCATTTCTCAATCACTATTTTCCTTCTCTGAAATTAATATATGCGCTTGTGGGGCAAGCCAAATTGCTCTGCTTATTCATTCCACTTGCTCATCAAAATTCCTGGTGTGCCAGTTGCACTTTTTTTGTTTTCGATCATACACGTAACATATACTACATGCACATGATACTATACAAGTACACCACACAGTTTTCTTTACAGATTATAACTTTACTGATAATGTTTCTAGTAGCGTTGTCACTGAGTAAAACACCCTAAAGTAAATACGAATAACCAAATAATTAGCATGGAGAGATATTCATGGAATCAATTAAAAAATTAAATAGTCTACTGTGAAAAGAAGAAGAAAACTTTGTTAGAACCTTTTAGCATCCATTAGATTACACTGTGAAGAAGTGACGTTGAAGTTTTGAGGAGCATATCTTAATTGAACGTTGTTGAGCTTGACCCAACACAGAGCCATGGGTCTACTGTTCATGAAACAACAGTAGGATCATTTCATAGCTGCGAAGATGCGACAAATTTTTAGTTACTTCATCTGTGTCCTACTTTTTTTAAGGAAATATTGCATGGACCACTCATGCTATTCAATACTTACAATAAGAGTGAGGAGGATAATCAAAATGTTAAATGAGAGAATAGAAAAAGTTAACGTGTTGTTCTATGTATTTATATTCTTATTTATAATAATTGACATACCTAATACATGTCATAGAAATGACGTTCATACAAATCTAAAATAGTCAGTTATTTCAGAGAATAAAACTAGTTATCGTTGTTACTATTGTTGGAAGAATAGCCAATACCAACCAATTTCAACAAATTATTCATTTTTTTAATCTCACGTGTACAGGTTAAATATTTCTTTACCGTCATTATATTAAAAAAAAATTAAGCAACTTTTTAAAGTAATGTGGTTCTCTATTTCTTTTTTGGATAACTCGATTCTCTTATCGATGAATACAAATTAACTTATCAATGAGAAATAAAGCTTTTGAAAATAACTTTAAAATAATTATCTTTATTCTTTTATTTATTTTATTGCACGTCAACAATTAATGATGAATTATTTTTTAAATTATTAAATTAAAAAAGTATTGGGATGAAAAAGAAGGCTCTTTTAATGAATAAGTTACCCCTTTTCTTTTATCAATATATATACTTGTCTATGTAGAAAACGACTATTTATTTTTATTGAAATAAAATAATTAAATTATTTTATTAATTCATATTTTCAAATAAGATCATGATATAAATGTGAACTTTGACATCCCACGTCATAGTAACAAAATGGAGTCTTGGCCCCAAACTTTTTTATATTTATATAAATTAACATATAACTTAAAATATTTTTTTAAAATTTTAATATATTTTATATATTTGGTATCCAAAATTTTTTATACACATATAGGGATATCAATGGGGCGGATAGAGTAAAGGTAGTAGCTCCTTATACAGATAAATATATGTCTCGTACCCCTACCCATATCTGTATGGATATCCGTTATGCGGGTTTTCGCATATTTTTTTAATATCCATGGGTACCCGCATGTATTTACAAAAGAAAATTTTAATATTTAACAACATATTTTAACCATAAATTCAAATAAAAATACAATACATAACATTATTAAATTTCAAACAAAGTGAAAATAACCCATTTAAATAGGGTTGAATAACAATTTACAAATAAATGTAGATTTTTTAAAACCAATTGACAAAAAATAACTCATTCAAAATCAATGTGTTAGAGTATAGCGGGTTCGAGTATCCACATATACATATACTATGATATTCGTACTCACCTCATTAACATGAGGGTATCAAAAATACAAAAAATACCCGTATTCGTTACAAGTGGATATTCATTTATAATATTCATTTCCTACTTGTTGCAGGTTTTATCCGCGGATATCCGTGGATACTAATTTTTTTTAACATCCTTATACATATCTATATAAAAAATTTTGCAAACTAAACAATTTTAACATAAAAAAAAATATTTGTTGAAGATTCGCAACTACAAAATCCATCAATTATTTCTCATCACATGAAAATTTATTAAAAATAATAAATAAATAAAAAAAGCAAAAGACCACAGTAAACCCCATAATAAAAATTGCATCTCAGAAACATAGGTAAACTATATTATTTAAAAAATAATATAAATAAATTTATTAATTCATATTTCAAAATTGAAATAGTATTGAAATTATAGGTATTTGATAACTAACATTTGTAACAATACGAAATTCAACTAAAATTGCATTATTTACAATATTTAAATTTATAGTTTTAATATGTTCAATTTTTAAATTTTTATCGTTAAAATTTTTATATTCATCATCATTTGTAGAGCTAGAATATTTTAAACTAAAATATTTTATCTGTTAATACAAATATGTTTTAATTAAATATATTAATGATGGTATGTATTATATATATTTTTAATATTAATATAATATTATAATTGTATTAATATTGACCGTAGACAACTAGTATAAATGGGATGTGAATTATGATGTACGAATATGATACGTATATCAGACACGGACTTATATGATATGTCTATGTCGATAAGTTTATTTTGAAAATAATAGGACACGATACGTGATAGATACGCGATATATGAATATTGAAAAATGGGTACAATAATTCTTAAAAACATAATAAATATATGACTGTTATTGTGTTAATCCAAATTAAAACAATATCTACTAAAGTTATCAACATAAAAAATATAAATTATTGTCATCATAAAAGTACCAATGTAGGAAAACTCTTAAATAATGACCAAGTTTAGTAACAAAAAATATGTTAGAGAACAATTTTCTAATTAGAGATTATAGACTAATTATTTTGGTAGTCAAAACTTTGGTAGCTAATGTTAGTGACCAATTATTTTGGTAGTTAACATCTTGATAACTAATGTTAGTGACCAATTTAGAAATCAATTCATAATAAAAATCATTTTAATTATCAATTTAGAGACTAACTATAATTTTTTGGAACTATTTTAGTTGCCAATAATTTTTAGTTTTTAAATTGATACTTAAATTGCTCACTATATAGTGGCTAATTATTTTTGTTACTAAAATTGATCATTATTCAAAAATTTTCTTGTACTGTACTACGATTTTACAAATTAGATATCCACTGATAAGTATAGTAAGTATTGATAAGGTATCCTAAAGTATCAGATACAGATACGTGTCGGACACGAATACGTGACCCAATTTAAAGTATTGGTGCATCATAGTCTATGAATAATTATTTTCACTATACACTACTAGAAATTCTCATATTATATGAGATTTTTCTTACAAATTTGTTAAAAAAAATTTGCAAGAAAATACTTTTTTCTGCAATTTTTTCTAAGAATTTTAATTGACAGGTAATTCCTACGTGAGTAATTATTTCCTACAAAATTATAAAATTTGTAAGTATTTCCTACAAAATTTGTTGTGAAAAGTGTTTTATGCAAAATATTTTGCAAGAAAATTGGTAGCAATTTTTTGCAAGTATTTTTCATAACAAAATTTGTAAATATTTTCTACGAAAAATTTTTCAAAACAAAATTGACATAAAATATGAATTTTTTTTAATAGTGATATAAGAAAAATATATAACATTTCGAATAATTAAAATAAATAAATAAAAGTTTATTTATATGATTTTTCAAATAATTATAATTATTTAACCCGTCTGATGCGTTATTGTTTTCTTTGAAACGTATAATTTGTAAATTGAAATGTCTTAATTTGATACTTAATTATATATCATATCAATCAATATTAATTTGAATACATTTACAACATATAGGATAAAATAACATAATTTTGAATCCTAATAAATTTTGATTAAATTATTTTCACATAACGTCTCTATATTTTCCTTATTTATTACAACTAATATATTTTTTTATGATTACAAAATATTAAATGCTTATCTCAAGAAAAAAGAGCTATAAGAAAACTTAATAATTAGTAAAAACACTAGTATTACACGTATCTACAATTCATCTTAGGACTTATGAAATATAAATTATCTGATAGTGATTAAAATAAATTATTAAGTAATATTTGATTTTAATCTTTCACATTTAACTTAATCGGCTGTATGTTATAAATAATTTAGAATAATAATATAAATATTTTTATTTACACCATGGCTGTAAAATAAACTAACTATTTATCATTTCAAATTTGAAAATATTTAAACTCAATATAAAATAAATCATTTTAGAAGTGTTAAACATAGATTTCTTGCATAATTGTATACACATTTAAAAAATATATGAAGTATTTGCTGGTCAATAATCAAATATATATCCCATACATGACATAAGTTAGACGATAGTTATAAATATATTGAAATATCAATCATTACCTTCTATAGTTATTTATAAAAAAATATGAATTTTATACATACATATATATATATATATATATATATATATATATATATATATATATATATATATATATATATATATATATATAT
>Ga0099823_1007652_pt1 | contig 10982 bp, 13 predicted proteins | sample CowpearedBW_FD_76831 | JGI IMG/M metagenome (GOLD analysis project Ga0099823, IMG submission 76831) | Root nodule microbial communities of legume samples collected from California, USA - Cow pea red BW | ecosystem: Host-associated > Plants > Roots > Nodule | place: USA: California | collected... | reverse complement strand
TATATATAATTCTGAAACTGTGAAGGTGTGAATATGTGAAATTATAAACATGTAAAATTAAATAAACTAGACATTTATCACTTATCTTTTTATGCATGGTTGCTTTAATATGTGACATGTGGCCTCTCTTCAGATGCTAATTTCCTTTCTTCCTAAGTTTCGATTGAGAAGGAGAAAAGTGTGGCCTGTTCTCTCATTTCCCAAAACTTTCTTCTTTATTCTTTTTTTATTTGTCAACACTGAATTCCAAGGACAAACTATTCTCATTTCTTCGCCATTTCTTCCTCCATGTTATCATACTTTCATTTCTCCTCTATGCATTTTGCTATAACCATGTTATTTTTGTTGTATTTAGTTAGAACCATTTTGCTATAACCATTTTACATGTTTAGGTTTCCTACTTTATGTACACATATATGGATTGAAGGGCTTGAATGAGTTTAGGATTGCTACAACCGCTTTCTTCTCCATTCTTTTCTTAAAGAGACTATTCAATTTGTACCTCAATGTTATCATATTTTTACTTCTCCTTTGCATATTTTGTTATGAACATATATTTTTGTTGTATTCTTCATTATGTTTTCTTTCCGGAAATCAGTCAGAATAGAGATCTATGCTATTTTATTCTTTTAGGGCTCATACTTTATGTTTATGATTGTATAGAACTATCAAAAACTTCGATAACATGCCTTGAATGAGTTTAGTTATGTTTTTGAATTTGAAATTTCAATTTTAATACCTCAATCCATAGGTTTAACGCCTTCTTACTTGAGTTGTGTGTGTGTGTTCATTGTATTTATCTTCACATTTATTCTTTTATAACACTTTCGATTGAGTATGTCGTTGTCACAAAAACAAGTTCACTCTCTTATTGAAGTCAGTCCTCAAAAGGAGAACTGAAATGTGTTTGTCAGGGTAGTTTGGTTGTGGTTTGTTGCAGATTTAACTAAACACAAATCTCCATTTTCAATGGAGTTGGTTCTTGAAGACAAGAAAGTAGTATAATACAAACTTACCATATGGTTAAAGTTTTTATAACTTCAAAATATTTTATCTTCACGATTTTTATAACTTCAAATATTTTATTTTCATGGGTTAATGCAGGGTGTTAGAATCCAGGCTACCATAAGACGTACCAGGATTTACAAATTCCAAGATCATATATATGAGGATAAGGTGTATTTTATTCACTCATTTAGTGTTTCATTCAATGGTGGTTCTACAAAATTAACTTCCGGTTTGGAACCAACATTGTTTTAGTGGATTTTAAATTATTTCGAATAAAAACTCAAATACATTCCTTTTATGTTCTTAATACTCTTGGCTTTGACATTGACTATTTGGTTGGTAAGTTTAACTATTATAATTGACTTTTTCAATAAATTAACTTTGACAGTTTAATGTAGTTATTCTTTTACATTTTATGTAGATCTAATGAGAATATTCACTAGAGTTAGAACTGATCTAATGAAAATATTCACTAGAGTTAGAACTGAGAGAGTTAAAGGCTAGCAAAAAGATCAAGTTGAACGTCATCTTGGTAAAAACCGATGGATAATTTACATTTGGTAAAAAAAAAATAGACCCAACCTTACTCACAAATATCCTTACATTGTATGCTTGTAAGATTTAAGTAAAATGTACACATTAAGCTGATATTTATTTAGGCTTTTGGATAATTGGACCAAAACATCAATTATTATATTATTTATTATTTTTCAAATAATATTTTCTCAAACTTATTTTACAACATTTTCTTTCTTTATTTGAATTTATTTTGTCAAACTACTTTTTTAATGATAGATATCTTGAAAATCTATAAAAAAGATAGACTTAACTAATCTTTTGGTTCTAATTTTAGTTGAGAAATTTCAAGTAGGTTTCCTTTCTTTTGTTTCAATTTGGTCTCATATTTTAAAAAATTGATTGTCAGGTCCTTCCTGTGAAACCCTAGAAAATGACATTTTAGAAGTGATAGTGGTTTAAAAATACTGAACTCGATTATTTTAATATTAAAAGATTTTAGTATAAATAGAATTATTATGAAAAAGTTCATTATTTTAAAACACACAATCTCTCTAGAAATCATTTTTCTAGGGTTCTCCTACTTCTTTCTAGGAGTTATGTCTCTCTGGTCGTCTGATTAAAGAACCGAGACCATAGGATTGATCCTCTCAGTTAGCTCTTCAAGTTGGACCGATTAGTTCCTCCGTTCACGTAGGTTGAGTGTTTGCTCTTTTTTGGTCTATTTTTTGTTTTATGTCATATATGAGCCCTCTTTCGCTTGCTTGCATCGTTTTAATCATCAATATGAGTCTCTACTGATCAGTGATCATAACAGTATGTCCTGATCGTTCTTGTGATGTTTTTATGTGTAGATAGAGTATCTTGTGGAGTTAGAGGCATTTGACGTTTGTAGAGCTGCCTAAACAAGATAATAAGTAAGAGAAGCTAATAATTTGTTTAGAGTGAGTGAGTATATTTTTGCATGATTATGATGTAACTGAGTTTGATGATTTTACTGTTATGATGTGGGGAATTATTGAAGTCTATGATTGTGATATGTTGGAATTGTGAATGATTGAATTGGGATTTGATTGCATTGTTTGAATTCGGGGTATTTGAGAAGTACCAATTAGAGTCATGAAACATGTCCAGATTGTTCAAAAACCCAAAACCTGAATGTGTTATTTTCTAGAGTGACACTAAGCGCTAGTTTCACCGTTGAACATAAAAAAATTTATGAGACAATCAGCGTTGAGCGCTGCTAAGCGGTGCCTTAGCGTTGGGGACCTCTACAGGTTTAGGAGTGTTTTAGCTCTTGGGGGTTGAACGGTGGAACCTAGTGTTGAGCGTTGCCTTTTACAAAGCGAATGGTATTGAGTGGTGAAATTTGGTGCTGAGATGTTTACGAGGCAAGTGGCGCTAAGCGCCAAATTGTCCTATTTTACTGTTTTGTTGTCTTTGATTCATTTAAAGGTACTAAGCATGATTGAATTGTATTTTTAATCTTTATTATTATAAATTGAATTGGATATATGGCAATGAGTTGTGTTGTTGGTGAAAGAATTTCAAGAAGAATTTTTATATGGTGGTATTTTAGTGTATCTAATGACATAAAGACTTAATATTGGTTGGTATCATGACACTCTAATAATCATTAATGCTTAAATAGAGTAGAATGAGTAATGTCGTGAGGAGTAGCAAGAGGTCCTAGTCACTGGACTTGATCAAGTCACAGGCGCGAAGGGGATTTACCTTGTGAGTGGTTGGGTGATAACCCCTTGAGGCCAAATTCTGCAGAGTTGGGGAACCACACACAGGTGCAAGCCACCAAGTGGTCTGATGTCACTTGCATGTATCTGGATAATTAAGTTTAGTGTATATTGTATCTCTGTTTATATGTATGCCTATGTGTGTTATTTTGATAATTTGAGTTAAGTTTTTTTATGAATATTCTTTGTTTAGATTAGCTTACCGTTCTTCTGTGTTTCTATCATGTGTTGTTTGTCTTTCTTTTGCGATGATCACCTATTCGGTGGGAGCATATATGGTTGCAGTTGTTGGAGCACCTCTGGATGACGAGGAGCCATCTTTTAGGTTCATAGAAGGTTTCAATGGGAGTTGTTGTAAGTGAGTAGTCTGTGCTTAGAATTAGACTTGGTTTTTAGTTGGTTCGTATTTAAAGTCCTATCTGTTCTAGGATTGTATTAATATACTTTATACTTTATACACTGGATCTTATGTTTTGACTACTATAGTGAAATAATCCTATTTTATTAGTTTTTAAGCTACTAAAATTTGGAAGTTACACTTTTCGTTAGTATTGTACAACCGACATTTAAAATATGACACTTGTCATTTGGTAGTTTTTTATTATTTTTATTTTTATTTTTTTCAATTTCTTTTTTCCACATATCACGTTAGTGTTGCTTCACGTGGCACTCAAGGTGTGACGTGATAGTTGTATGTATTGAAATGGTTGAAATGCCAAGAAGGGGGGTTGAATTGGCTAGTTAAAAAATATGTTGACTTTTAAAGGCCCAAAACACTTTACAATTGAATCAAATCAATCACGAAGTATGGATGCAAACACTCATGGACTTGACACTTTCAATTGATCAAAAATAGAGATAGCCAATTAATTTCATTAAACAGATACAATACTAATAGAATTAATAGATTAAATCACAAAAACAGTCGACTGAAAAACTAGGAACATTGCAGAAATGCGAATTTGTGATTTAAGCTAGGAATAGTATGAAAGATCAAACAAGATTGATTCCTATGAGTTAGACAAACATGAGCAAAGTTTTAGATTATGCTATATCACATAAGAATGTAAAAAAGATGGTTCAAATTAAAATTCTTTAAACTTTAAAGTGCAAGACAAGTGAGAAGAGATAGAGACAAGAACAATGCATAATATTTTTATACTGATTCACTCAAACCTCTCTTTCAAAAAATACAGCCTTTATAGTCAAACTATTACAAAATTCAACAGATTGATTTTCAAATCAATAGGTTGATTTCACTTAACTTAAGACAAATCAGTTGATTATAAAATAAATCAACTAATTGAATATGTACTAGTTAAGACTAATATTTACTAGTTAAGACTACTGCAACAAACCTTGTAATATATTAAAAAATCATTTAACAGATTAAAAGACACCATTTAACTTATTGAAAACCATTTCAACAGATTATAAGACACACCTAAGACCTTATACATCTAATTAACTCAAAATGGTCTACAACAAGAATACAATTCTTCAAGCTTGTTTTCCCCATGAATAATCCAGATAGAGAGCACGCACACAAGGCTTGATTAACACATGAATCATCAAGTCTCCACATCTTCATCAATGTAGGCATGGTTCCAACATGTTCCAAGGCAATGGCTTCATGTACCTTCATTAAATCTTCAGGCACCAAATCATCCAGGCTATTTGTGCCTACATTCTCCCCTTGATTTGATGAAGCCAACCTCCATTGCATATTGCTTCTGTTGGATCAACCTTTATTTGCTTGGACTCCACGAATTGATGAAGTCCCATCTCATCATCATCTTTCAACTTGGCTTGAAATTGTGAATCTAAAAAATGTTTTTCCAAAAGCATTACATACAAGATAGCAAGCACACACAGATGCAAATGCTCGTCCCACCAATAGTATGAGTATCATCCAGATTTGGTCTAGCAGTTTCTTATTTCAATTCATTTAAATTTCACTTTTAATGATCTAATTTTAATGCTTTCAAATATTTCTCCCCCTTTGGATTCATCAAACAGATGTAATGCAATTAAGATCACAAACAAAGGATAATTTTTCATTGATCATAGCACGTGATACATGAAACAGAAACTGAACCAGAGAAAAAAAAACATAAAAACTTATACATTAAACAAACTAAAATTTAAAATCAACCGATTGAAAAACTACAAAACACATAACAAAGCAACACAACCACATGAATGCAATGCATGATCCTAAAGGTCAACACTCTCAATCATCCTGAGGATTGTTTTTGGTCTAGAAAGAAGTCAATAGATCATGAATGTCATGGATTTAGCCATCCAAATCATTGAACCTCTAATTGCAAAAGATGTGATGTACATCTTGAGACACATTGAGTTTATGCAGTTGATGCAACACCATCCTCTCAAACTATGAGTACACAGGGCCTTTGTCCTCTGGAGGGTTATAAAGGATAATGTCCATTGGTCCAACAGTGAGCTCTTGCTCTTCCTCTTACCTTGCTCCACTTAGGCCAGCTTCATGGTTATGTGCACCACCAGTTGCAATACCACTTGCTGTCCACACATTTTCCACCTTGGTAAAGCCCATCTTGTGCAGATTTTGATAGGAGGTTCAGTTCAAAAGTCAAGTTGACCCTTCCAACTCATCTTCTACATCAACACCAAAGTACTCTATGAACTTGGACACCAAAACCACATAGGACAACCCAAAATTCGTGAGTCTCTTGGCCTTGAGCATGTGATCACGAAGCACAAAGATCCAATCCACTTGCACATTGTTTTGGATGCAATACATGAGGATCAAATCTCGCTCATTCAATGTAGAATGGTTGCTTCCACGTGGAACTATGATTTTTGTGATGATCATAGCAAGAAGCCTTTCATCCACCTTGAGACCACTAACATGAAAATGCTTAATCTCAACACCAGGGTTCCTTAAGCATTGCCCATAATATTGAACATTATTGAACTCTTGCACAAACCAGTTTCACCTTTCCTCATTTGAACACCTCTTGCCCTAAGTCCAACAACATCCTTCCAAGCCTTCTTGGATATTTCCATGTGGAATCCTTTCACACTGGACAACAGCGCATCATTTTTGAATTGCAAGTTGGTGAAAAACACCTTCACCAAGTTAGGATAGATTTTCCCTGAAAGTTCAAGGAAGGTCTTCAACTTTTGATCCTTGAGTTGTTGGATGAGTGCATCAAAGCCTTTAGATTGCAACCATGAGTACCTCAGCACCTTAGGGATGCAGATTTGCTTCCTAGTCATCTCAAAGAGGAACACTTGAATGTTGTCCTCATGTCCTTCAAACCAAGCTTCAATTCTCCCATTATGTTATTGATTTGGAGAACTTGCACTGGGAGGGGTACATTGTTCTTTATCAGATTGGGCAATGCATTGTTGATGATGAGGCATGATCACTGTGGGTGTGGCTGTTTCTAAGAGATTTTTGATGCAAATGCAAGTTTTCAAGTGCAGTATTTATAATTGAATAGGTTGAATTTCAGAAACAGTAAATTAAATGGTGTAAATTTATTTTCATTAATTCGTTTTAGGTTACCAAAGCCAAGTTAATGCATCTGATTGTTGTATCTCAATAAATCATGATGTTCCCAATGAGTTTTTATGAATAAATCAATCAACTTAGATCATGTAAGGTGGATGCACATTGGAATTACACATCACAAACGCTTTGAGGTCAAATAAATCAGAAAAAAAATATAGCTGATGTAATATCTGTTGGGGGCAATCTGTACTTGACCACGAGATGCTCTCTTTGACTAGGCCATCTTTTGAATTTAATTCATTAAAAACTTTGCAATTCAAGTAAAATCATCACATAGATTTTATAATTTAGTCGACTAAAAATTCGACAGTTCACAAATCTCTACACACAGAATCTGGTTAAGTTAAATCAACATATAGATTTCAAAAATCAATCGATTAAAAATCGTGAAATTAAACTTTATATTTCCAGATACAATTTTAATGAAATCAACACATAAAATTGTGAAAATAGCATATTAAAATTTGTGACAGATTGTGTTTCCTGCATAAAGTGACATCTTAAGTGAAATCAATGCATAGATTTACAGAATCAATAGACTGAAAAATTTGACAAATCATGATTTTTGCATACAGTAGCTATTTAAGTGAAATCAACACATAGATTTGTAAAATCAACAGACTGAAAGTTTGACAAATCATATTTTTTTTTGCAAATAGAGACTGTTTTAAGTAAAATCAACACAAAAATAATAATAATAAAAAAGCTAAATATGACAATTTTCAATTCCTGCACATATTAGCTTATTTTGGTGACATCAATGCATGGATTCATAAGATTAACGTGCTAAAAACACATCATACCACATTTTTCATGTCTAATATGCCTAGTTCAGTTCTTAGCTTGTTAAACCTATCTCTAGCTAATGGTTTTGTGAATAAAACAACCAATTGAATTTTAGTTTTAACAAATTGAATTTCACAATCTCCCTTTTGAACATGGTCTCTAATGAAATGATGCCTAATATCTATGTGCTTGGTTTTAGAATGTTATATTGGATTGTTGGTTAAGCTGATGACACTAGTATTATAACAATATAAAGGTACCCTACTTAGCTTTACACCATAGTCCATGAGTTAATGGTTCAACCATATGATTTGTGCACATCCATGTCCAGTTGTTATGTATTTAGCTTCAGTAGTGGAGAGTGCCACACATGCTTGCTTTTTGCTATTCTATGATATTAGATTTGAGCCAAGTAGGTGGCAAGTGTCATTTGTGATTTTCTTATCCAATTTTCTTATCTACTTGTTGTAAGATAGAGCAAAGACCTAACAACCTTCAATATTTGGTTAAATCAACTTGTTGCCTAGTCTTATCTACATCCATAATACAATTTGTAGCAATTGAAGTGGCAACTTCATTGCAATAATCCATTTTGAACTTTTTCAACAAGTCAAAACAGTATTATGATTGACTTAAAAATGTTCCATGCTTGAGTTGCTTGACTTGTAGCCCTAGAAAGTAGGTAAACTCATCCATCATGGACATCTCAAATTCTCCTTGCGTAGCTGCAACCAACTCTTCACATATAATGTTATTGTTTGAGCCAAATATAATATCATCAACATACACTTGAACAACTATAACATCACTTTCATGTTTTCTAATGAAGAGTGTTTTATCAATTGCACCTCTAGCATAACCTTTTCATAAAAGAAAGTTGCTTAGCCTTTCATAGCATTGTCGTGGTGCTTGTTTCAAACCATACAAGGCCTTTTTCAACTTGAAAACATGGTTAAGAGAGGTGATCCTCAAAACCAAGAGGTTGTGATACATACACTTCTTCATTTAAGAAACCATTCAAGAATGTACTTTCCACAGCCATTTAATGCAATTTAAAGTTACACATTCAAGCATATGCTAATAGTAATCTCACAACTTCTAGCCTAGCTACAAGTGCATATGTTTCATTAAAATCAATGTCTTCCTTTTGATTATACCCTTTAGCAACTAGTCTAGCTTTGTTTCTTACTATATTACCATCTTCATCCATTTTGTTTCTAAAAAGTCATTTAGTTCCAATTAGATTCAGGCCATCACTTCTAGGAACTAGAAACCACACATAATTTCTTGTGAATTGATTGAGTTCATCTTGTATAGCAACAATCCAATTATTATCATTTAAAACATCATTCACATTCTTAGGTTCAATTTGATATACAAAAGCAACATGTTCACAAAATACAAGTCTGCATCTAGTGGATACTCTTTGTCTAATATCACAATTGATGTTGTCCTTTGATAGCCCTTTAGGTTTGATCTGATCCTTAGGTAAGTTGTTGTCTGCAGCTATTTCAGTCGGCTGTTTTTCCTTTTTAGTCGATCGATTTTCTGTAACAGATTGCTTTTCTTGCAACATATCATCTTCATCTGCATTCTTTGACACTTGATCTTGTAGCTTTGGGTTAGTTTCATCAAATACAACATGCATGGACTCTTCAACAATCATTAGTCTTTTGTTATAAACTCTATATGCAAGACTATGTATAACATAACTAAGAAAAACACCTTCATCTGCTTTGGCATCAAACTTGCCAAGTTGCTCTTTGCCATTATTTAAGATGAAACACTTACAACCAAATACTTTTAGGTGGCTTAAAAAGGCTTTCTCCTTTTGAAAAGCTCATAAGGGGTTTTCTTTAAAATAGGCCCAATCAACACATGATTCAACACATAACAAGTTGTGTTGACTGCATCAGCCCAAAAGTACTTAGGTAGTGAGTTTTCATTTAACATGGTTATAGCTAGTTCTTCAGTGATCTATTCTTTCTTTCAAATACTCCATTTTGTTATGGAGTTCTTAGAGCAGAAAAGTTATGTTTAATCCCATGTTTTTCACAAAAGTGTTCAAATATTTCATTTTGAAACTCTCCACCATGATCACTTCGAATAGACATTATCTTAACTCTATTTAATCAATTAAAATGCTGCATGTGTTTGTGACAAAACCTCATATGCCATAACCAAGTATCATCCTCTTTTGTAATCAAACAATGAATGTTAAATGATGCATGATGCAGATCAATCAAGTATATATTGTTGACTTTTTTTCCTATTAATACAATACTACCATATGCATCATATATAAGACAATGATTTGGTTCAAACACAACTTTAAAACCTTTGTTACAAAGTTGGCTTATATTTATCAAATTGTGCTTTAACCCTTCTACCAGTAGCACGTTCATGATGTTGAACGAGGATTCATTGCTTATGACTCCATTTCCAAGTATTCTTCCTTTGTTGTTGTCTCCATAAGTCACTAATCTTTCATTCTTCAATTCCAACTTTGCAAATTTGGTCTTGTCACTTGTCATATGTCTTGAACAACCACTATCAAGGTACCACAAATCTTTCTTCTCACTTTTTATGACCTGCAAAACAGATTTGTATTACATGATATCCTTTGATAGGTTGGGTCCAACATGGTTACACCTTTCTAGTTCCTTTTGGGATCCATTTCATAACCCCTTTAGAAACATCATAATTTCTAGCATAGCAGTTCTTAATAACATTACCTTTCTTCATACAATAGTTGCAAGAAATGAATGGCATATAATTTGGCTTGTTTTTTGAAAAGAAACTAGAGAACTTCTTGGCTTTATTTTTGAAACTAAGATTGTAACCAAGTCCAACTTTCCCAAACACATAATTTTGAGAGCCAAGAAAAATTTCTAAGTTTGCTTTCCCTCTTGTGAACTTTGCACAAGTTTTCAAAAGGTATTTCACTTGATTTTTTAAAGTAGTGCAATTTTCACAAGGTTTTTCAGTTGGATGATTTCCAAAACAATCGATTGAATTACTATTATCCCAGTCCAGGTATGCGGCCCCAAACTCACCCGCCAACCGCTTACCTTAACAGAGCCCCCTCTGGCTCATGAAGCATCCAACAAGGCCGATGGCCGCCAACATCACCTTCTGTCCCAATCTAGGTACGCGGCCCCAAACTCACCCGCCAACCGCTTACCTTAACAGAGCCCCCTCTGGCTCACGAAGCATCCAACAAGGCCGACGGTCGCCCACATCACCTTCCGTTATGGAAGATCCCACCAACCGCATACGTCACACCAAGCGCCCTCCTAGAAGAACACGACCCTCAGAAGAACCGTGAACCGCATACTCGTAAAAGACAACCTCACAAACTA
>Ga0099823_1007650_pt1 | contig 10984 bp, 10 predicted proteins | sample CowpearedBW_FD_76831 | JGI IMG/M metagenome (GOLD analysis project Ga0099823, IMG submission 76831) | Root nodule microbial communities of legume samples collected from California, USA - Cow pea red BW | ecosystem: Host-associated > Plants > Roots > Nodule | place: USA: California | collected... | reverse complement strand
TGAATTAAAGTTTAGCGGGTACGGGTATCCACGGGTACGGATACTATGATACCCGTACCCGCCCCGTTAACATGCGGGTCTCAAAAATACTCGTATCCATGGGTAGCGGGTATCCATTTTTAATATCTGTTTCCTACCCGTTGCGGGTTTTTTCCGCGGATAACTGCGGGTACGGATTTTTTTGACATCCCTAGTAATGAAGATTGAGGTTACAAATATCATTATGGTATTAATGTAGAGTGTAAACATTGATGTCATATGTCCATCATTTACTTCTTTTTCTATTTCTTGACCTTGTGTCATGTTATTATTAACATTAAATAAAATTAATGTGTTAATATTAATACTAATAACACGTGATACAAAAATTATTAGAAAAAGAACAAAATAGATATAAATTAGAAGTTTGTGTTTAACATTTATCCATGACCTCCATGTAAGGTAGTTTTCTTTCTTCATATTTTTTAATTCCTAGAGAATTAATGTTTGTCCTTCCTTTGATTGATATGGCTCTTTTGTTGGGACAATGAGAAGTAATATGACAAAATCTCAAAATCCTAAAATATTTTATTTGACTATTATTTTGAGGTGTTATAAAAGAAGAGAGTATAAAATTTGTATCTCTAAAATTACTATATGGGGAGTGATTATTTAGAGGTGAAATCATCATTTTTCAATCTTGAAATTCAATCTTGAAATACTTTTATCAAACAAGTGGTTTGATAATATTTTTTCATTCATTAAACTTAAAATATTAAATATAGTATTGTATTATTGAAATGTTTTTCATTCTTTTAATCATATTCTTTGTTACGTAAATTTATTCATTCTTCCTATTTCCTCTTCCTTGCCTTTTCTTCTTTCCCCTCTCCTCCTCTTTCGACTTCTCTTCCATAACCACTTTGGTTGTCTTTTCCTCCTTTGACTCTACCTCCAATTCCTTAAGCTCCTCCTCCTCTTCCTCTTCATTTTTCTTTTCCTCTTTTTTCTTCTTTTTCCTCTCACTCATCTTCAAACCCATTTATAGACATATTTTGTAAAATTTGACAAAAATTTGGTGTTTATTTTACCAATGAATTTAGTAGATTTTAAAAAGTTCAATTATAAATACATTTATCAACAATTTTTTTAAAAAAAATCAATTATTAACAAATTTAAAAGAAAATCAATTTTCCAAGAATTAAAAAAACAAAAAAGCTCAATTATGGACAAAGTTTAAAAAACTTAACTTTTTACGAATTTTTAATGATCGACAAAATTTATTCATGAATTTTTTTTCGCGAAATAGTCAAAGTTCAAGATAGAAACTTTGACAATCATTTTATGAACAAATTTTATCAACAAATTTTACTGATAATTACTGATAAGTTAATTATCGATAAATTTATTTTCATCAACAAAATTCTTTAACTAAAATTATTTTAATGACAATTTTGTCCACAGATGAAATTCTCTTATTAACTACGTAATTTCTTATAATAAATGAAACAACACGCGGAATGAGAATTGAGTTTACTTCTTTTTCTATTTTTTTTATCATAAACTTTGTATTCTGTCATTATAAACATTAAATGAAACTAATGTGATAATATTAATACTAATATCCCGTGATACAAAAATTATTAAAAAAAAGAAGAAAATAGATATAAATTAGAAGTTTGTGTTTAACATTTATCCATCACCTCCACGTAAGGTAGTCTCTTTCTTCATATATTTTAATTCCTAAGAGATGTTGATCATATCCACATATTTATTACACGAAAAACATTTAGATAAACAGTTGACCTAACATGTAAGCTATTAAATTATATTAAGTCCAACATTAATGCGTTATCTTATCTTTTCCTCAACCTCCCTTGATCTTTCTTCGTAGACTTCAATCCAAAGATTAGAAACCCACGCAATGCTCCCAGCAATGGCCACCGACACTACAACGACCCAGGAAATCCAAACCCACGTGGCAATTACACCCGCAGCACCTCCACCTGAGTAAAACGCCGCCATTCGGAAAACAACATAAGGCCCCAACAAACCTCGTACCACAGAATACAAGCCGTAAAACGGAACCGACAGAACTCTAGCCACACTCGCAGCGAACTGCGCGTCGTTTCGACGCGCTCGGGCCAGTGCCCACGCGTTCTGCGGCGCGCTGGTGACCTCCGCGACCGCCAAGAGTATGAGCACCGCGACGGCCCCGTGGAGCGCCACGTGGCGGCACGTGAGGATGACGAAGAGCGTGGCGAAGTGGTGGAAGACGAACGTGAGGTCTCCGCCGCCGGCAAAGAACGTGGCGAGATGTACGAGGTCGGCGGCGAAGTAGGCGGCGCTGTAGTCTAGAACGAGGTTCTGGAAGTTCGTGTTTGCGGCGGCAAGGCTGCGGTTTTCAGCCGAAAGGACGGCGGCGGCTGCGAGGACCGCCGCCGGGGTGCCGTGGAAGAGGGAGATGAGGCAGCTGGAAGCTTCGGGTCGGATCTTGGGGCCCCATTTGCGGAAGATGACGAAGTAACCGAGAAGGTAAATGGAGAAGAAGAAGGTGAAGAATTTGTGGACGTGGTTTTCCATTTGCGTTGGGTTTTGAGAATTGCTAGAGTGGGAGATGGTGCATTTAATAAGGTTTTGTGGAGCGTGTTTTGTTGTGTTGGGAAAGAAAAACAGAACTACAATGAACAGGGTGGTGGGGGAGGACCAACGGTTTTATTTTTGAAGTTTAGTAAGAAAAAACGAACTCCGTTAGGTGTTGGGTGTTGTTGAACCGTTTTGGGACTTCAGCAAAATATTTCACATGATTTTTGTTTGAGAAAATGATAAGTATATATCTTTCAATGTTTACACCTATTTAATACTTAATAAAATATTAATATTTTAATTTTTCTACTGATTTATTTTTAAATATTTGAAAGTTTAAAATAAAAATATTATTTTATTAGTATTAAATAGATGTGAAGCTAAAAATATGATATTTGTTTGTCACTATCCTTTTATTGTTTAAACTTTAATCACTTTTTACTGTCGTATATAACTACCCTAAAACGAATTTTATTAAATAATTCAATTTATATTACAATTAAATATCTTAATTTAATATTTCATTAGTAAAAAGTTGTTGTTAGGCAGTTGTCTAGGAAAAAAATTATCTTTTTCCTATCTAACGTTTAGAAATTACGATATATTGACAACTCATTTTATCTCTTAGAAACCACCTTATAACTTTGTAGTATCTTTATATATTATTCTTATAGTTTAATATCTTATTAATAAAAAGCAGTTATTATATGAGCATGCAAAAGTTAATGAATAGTCAACCTATTATAATTCTACTTTTAAACACCTAAAAAAGTAATACTTATAATTTTTATTTTTATTTTGTATTCTATCCTTTACGGGCAAGGAGTGATTTTCTATCCAAGTTGAAATTATGGGTAGATATGATATAAAGATTTGTTGAAATAAAAACAAATTTGAAAAGAGAGCTTTCTCAAAAAAAATTTTGGAAAGTCAAAAATTTCAACATCCTTCGATGTTCATTACGATTTTGTTTTGCATTGTGGTCTACTAATCAGTGGTTCTTTCCTTCGGTCCAATTGCTTGTCTTTGGCCTTTATAGAAGAGTTTCCTAAGTTAAAGGGTTTTGATGAGTTTCATAAAGTTGTTTGAGGTTGTCTTTTAAGATAAGGGAAATAAATGATTGTGTCTTAGTATGTTTTTCGATTGAATTATGGTACTGTATGTTTGTGCTTGTTTCAAATTTGAGAATTTTGTTTTGAGAAAATTTAGGGATTATTGTTAATTGACAGTTTAATTCAATGTATTGATAAGAAAATCTGAGTTTTCAAAATGTTAATTGTTACAAAATGGATGCATATGTTCAAAGATATTGTTGTTGTATATTTTATGAGAAGTATATTGAATTTGGTGGGTTATAGTGACATGTTGAAAGTTGATGTATGAGGTTAAGTTGTGGCTCTTGGAGAAATACGATTCTTAAGTTGAATGGAAATGAAATTGTTTTATTTTGGCATGTGATGTAAAATGTGGTATAAGGTTAGACTTAAGGTTAGACTTTGGGGTTGTAACCATGTTTGAATTGAGAGTTTGATATTACTTAGCTAAGGTTTGCTTTTACTCACATATGGATTTGGTAAATGTAGAATTTAGGTAGTTTAGAATGCAATTGGAAGGAGAGATCTTGAATGTTGCAATTGTTCAACTTAGTATCATTTATAAACCACTTTGAAATGTTTTGAAAAGAGGAAAGTGCAAGATACCAAATTTTGCATTGGAACAAGTCAAAATTTCACAACCAAGAAACATTTGGTGTGGTGCTACCTAGTTTCTTGCACTACAACCTTTTCGAAACATGAGATTCCAGCTTCGTCAACCGTTAGATCAAGCTAAAATTTTAGCAACTAATCCCAAACACATAGTTGTTGACTTTGACTGGTTAGATCTTGAATTAGAAGTTCGTAGTGAGAGCAATTTTTATCGTAAGGTCCTCGTATACTAGGTTGTTGACAACCTTGACCTTTGTTGTTTGTTCGGTGCATAACTTTCTCTATAGTTATTCAATTAGGTTGATTTCTTTTGCTTTTGGTTCTAGGTACAAAATTTTTGGAGCTCTACACAATTTGTAGTTTTATTTCTAAAATCCCATTTGTACAATGTGTTGCTAATTTGGATTGAATAAAAATGATAAGAATAAGTTATTTTCAAGTGAGACATATGTTGTAGGGTTTGTAATATGTGTTTTCAAATGCTTGTGTGAGAACATAGGGGATTCCATGGGGAAAATTCTATTTGATGTAATTTGTAGTGTGTGCATTGATGTAAGGAGTTAGTACTAGAGGTTTATCCTAATACTCTAATGCCCATTCAAGATTCATGTACAATAGAATGAGATATGTGGTGAGAGGGGCAAAAGGTCTTGTCATTAAGAACAACCATAGGGTTTTTATGACGGATAAAGGGACTAATCTTGTGAGTGATAGGGTGAAACTCATTGACAATGACTCTATAGGTAGTAGAGGCTACCAAAAGTGCAAAAACCACCAAGAATCACACATCAATGTCTATATCCGGATAATTGAGTCTAAAGTATCGTTATGTGTGATGGATTACTTGATATTGCTTAGTTTGGTGTATTTGGTGCATTGTTGTGCAATTCTATTGGGTGTTATATATATGTGCGTATTTTGTTTTTCAATTAGCTTATCCTTTTATGTTTTTATGTACTTGTGTTATTCTCTCCTTTTGTAATGATCACTATTACTTGGTGTGAGCAGATGAGGATTTAGGTGTTTGCTCCCCTGGTGATAGAGATGACAGTGTAACTATTTAGATTTTAGTTAGAATTTTACTACTCGTTATCTTTTGAAAAACTTTGTAGTTACCTCCTTTTGTATCTTATGTTCTTAGGTTGAATTTGAATTTATTTTGGTTATATACTTTATGTATGCTATTTGGATAGTAATTATATAAGATCCTATCAAGTAGTTTTGGGCTATTATTTTTGGGGTGTTTCATTTCCTTATGTGAGCAGAGTTATAACACCTAGGCCACCTCTTCCATCCCTTCCAACATCGGATATGCTCGATCCGGCAAGGGCAATCGAGACCATGATAGCGACTTTCCAACAGCAGAAACACATAAACCTCCTCTCTATGAAACACAATCATCCTCGCCATCTCAATTTTTGTTCTCCAATTTCTCACTCTCACTTCATCTTCCTTGTGATAAGAGGTAGGGGTTCAATCATTGCAGAGCCATCTTTAAGTATATTTGTCTACTTCTCCATTCGAGTAAGTAAAAAATTTCAACCTCCTTTGATGCCTATTACATTTTTGTTTCGCATTGCGATCTTCCTCAGATTTTATTCAGGTTTTTTTCTGGGTTTTGGTTTAAGTTATCTACTAATTAGTGGTTCCTTACTTCGATCTAATCACTCGTACATTGTCTCTAGGTTGAAGAAGAGTTTTCGTGAGTCGAAGGGTTTTATGGGTTTGGTAAAGTTGTTTGGGGTTGTCTTTCAAGGTAAGGGAAGTTAATTAGTGTGTCTTGTTTCGTAAAGTTGTTTGGGGTTGTTTTTCAATTGAATTATGGTATTGTATGTTTGTTCTTGTTTTAACTTAGGGAATTTTGTTTTTAGCAAATTTGGGGATTCTAACTAATTGATAGTTTAATTCCATGTAATGATAAGAAAAGTCGAGTTTTCAAAATTTAATTGTTACGGAATGGATGCATCTGTTCAAATATATTGTGGTTGTTTATTTTATGAGAAATATATTGAATTTGATGGGTTATAGTGACATGTTGAAAGTTTATGTATGTGAGGTTAAGTTGTGGGTCTTGGAGAAATATGGTTCTTGAATTGAATGGAAATGGAACTATTTTATTTTGGAAGGTGATGTAAAATGTGGTGTAAAGTTGGACTTTGGGATTGTAACCATGTTTGAATTGAGAGTTTGATATTACTTAGCTAAGGTTTTGCTCTTACTCGCACATGGATTTGGTAAATGTAGAATTCATGTACTTTAGAATGTAATTGGAATGAGAGATCTTGATTGTTGCAATTGTTTAGTTCGGTATCATTTACACCACTTTGAAATGAGTTTGAGAAGAGAAAATTGCAAGATACCAAATTGTGCAGTGGACCAAGTCAAAATCTCACAAACAAGAAGCATCTGGTGTGGTGCTACCCAATTTCTTACACCTCAACCTTTTCAAAAAATGAAGATTCTAGTTTTGTTAACCGTCGGATCGAGATGAAATTTTAATCGTTGATCCTAGATAGATAGTTCTTTACTTTGATCGGTTAGATCAAGTTAGGTGTATGTAATGAGAAAAAGTTTTTATCATAAGGTCCCCTTAAATTAGGTTGTTGGCAGCCTTAACAGTCTCTATGGTTATTCAATTAGGTTGATTCTTTTTTAATCTTGTTCTTGATTCAATCATCCTTAATTAGAATGTAAACACAAAATTTTTAGAGCTAAGACAAGCTGCAGTTTTATTTCTAAAATTCAAAAAAATTTGTACAATGTGTTGTTATGTTGGATTAGATAAAAATGATAAGAATTAGTTTTTTTCGAGAGAGACATATGTTGTAGGGTTTGTAATATGTTTTTCAAATGCTTGTGTGAGAATGAAGGTATTTAAATAATAATAAAAAATAAGGAAATAAGAATAAATTTCGCGGTTCTTACATTCATTTCGTGGTTCTTACATTCCCCCACCTTATAAAATTTTCGTCCTCGAAAATTGACTTACCAGGAAATAGGTGTGGATATGACTTCCTCATGAGGTCTTCCATTTCCCACGTCATCTCCTAGGTTTCTTCATCCCAAAGGACCTTCACAGTTCAAATCTCCTTCCCCCTGATTTGCTTGACTTGAGAATCTAAGATTCACACTGGTCCAACTCCAATTGTCAGATCTTCGCACACTTGTACATCGTCCTCCTCCAGCACATGGGTAGCATCTACAATGTACTTCCTCAACTATGATACATGGAAGACATTGTGCAGGTTTGCCAAGTGATGTGGCAAAACAATCTCGTGCGCTGTTGGTCCAATCCTCCTCGTAATCTGGTACAACCTTGAGGAATACATGGTCACCTGCCTCAAACTCAAGCGGCATCCTCCTCTTATCTGCATAGGACTTCTGCCTGCTTTGAGTTGCTTGCATCTAATCTTGTATCACCTTCACTTTCTAAGTGGTCTACTGTAAAAAAATTCTGACCCAAGCACCAATGACTCCCCATCCAGTTGCCAACACAACGGTGTCCTGCATCTCCTACCATACAAAGCCTCGTATTGTGTCATCCCAATGTTGGAGTGATAATTATTGTTGTATGTGAACTCAACAATCGTAGCATATCACTCAAAGTACCCAAGTGGTCCAACACGCATGTCCTCAACAAGTCCTCCAATGACTGTATGGTTCTCCCAGACTGACCATTAGTTTAAGGGTGATAAGCTGAGCTCATTCTCAATTGAGTACTCAACGCTACCTGTAGTGACGGCCAAAACCTCGATGTGAAATTTGGATCACGGTCTGATACAATACTCACTAGCACTCCATGCAACTTGACCACCTCTCTAACGTACAACTCTGCCAGTTTGTCCATGGACATCTTCTGATTGATTGGTAAAAAGTGTGCACATTTCATCAGTCTGTCTACAATGACCCAGACTGAGTCATACCTTCGTCTTGTTCATCTTTTTTTTTGTTTCTTCAAGTTTCCTTCATTTTTACCGATTGTCATTGAGGCTACATGAATCTTGTTGATTCAAATTGTATTACTCCTTGCTTCAATGGTGAATATGAATTTTTAGGTTCCATTTTTTTTTGTTTCCAACACTTGTTCTTTGATTCCTTGTTGTTTTTCTTCATTTTAATCGATGCATCTTTTAATTTTCAGTTCCTTATGTTGTGTTTTGTCTTGAGTCATGTTTAAGCACTTTGTTTCATCTTCATTTTTGTTCACATTGTTAAATTCTGCACTTGCTTTATGAGAACCAAGTCCTATATCACACATTTGAGCTATGAACTTCAAGTGATGCTTTTGGATGTGTAAGGCAAAGGTCTCACTATTTTTTCTTCCATTTCACCGATTGGATTATGCTTTTGAGTGTCTTAGATGTTATTCTATGATTCATGCTTGATTCTAGATCATAATCAAGTTCATTCATCTTGAATTTCATAGAACATCTTCACATTTCCGTGAGCAACTATGCTCAAGTCTGTTTTTCAGTTTTCACTGCATGCACACCTACTGTTTATTATTTATCCTGAACACATGGTTCAATCAAATTTTTTTTCTGATTTTTGCCTCTTCAAGCTCAGAGTTAGACGAAAATAACAAAAAAAATATTCACTAAAAAATGTTGAGTCAAAAAATATGAAAAACCTCTGAAGTTGAGACATCAATCAGCGTTTTTTGGACTGCCAGTTTCGGGAAAAACCATTTTTAGTGCTGTTTTGTGTGTGTTTTGCTGTGTTTTAAGTGTTATTAGTTGTTATAATTGATTGCTTAATTGTGTACTCCATATTGCTTTGAGTTTGCCTTAATTTGGCACAAATTTGTAATGCATACAATGGCTATTTTATGAGCACTTATACTTCCCTGTTTTTCAACTTTCTTCTTCAATTCTAGTGCTATTCTAGGTTTATTTTGATTGTGCTAGCCTTTGTTTCTTGCCTTAATTTCTTGCTTGTCATTTTTTGGCTCTCCTTTCAGTCATGTTTCATTTTACTTCCATTTGGTTTTGCTTCCTTAATTAGCTTTTCTTGCTTTCTTTCTTGGCTTAATTCAAGTTTGTTGGCCTTATGCTTTTTATGGTATTGTGGGGATTAAACTCTATGAATGATTTCTATTCTAGAGGTAGCATTTTAGGAGGTGGAGTTTAAGGTAGACATTAGTTTACTTGATTCTTGAGTGCTTCCTCCTTTTGCTTCCAAATATTGTGAGTTTTGAGCAATATTTCCTAGTGAGCGTGAGTGCTAACATTTTGGATTGGCATAGTTTTACGTTGTTGTTTTTGGTGCAGGTTTGCCTCCAACCCTGACTATTTTGTTGCTCTTTTACACTTCAATTTGGTGATTTCAAGGTGCTTTACAAGTGCCTTATTTGGTGGTGAACTTTGTGCATTAAAGAGGAGGCTACAAGCCAAGCTTTTGGCTCTCGAATTGTGCATTTTGGCAGCACATTGGCAGCACCTTTTGGACATTTAATTGCTTCTTGTTTAGCTTTCTTTTGTTCTTCTTTTTGTATCTTTTCGACACCATATTTGGTACCTTTGTGAAGCTCCCTTTGTTTGTGAAAATTGCTTCTTTTGGAATCAAAATTTGACACTTTAAGTGGTATTGGGTGGCTTCATTTTGAGTACCAAATTAGTGCACCAAAGTTTCTTTACAAGTTGTTCATTGTAATTTTGGCCTACTTAGGTGTCTTGGGGAATCACAAGGCGTTCAATCTCATTTCCTAAGTAGAACCTTTTCAATCTTCCATAGTGCATCGTTTTAGTGGTGAGTGTGTTGAAAGTCCTAAGTACTTTCTCACCTTACCTTTAGGCCGCATAGTTTATATTCATGTTTTCCCGTTGCATAGTGGCTCAATTTGTGAGACCAAAGTCTAAAATTTTGCCAATTAGGGGCCTGTTTTAAGTGTTCATCTTTTGGTTAATCTTTGTGTTTATTTTCTTGCTTGTTTGTAATCTTTGTCTCATGTGATTCTATCTACTTATTACTTGAACATTTGTGTGAGCTTTGAGTACTTTTATAAGTGTAACCTTGGCAAGGATTAGTCTTGGTACTTAAGAAGTTTGTGAGACTCACCTCGCTTACCTGGAGGTACACTTGTGCTAGTTCTCTTCTTTTATCCTTTTATTCAAGTTCATAAGTTCATTCAATCACCATGAGTACAAGAAGGGTCACTCATTCTAGTGCCCAAAGGTCACTTGTTTCTTCCTTTAGAGGTACAAGTGTAACCTTGGCAAGCGATATGTCGTACAAACCTCACAAGGTACAACGGGAACTTCTCAAATTTCTTGAGGATCTAACAAACTAGTAAGATTCTCTCTTAAATAGAATAAATATACCCAAGATATTATAAAAGAAATATAAGAGAGTAAAGAGAATGAGAAAAAGAAATATAAGAGAGAAAAGAGAATGAGAGAAAGAAGAAATAAGGATGTGTAAGTGTATTTTTGGGATGAAGCATAAATCCCAATTTATAAATAGAGGAGGGATGGTGGTCCCACGTAGAAACAAAAGTGCACCTGCCCAACGTCCACCTTGCCTTGCGGAAGAGGTATGCACCTTGTAGAAAAAGCTAAGAAAAGTTTTGGAGATAAAAATTGCACTGCATGGACTTTGCATTGTTACCAAAAAAGGAAAGCACAACTGCATCATTTGTTCTAGCATTTTAACCACTCCAAAACACGAAACGCTTTTTGCAATATATATATATATATATATACACACACACACAC
>Ga0099823_1007647_pt1 | contig 10986 bp, 5 predicted proteins | sample CowpearedBW_FD_76831 | JGI IMG/M metagenome (GOLD analysis project Ga0099823, IMG submission 76831) | Root nodule microbial communities of legume samples collected from California, USA - Cow pea red BW | ecosystem: Host-associated > Plants > Roots > Nodule | place: USA: California | collected... | reverse complement strand
CAACAAACATTTAAGAAGACCATGAGGAAAACCAGCAGTGTCCTTAACATGACACGTACCTATGAAGTAATATAACTTCATGGGGTCTAATTCAATCATAATCCATCAAGTCAATGGGGGCAAATTCTTAAATAGAGCCTTAATAGCTGGTCAAAGGTTAGAGGTAACATACAAGTTTGTCGCCAAAAGGGAATCCTTGAATGAACCTAATTTTCCAGATGGTACGTAATGCGTTCCAAGACCAACAAATATTGCATCTGAAGGAGTAGAAATCCTCTTCCCAGTCAATCCAAGATAAGCACCTGAAATTAGTAAAATTTTCATATAAAATTAATTTTAGCGGAAACTTGAGACTACATTTGAATACTTCACTAGTCTAGCATACATGTATTCATTATGCAGATTACAACAGGATAGTGCACCAAAAAAAAATGAAAGAGAACCATCAGTGTTTTAACAACCTCAAATCCACACATTAGCTAGTCTTGAAAAAGCAATAAAGAACTTAAAATGTTGTATTAATTTTAAAAAATATATTTACCAACAGATCCTTCCCCTGGACTTTGAGCTGCTATATAAGCAAAACCTACATCCGGGAACAAACCAATTCCATTTTCTGGCATGGCAAGAATGGTTCTCTGTAGATGAGAAAGTAGAAGAAAAGTCATATGCAGGATCTACAATGGCAATTCATGATTAAACGAAGCAACTATTGCCAGGTGAGCATACCTCTGTTATGATGCGATAACGGCCGTGACCAGATAAACCAATTCCAAAACCCATTGTTATACCATCCATGAAGCTTATATAAGGCTTTGGATAATCAGAAATTTTGCATATCAGAGAATACTCAGCAGTGAAGACCTAAAATACATAAGAAGAAATTATGATTAGGTAGTAGATTAACAGGTCATACAAATATGCAATATACAGCAAAATGCATAATTGTCACGACATTCTTATCAAACACCGAAGTTAAATTGTTTAGCATTAGGGTCCGAATATGCAAGAACTTGCAAGGATTTTAAAAAAATTGCACAAAATAATGATTCCAAGGCCGATTTAGCAGGTCTGATTTATGTACAGAAACAGGCCCTAAAAAGTCCCCAAAAGAGCACCATTTGGTCAACTATTTCGCTTTTTTTATTCTTTTCAGAAACTATTTCAAGCACATTTGCCTCCTCCTTTACCGTTTTAGGCTCAGAACTTGCAGCATTAGTTGGGAATTGGGGGCTTAAGAATTGGAATTGAGAAATTACGAATTTGATATCATCACAAATTTTGTGTACTTGACTCTCAACTTCAGAGTGTGATGATTTCATCACATTAACTTTTAAATTGGTCATTTTTGTATCATCTTATGTTGTTCTATTATACTTTCTAACTTGATTTTGTTTGATTGTGAAATTGAAATTTTGGCTTTTCAAAAATTTTATGATTATTCTTTTTTAATATTATTTCATATTAGGTGTGGAAAATATGATGTATATTTTCTGATTTGGGAAAATTACAAAACAGGAATAAATAGAATACAAGGGAATAAACCTCGACACTAATCTATCCGTTAAAATCAAGGAAATAATTCTCTCTATAAATGCTGTACCTAAATAAGGAAATAAACCTGATCTTATTTACATTAAATCCTTCCTGTTATGGGCTGTACAATTCGGAAAGGGATAATTCTGATTGATATATGCTGATCTCCAACAGATTCTGATTGATATGCGCTGATCTCCAACAGTAGGTAAACTCGTAGGAGTTGAGTCTTAAACAAGTTTATGAAGCTTCCACAAATTTATTTAGATTCTTGAGTTTGATTACATTGCTTGGTTGACAGCAATTAGTAAGCCTTAACAAATGTATTTCTAGCAGTCTCGTAAAGTAAAACACCCCAAGGAAGTTCAGTGTCAAGGGAAAGAAAGACTGTCAAAAGGGTAATCCCGTAATGACAGAAGGGGCACTGATAGGCCTGAACTGGAAGCACATTCTGGCCACAGCCATAAACATACTACCAACACCTGGACAGGGATTGGTTGCACACCTTCAGGAGTGAGGATATATTGTGGCCTTACCCAAAAAAAAAAAAGGAAAAAAAGAAGTCGCATAGATAGCTTCTTCAATCACAGACTAGGATGGCACATTTTATTTTGGATTAAGGATGTATTTGGTGAACAACTTAATTAAAAACTAACTACATCAACTCTTAGCAAATGAGCTAGGTTAAAGTTATTAGAATAAGCTCAAAAGAGCTTATTTGATGAACCTCTCCATGGAGCTAATCGAACTAAGCATTTAAAAAACATACAAGGTTATAAACTACATCTGTCACCTCAAACCAACTCTTCCAAAAGCCTCCTTAATTGGTCATGAAAATTCCTCAACTACTGGACATTATCTGTTATCTTATAAGTTGAAGCTATTAAAGCTAGTTAGCCATGAATAATGATATAATAAATTACAGTGTAGGAAATACTTTCTCTAGAGTATAGTGGAAATATAGACATTATTAGTCAATAAGTGCAAAATATTCCAATAGGATAGGTATATATTTTGCACTGACATGGGTTTGATAAAGAGAAAGGGTATGAATCTGAAGGCATGTATAATTATTACAAAGAACACAACTAGACCTCAATCATATCTGATAGATTGTTTTTGATTGTTATCTGCTTCACATCACCACCTGCGGATAAACTAAGATCTCGGTTACCGAGTAAGTAAGAAAGTTGTTGAGAAATAGAAAATTTTGTTTGATGAAACACAAACTATAAACCGCTAGGATAGCATTGAAAAAAGATGATGATGTTGACAAAGATGCAAACAATATATCCAAAGTACATCACAGCTGCAACTGGATAGGAATGTATATTTACATATTTGAGATTAAAACAAATAATATGAGACCTTCGGCACTAAAGGAGTGTTTTTGTCCTTTTGTATTTCAGCAACAACCCCTTTAATATCCATACCTGCATTGACCACCAATGGTGATTCTCAAAACCTTACCTAGCACTCAACCAAAAAACCTCAAATTGAAAAAAGAATATCTGCATAAGAAGCTCGTTTTTTAATCTATTTATTTAAGCTACAAAAATTCATCAATGAAGAATCGCATTAAAAATCAATGAATTGTGTATTTTCTCCTATGACTCAATCATACCGGCACAAAAGGCACGAGGCGAGGTGCTATCGACCAGTACACATTTGACGCTTGGGTCCGATTCCCATTCATCAAGATAACTTTTATACTTTACATCCATATCTGCACCACAAAACGTTGCAAATCAAAATTTTAAAAAAATAAATAAAAAATAAGCCCTCACAATTAATCAACTGAAAACGCCAATAATTTAAACCAAAAGAAAAACAGATCTAGACCTAGTTTTTCTCATTCTATGTCGCACAGTCCATACCCAGAATCATCATTCGTTCAAAACTTCAATACAAATAAGCCAAAAATTTCGCACTCTCCCAATCTTCGAGGGCTTATGACACTAATCACATATACTAATTTCAAGTAATCGATGAGCTCCCCAATAATTGCGTATTGCTATAAAAGCGAACTCAACTAAACAGTCCAGATTCCAAAAGCGAATCTCCGAACATAATTCTCAACTTAAAAGGATGCATAATTAAGGAAACGAAGAGGAGAAAATAGAACATAAAAAACCTAGGTTCATGGCGTTGAGTGCTTTGGAGCGATCGAGGGTGATGACAGCGACGCCGTTTGGATGAACATCTCCCTTCACGAATTCTTCGGCCATAGCGGAAAATAGTCGCGCAGAGAGAGCGATTGAAGGTCGAGAGCGAGAAAGAGAAAGAGAAAGTGAACTGAGAAAACTGTGAACTCTGACACCCACTACCATTCTTCTCTCTGATATACCTCTGAAAACCAATACGCTTCTATTACCACCTGCTTGTTACACATTTCTTTTTTTACCTTCTTCCTCTTTTACCCTTCCTTTTTCTTCTATTTCCTCCCTCACCCAACTCTTCGCTCCCTTCTCTCCAGGGTTAAATTAGTCAACAAACTGCAAACTATGCCCCATTACATTATTTCGGGTGTACAGTCTTTTTCCTTCTTTTGCTGTTTTATTATTCATTTTTCTTAGTATTTTTTCTTTTTACATTTACATTATCTGAGAAAAAAATCGAAATTCGTGACTATTTTAAAAGACATTTATTTTGGTCATTCAAAATTGCCATAAAGTATTATTATATCGTACTTCTTTAAAAATTCATAATATTATCATTTATGAGGTGTCAAATTTGTTCACTAATGACACTATGTCTTTGTCATTTGAGTAACTGTAAGTATAAGTGAGTACTTGGTTGAAATTAGTTTAACTTTTAATCCAATCTAATTAAATTTAATTGGCTCTGATTGAATCTTAAGTTTATACTTTATTTATTTATCAATTCAACTTAACTCAAATATAGTCATGTTATGTTGGGCCATACTTAATTAATTAATAAAATTATTTCCTCTCGGTAGAGAAGATATTTTAAACATAGTTTTTTTAAGCCATAATTCTTACATGCTAATAAGTTCATAAATACATTTCTGAAAGTATTGAAAAAAGTATAATCAGTAATTATAAAATATAATGATTATTATTATATTCTAGAAGTCCAAGACGAACACATTTTCTTTAAGAAGATTAACAATTACTTGCACTAAAACATGTACGCTACAAAATATTTAATCATAATATTAACATAATCATTCATAAGTACTTTCTTAGTAAAATAAAATCACTACTATATATTTATCGTGTATTTGATTTTAAAGTGAGAAGATTAATAAAATGAAAGATTATGAAAGGTGTAATAAAAGAGGAATTGTTTTCGGGAAAAACTGAAAGAAGATGAGGGTTGGCCTGCGTACGCTGTTAGAATTGGTCGCTGGTAAGTTTTCCTTCTATTGTATTTTATTATTATCAAAATAATCGTAAAAGTGACTTTTAGATTCTTTATTTTTTTAAAACAATAAGTTTTTAACATGATTTTTGGAATAAGATTTCCACAACAATTTTTTTGAAATATATATGATATTTTTTTGAAAGATTTTTTGAAACAATTTTTTTAAAAAAATATAATATCTATAACTATATAAAAGGAATTTCATCTTTTGTGTCCATATTTCATTATTTCAATTTTACCCTTTATAATTTAATTATTTATTAAATTTTTAAAAATTAACGGTTAATTTTACAAGTTTTTATAAAATTATTTACTTATCTCCTTCTTTTTTCTTCTACTATTCATCAACAATTATTTTTCTCATATTTTCTTCATATATTTCACTTTAATTTTTATAAATATACTTTTATTTTGTTCATTATAACATTACAATATCATCAATTATAAATATAATTCAAAAAATATGTACACAATCGTGATAGCGCCCGTGTTTACCCTAATATTTTAGAATAAACTTAAGAATTTCTCCTTTTCTTTTCTTTTTTTCTCTCTACAGTGATAAATATAGATACAACTGTGATGACAGCAACGACAGCGTTGCATGGTGCAATGCGTAGGATATTTTTAGTCTTTTTATTCTTAGTGAAGTGTACTTAGTAATAATGGAGATTCAAGAAGAAAAAGTTCGGTAGTATCTATAATTTCCAAAGTAAAGTAAAATAGGATAGATGGATTTATGGTAGTGCAAAAAAAAGAAAAGAAGGGGTGCAGGGAGAAATAGCCCTGCGTTGAACAGCCTTGACCCATGAAATGTTTGGAGCAGGGGGTCTAAACCTTGTGAGGGGGTATTCCTGTAAACTTGGAGTGATTAATTAAATATGAAATTCAGAAGAAGAATTGGAATTTCTACTGTTATTTTTTTTTTTTCTAAAAAGGTATCTGCGTGCTTTTACCCATCCAATATTTATGATAAATTTAAGATTATATTTTACTGAACTGTTTAAGAAAAGTTGCTTTTATTAATGTTTTTATAATTTATTTATACTTTGTTTGGATTTGGATGTGAGTGAAACATATAAAAAAATAAATAAATAAAGTTATTTGGATTGAGAAAAAAAAACCCTCAACAGTAAAGTAAAGATAAAAGTATTTTTTATATTTTATTAACTTGAAATAAACAAAATAGTTAGATAATATAATAGATTATAAAAGTATCTTAATTTAATTTTAATAAAAGTATGAACTAGAAAAAATTATCGAGAACTTTTCTAATATAATATTATACTTATATAGAATTTTAATTGATTTTTGTTAATATTTATTTTATAAGAAAATAAAATCAAAATTATTTACTAATAAATTTGAAAATTTTAATTATCAACTAATATATTCGTTGGTAAATTGTATTAAAAATTTTTATTGCCGACAAATTTGTTTGTTAATAAATTTTGTTACTAAAATACACTAAATTTCTCATTTTGGATTTTTACAAATTTGTGTTAAAGTATTTGGTACAATCAATTGTTAATGGTATGTCTTAAAACTCGTCAATAATGGTAGTGGTAATAGTGGAGGTGTAGTGGCAACAATGCAATGGTATACCAACGATAATGCAATAATGGGACAACAGTGGAGGCCATGACAACAGTGACACTCAGTCAAAGACAAAAGAGGAGAAAAATGAAGAGAATGAGAAGATGGAGGAGGTGGTAACAATAGTGACAACGGTTGAGGAGGACTAGGAGGAAGAAGAGGAGGAAAGGAAGAAGAATAAGAAAAAGAAAAAGGAAAAAAGAATAAGAGAGGAAAGAGAAGACATAATCATGATTTTTACATATAAATTTTATTAATGACTAAAATTGTGTAATTATTAATATCTACCCGCAAATATTTATCTACACATTTTGGTTGTCGATCATTATTGACAATTTTTTTATCGTTGATAATTATTGATAGATTTAAATAATCTGTTGGTCAATTTTACTAACTATCAATTTACCGATCGAGTTGTGGATGTTGAAAATTTTGAATTATTGATAAATTTTGTCTTTTTTTAGTAAAAGACCTTCACAAGATAAAAATAAATATTTTTTAATATCAAATTATGAAAATCTCATAGTTTTATACCTTCAAAATGTTATATCAAATCTATAGGCAGAGGTTATAAGAATAAAAATTTAAATATCAAATTATCAAAATCTCATATTTCTATAGTTTCAAAAAATTATAAAAGATCTATAGGTAGAGGTTCCCCACACAACTTAAGCCTATTTTTATAAGTTAGGATATAGGCTTTGGTTATTCAAAGGATCGAAAGCTATACTTCTGACGCTCAAGTAAAATATTTTTAAATTTCACAAAAATTAACCCTAAACATATGAAAATCTTAAATTCTTTAATAAGCTTATGTTATTTGAGAGAACCAAAACCTATCAAAATATAAGTAGCGGTCAAAGAATCGAAACTTATACTTCTACCATAAATTATTTTAAAATAGCAATGACATTTTTTAAATTATAATAAACCTTTAGACAAGGATTTCATTCCTAATCGAAACTTATTCTTACGAGTTAGGATATATGCTTCGGTTGCTTAATAACGAAAGCCTATCATAATATGAGGTTTGATTTCTCCTTTCGCTCTACAAAAACGTATAAATACGTACAAGGAAACATATGAATTTGATTTCTCCTTTGACTTATAAAAATGTAAAGACGTAGAAGGAAAACATGTGAATTGGATTTCTCCTTTGACTCTTTGAAATGTAAACACGTACCAAATATCGAAATTTCAAGGAGATGGAGTGTCTATGGGGATGGTAGAAAACAGGGGTGTGCTTGTCGGAGTGGAGGAAATTGTCATTCATATTAATTACATTTCGGAAAGAGTGGAAGAAAAATAAAGCTTAGAATGAAATACAAATACGATGCACTACTTTTTTATTAATTAATAGAAAGAAGAACACACACAAAAGGTTTGGAAAAACAAAAAACCATGCATATATAATATGCTAATAAAATATTAAAAATGTATTAATAACATGACATGTATTTTTATGAACCAAGAACATCCTTGAGCACTTGGACAAAGTGAAGGTGTGCAGTTATCTGGGGAAAATGGCCAAGCGTGTCTATCATCTCCAACCTAACTTTCCCTTTGATTTTGTTCTGCATGTACAGTGCTACGCTGAGCGGAACAGCAGCGTCCTTTTTGGTCTGAATGATAGTGCATGGAGTCTCCACCTTCTCAAGAACCTCTCTCCAATCAGAGTAGAATATGGTTTTGGCTAAGGAGAGACCAACTTCACCTCCCATGTTCTTCAACCCCTCTTCATATTTCTTCACACTCTCTTCATTACTTGGATCTGCTATCAGTGAAGCGAATGCAGAAACAAAGTTTTCATAGCTGTTTTCTATGTTGGACAGTAACTGTTCTATATCTGACCTGTTAAAGCCTCCCTCATAATCATCTGAATTCAGAAACCTACGTATAACACAAAGTTAGAAGGACTTATCCTTTTAATTTTAATTTTTGTTATCTTATATCTTAAAAATATGTTTTATTATTTAATTATATAACCATTAAAAAGCTATTCAATCATTTTTTTTCCTATGCTTCTCATAAACTAAGAGTCACTTGCAGACGGCTGCACTCGAACTATTCCAAGGGTGATCATGATCACATGTCCAAACATAATTAACATTTTACAACACTTAAAGTTAACAAGCATTATAAGTTTATTTCCTTATATTATAACTCAGGATAAAAGAAAATATTTCATTCTAAAAGTTTAATCGCGTCCAAAACCTTTCATTTTGTTACAGAATCATTTCTCTACTTAAATAGCATGTTCGAAGTTAAAACTTGTGCTTTTTTTTTTTCACTGTTGTAACACAGATAAAACAAGCATGGAATTAAAACATGTCAACCAAAACTTAACAAATGAAAGGTTTTGTATAAGGTTAGTTTACGATAACTTGAAATAGTAAAAAATATGACAATTTTAATACAACCCAATTAAAAAAATTACATAATAAATATTCAAATACTAATTTTTTAGTTTGGTAACCTGTTAAATAACTTTGACCTTATCTTTTAGACGTCTATTTTTTTCCTACAGTCTCAGAACTGTAGGCGAAAGTAACGGCAATTAATGCATGTTTTCTTCACTTGTAATAATGGAGTTTCCAAAAATCCTTAACTCATTGGTGGAGTAACACGAAACAGTAACCATAAGAATAAGTGAATAGAAATTAAAAAGATGTGAGATATCAAAAATAGAGATGAAGAAAAGATACCTTGGGGAAGAACCAACGAGAATTAGGGTTTTGAAGAGTTGAGGAGTTTTGACAGAGGCAATGCAACCAATGATGCCAGACATGGAGCTTCCGACATAAGTGACAGCTTTAAGGTTCATCTCCTGCAACAGAGTGATCAAGTCATCGGCAAAAGCTTCGTATGAGGAATACTTCACAGGGTCGTAGAGTTTCTCGTTCTTCACACTTCCAGCACAAACCCAATCAAACGTAACAACACGGTAGTTTTCGGCAAGCAAGGGAACCACTTTGTCCCACATCGATTGCTCCATTCCGTAGCCATGAGCCAACACCAAAGTTTCAGCGCCAGATCCTCGGATTCTGGCATTCAAAGCCTGCGAAAGACACCTTTTAGATGCCATGTTTGGGTTACCAATGTTGGGTTAAATCTTAGAAACTAATTGTTTTTGGTAAAAAAGAAAAAGAAAGAGTTTCTTGTTGATAACACCACCATACTTTATTACTTCCTTTATATACACATGAATGGTTCACATGGAAATACTGTTTAAGTTAAATGGAAATTTTCTAAACTAAATTAAACTAGTAAGAAAACACGTTAAGAATTTAAACTACCAATAAAATACTATTATTTTAAGTTTTCAAATATAATAATATAGGTTAAAATATCTTTTTGTTCCAATTTTCGTCCATTTTTGTCAAATAGGTCCCAATTTTGCTTTTGTGCTTAAATAGGTTCCAATTTTTGTCAATTTGATTCAATTATATTCTAATTGGGTAATGCTGTTTAAATTGGTAATGTTTCACTGTACAATTACGTGTTGCATTAATAAACCGACATGACACTGTTTTAAGTTTAATCAGATGTTTAATTATAATTTATTTTAAAAAAATATGATTAAAGATCTGAATAAACTTAAAACAGTGCCACATAAGTTTACTAATGCAAAACCTAACATAGAAATGCCAACTGTACAGTGCAATGATACCAATTTAAACGGCATTACCCAATTAGGACCTAATTGAATCAAATTGACAAAAATTGATACCTATTTGAGCACAAAAATAAATTTGAACCTATTTAACAAAAATTGACGAAAATTAAGAAAAAAAAATATTTTAACCAATAATATAATATAATAAGAATTAACTAAAAATAAGTGAAGTAAGCTTATAGATTTATATTATAAAATTAAAATTTATATATCATACTTTTAAATAATGATAACTAAAATCTAATAGCAATTATTAGTTTCTTAGGAAAAAAAGAAATTGACTGAAGAAACATGATTTTTAGTCATTAGTTGAACCTCACCAGTTTTTCAACGTTGTGACCAGTGGCGGAATTTCATACAATATGTTGGGGGTGCCAAAATTTTGGTTAAATTATTATTTGGTCCATTTTTTTGTCTAAAAATATCATATTAGACCTATAGTGTTTTTTAGTTTCAATTTGGTCTCGATCTCATAAAATTAATGCAATTTTATCTTTTTCGTTAAATTTTTTCAATCGGAACAAAGATTTTTCATCAAAATTGATACTACGATTATGCCAATTATACCAACAAAGCAAATCATTCACAACTTCAATTTTGATGAAAAATTATTGATTTGATTTAATAAATTTAACGAAAAATGACAAAATTACATAATTTTTTAAAATTTAGATCAAATTGAGATTAAAAAAGAAACTAGATGACCAACTTAATATTTTTGAACGAAAATAGGAACCAAAAGAGTAATCCTAAAATTTTTATATAAACTAGTCAAGACATTGTATTTACTTTTT
>Ga0099823_1007643_pt1 | contig 10988 bp, 4 predicted proteins | sample CowpearedBW_FD_76831 | JGI IMG/M metagenome (GOLD analysis project Ga0099823, IMG submission 76831) | Root nodule microbial communities of legume samples collected from California, USA - Cow pea red BW | ecosystem: Host-associated > Plants > Roots > Nodule | place: USA: California | collected... | reverse complement strand
ATGTACTAAACAATGTGGATATAGGAAGTATATAGTATTGTAAATATATATATAAATGTGAATATTTTAAATATAATTATATATTAGTGTATAAATTTTTGCCTCTAAATATTTATAAGTATACTGTAATAAATAAGTAAATAGATTTTTTTTTTCGTCACAAAATATGTTTTTGGTCATCTAATTTTTAGTCAAAATTGAAATTAGTCTCTCTTAGAAACCTTAAACTAATTTAGTCCCTCAATTATGTAAATGCATGAATTTAGTCATTTAGATAAATTTTGTTTAAGTTTATTTGACGTTTCAAACATGTTTTTCAACTAACATTGAAGTGAACATATGTCAAACAATGTAAATAAGTTAAAATACTATAATGAAATGATCTTTACACGTCAAATAAACTTAATAAAATTTGGTTAAAATGACTAAATTCACGCATTTATAGAGTTGAGAGACTAAATTAGTTCAAGATTTCAAGCGAGATTAATTCCAATTTTCACTACAAGTTGAAGGACAAAAAACATATTTAATCTAATAATTAATAACATGGTTAAGTATATTTTTAGTCTCTAAATTTAGATTGAACTTTGATACATTTTAGTGGTTAAACTTTCAAAATGAATGGATATAGTCATTGTAATATAATTACATTAATTTTGTTTTACTTGTTAAATGGTGTTCTTGGTTAACATTTGAGCTGAAAAATATAAAAACAATGTAAACAACTAAAATGTCATCCTAAAATACATTTGACATATAAAACAAAGAAATTAATTTATCGCAGTTGGATTAAAAGATTATATCTATTATTTTTAAAGTTTTAGACCAAAATATATTAAAATTTGAAACAAACACTATTTTAATGTTGTACCCAAATTTATGGACTAAAATATTTTATCCCCCAATAATATATTTGGAAGAGAATAGTTTAGAAGGTAACTCTTTTTATAAAAAAATTAAATATTTTACGAAACAACATATTGTTAGGTTGCACACTCTTAAAAGAAATTGAAATTGATAAGATATTTTGAATATCTAAAAATGGTTCATGAAAGAAGTTAACCAAATAATGGTTATTAAAATAAGCATTTTATGCCCTAAACAAATATGGGCACAAACTAGGCCTCCATATATCCACCGTTTCAAAAATTAGCAACACCAAACAAGTAATCAAATAAGTCAAAGTGGCATATAACCAACCAAAATTGGTTTTATCATAAAACTTGTGCTCATTTTAGAGGTGTAAACTTATTGAATAAATTTGTTTTGATTAATCAAAATTTGTCAATTCAAGCATACATGGAATACTGTTACTCCTCAAATTCCTATTAGCACCCATATTTCAAACCACTTTTTACAGATGCACAATCACCCAACTATGTGGGAGATGCAGTTCCACCACACCAATTTGTGTTTTGGGTTTGGGTCCTTATCATATAAAGTATACTAGTCATTTAGTGGGGTTAAAATTCAGAAACTTTAATTATAATCAAAGTTAAAAACAAATATTTTTGTAGTAAAAATATCAAAGTACTTAATATTCATCAAATTTAGATAATCTAACATCGGATACTAAAATATGGTATTAGTTTCACTTTATTCGTTGACAAACAATGTATTATTTTAATATATTTGCATTCTTTTCATCTTGAGACGATATATTGCTTGATGCGTTTAGATTATGATTTTCAATTTTAAACTACCTTATAATAGTAGTATTTGATAAAATACAAGTGAGAGAAATTTAGAAGAAAAATACTTTATTGAAAATATGAGAATGAAAGTTTGCATCCATTAGAAACTTGTCCAGTATATAAAGTACAATATCTCATGATATAAGGAAAAAAAATAAAACCTACTATGTATCATCATAAAATAGAATATTGGATGATAATAAAAGAGAATAAAATATATAATATCTCTATCAATAGAATTAAAACCAGAAGATACATGATATTTTTATCACTCCTGTCAAGGTAGACATGAAGATTATAAATGTCCATCTTGGAAGTAACACTTCTCCAAAGTAGTCTGGTGGAGAACCTTGAGAAATAGAGAACCTTGAAAAAATCTTGAGAAATGTAGAACCTTGAAAAATGGAGAACCTTGAGAAATATAGAACCTTGAAAGAATGGAGGACCTTGAGAAATTAGAGAACCTTGATAAATTGGAGAACTTTGAGAAATTAGAGAACCTTGAGAAATTGAAGAAACTTGATTTTTTTAAAACTCCCCTATCTAGAAGGTATTGATTAGAAAATCGTACAATCAAATTTCCAATGCCGAAAAATTGTACAATCAGATTTTCATGGTCAATGGCAAAACTTAGAAGGTCTTTAGGGGGCCATGCCCCCCCCCCCCCCCTAAGATTTTTTAATTTTCTTTTAAAAAATAATTTTAAAATATTTGTTTAAAATTTTTAAAAATTGATATCTATTTTCTTTTTATAAAATATAATATTTAATATTAATAAATAATAAATTAAACAAAATAAAGAATAATAAAATTTATTGATATATTTTTGTTGTTCTTTCCCATTTTAAGTTTCTCACATATTATATTCATTTATTATTTTTGCATCTCTTCTTTTGTTTTTTGTTTTAAAAAATAAATAGAAATTTAGATATAAATTCATTCTCGCTCTTAGTTCTCATTTGTTCTCTTATAAAACAAGTAACTCTTTCCCTTCTATTGATAGGAAAATATTAGTTTGATATTTAGTTTTTTTTTCATCTTATGATTTTTTTGTATATTGATTTTTTTATCAATATAAAAAGAAAAGTTATGTACTATATGTTTTTTCATAATCATTCTTAGATGTGACTTAATTATCATATTTTTTTTAGTAATTACGTATCTCAATTTTTTATTAGATTTTGATCAATTATTTTTTACTCTTAATTTTTGTTTAAATATGTATATTGATGAAAAATAAAATAATAGATTCAGTTTTTGTAAAGTGATAAAAGGAAAGATACCCTTGAAGATAAAAACAATACAAATTTACTTTTTCACCTATTTTCAAGCATGATACTAGGAATTCAACTGTTGAATTAGAGAACCATTTCTTAAAATTTAAAGAATTATAAGTGGGAAGTTTCATATTAATTCTTTTGAATTATAGGTGAAATGTTTCATATTTAATTATTTAAAATTTATTATAAGAAAACATGCTCATATATGGAAATATCAAGGAAAGAGATGAAATTAGAAAAACTATTTTAAAATGAGTTTCATATCAAATACAATTTCAAAACTATAATTTTTGTAAGGAAAACCATACAAGAATTTCAATACTAAATTATATATATTTTTGTTATATTAATAATAATAATAATTAAATATATAAAATTTGAGTATATTAGTTTGGCCCCTTCAAAATTTTTGACCAAGATCTACCACTGTCCATGGTTGATAATTGTTATCAACAAGAAAGAGATATACAAAATCAAATGCATCATTTTCTCCAAAATGAATAAATAAAGGGTGAGGAGAAGCAAAACTTGCCATGAGTGAAATGACGAAGAGAAGATAAGGTAATGTCAGAAGGTGTTTTTCATCTGATACCATGTTAGTGTTTGATAAAACATAAGTGAGAGAAAGTTAGGAGAGAAATACTTTATTGAAAGTATGAGAATGAAAGTTTGCATCTATTAGAAACTTGTTCAATATACAGTATACATTCGCTAAAGTCCGCATTTTGATTTTGGGAGTTTAAGGTGGACTTTATTGGGATGTGAACTTATGAAGTTTTAAGAGTCATATTACAATATGAAATATTATGGTCATATAATTACAATATCAAATATTATGAGTGTCGAAAATTTTTAGGAATTGAAAAAATATAAGATATATGAGATATAAGAGATATGTTACAAGAGGAACTTGTTAGTTTATTTTATTCATACGAGTGAGTTGAAAGATTCTCCTTATTTATCATTGGATCAGTTAAATCAAGCTAAGGGTGTGTTCTTCACCCTTCGTCGCATCTTACACAATGGTCAATCAACAATCACATGTAAACGAATTAAAAATAGTTGTCAAATGACTTTATGTGATTTTTTTCTAAAAATAAGATCACACAATTATTGATATGAGAATCTTCCCTTTCCAAATGCAAATTTAGGTGGGATGTGGACTTAAATGAGTGCAGACTTAAGCAAATGTTTACCGTATAGGGTACACTATCCCATGATATAAGGGAAAAAATAAAACCTAATATGTATCATAAAACTGAATATTTGATGATAATAAAAAATAATAAAATATATAATATCTCTATAATAGAATTAAAACCAGAATATATATGAATATGATATCTTTACAATATACTAGCGTAAACACAAACACTATCGCGCGTCTGTGTATATGTATTTTGTAAATATACATGATATTATATTAGTAGGTGGTAATATTGTAATGTTAAGTTAATATACAAAATAAATTTATGTTTATTAAAAATAAAGTGAAATGAATGGATAAAATATGAGAAAATAACTGTTGATGACAAATAATTATATTATAAAGGGTAAAATTGAAATTATGAAATGTGGGAAAAAAGAGGAAATCCTTTATAGATTATGGCAATTTGATAGATAATGTATTGTTCAGGGTTTGTATGATAATTTTGTATTATATAATATATCAAATATTATCCAAATAATGCGCCCTTTGCAAATACACACATCTTATGATTGTTTGAAAAATTTTCATTTTGTTTTCCATTTGATATTTATACAAATAATACATTGTTTTATTGAAAATCATAAATGATATCTTCTCATAAGTTTTCATTCACATTTTAAGATCCAACACATATTGTAATAATTTTCATTTTAACTTTTATACTTATTTTAAATACACTGGTAGATGTTGTCCATGTTTTAATTGCATATTGAAAATCACACGTCGACTAGAGATAAGATAAATTTATAATATATAAATGAGTGGAAACCTTACCTTACAAACTAGTTTTGTAAGATTGAATTAGACTTAAAATCTATTTTTTAAGATAATATCAGAGTTATTCAAAACCTATCAAAGCGAGAGATATTATTTCTTGGACCTATCGTGCCATTACTATCAGTTTATTATCGAACCAAATTTACAGTTAGGGATCACAAATTAACGCATTTTTGTGTGTATTAAACAAACTCATCCATGTTTTGAAGGGAAATCTCCACATTAACTAGTTATGGGTCTAAGTAATGTCTGATTTGTTCAATTGGGTATGAGGACGAAGATAAGTTTGTACATACCCCCACCCAATCCTCTTCTCATACTCACGTTAATACTCATCCTTTACTGTTTAAAGCATTATTTTAGTCTTTAGTTTTATAACCATTTTTTTTTCGCTACATATTTTTTCTCCCTCTTCTAATTGTTTGACTTGTTATATATTTATGAATTCACTCACATATCTAAGGTACTTTTCCTCTTATCATATCTTTGTGCGATAATGTTCAAATGGTATATTACCAATTACAATGAATCAAATAGTTTTTATGTCTCATAATTGAATATTTCTTTTCCTTTTTAATATTTTTATTTATTATTTTTTTATATAAAATATTTGTCTCTCAATTTCAAGTATTCAATCACATAAAACTTATCATTTTTATTATCTTTGATCCATAATTTTAGTTTGATATCTGAAATTTTTTTCTTAGATCTTTAAGGTATTTTTCATCTTATCAAATCTTTAATTATACATTTATTTTTCATACAATTTCGTTGAATGATGTATCAAATTGTTTCTAAGACACATTTGATAATTTTTACTTCTTTTTAATATTTCTATTTGTTATTTATTTTTATCATGTAAAATATTGTTTTGATGATTTTTTATATATAATTATTTTTATTTTCTAACTCATTATCATAAGGATTATCATCATAAACGTAATTTTATATCACCGTAACTCTATAAAGACATTTTATTTACTATGATAACTTATTGCAATTGTCATAAATCTTGTTTATCACAATCTAATATAGATTGAAATTCAAAAAGAAATATATTTGAGCTAAATTTTAATTATTATTAGTTTAATTTTTCTTCTTTGTGCGATTTTTTTAAGTGGTGTCATACAATTTTTTTTAGTGTATAAAGAATAAATTTCATTAGAATTTAGTGAAAGAAAGTAAAGATATTAAAATGTATTTAAACTTGGATACTTGTTTTTTTGTATTTTTTTAAAAAATATTTTGATTTTATTAACTATGTTTCATTAAAGTTTGCAAACTTACTAAATACCTTGGTTCCTATAAAAATTTAGCTGATACTCTAATTTGAAATGTATATAATTATTATTTTTTTCTAAATATTTATATTAGAAAAACAAAAGTATGTCATTTGGTATTGAATATTTAATAAGATCATGATATTCGAATAACAAGAAAATAAATACGAACATGAAGTATACTCGTTATCCAATAATAATGAAAAAAAATATATCAATTGAATATGAGTATAAGAACGATGATGAATGTTTTCTTTGAGAATGAGTACTAGACAATAAAATCCATCCCACCTTATTCTCATTCGTATTCGTCATATATAAGTGAACAGTGTAGGTATTAACACCTTCTCCATATAATCTTATCTCTACGTGGACAGTGTAGGTATTAATACCTTCTCCATATAATAAATTCTTGAACTCAAAAATATAGTCTTACATACTTCTTTAAATAGTTTTTTCAATATTGTTTCCTAAAAAATATTGGTGGCAAAAGCAATTACTCTTTTTTTTTTAAATTTTTTTCCTTTTTCTATCTATCCGTCAGTTGCGACAATATTGTTTCAAGTACTGAGTTAAAAAGTAACATATTATCACACAATCACGCAACAACAATCAAACATATATGTACAAATTAGCTAAACGAGAGCTTAATTACACTAAATAATTTTTTTTAACATAAAATATAATTGCTTCATCATAAAACAAAAGTGAAACTAAAGAATTAAAGATATATCCACCATATACCACTTCTCCACATAAGTGGAAGACAAATTTATCATATTTCTCAAGAAATTTTATTTTCGTAATATATCAGACTGCTTTTTCTTTCTTTTTTAACATAAAAAACAAAGTTTAGAAGTTTTGTTCACTAATTGTTTCATACATGGATGATGTTCTATTTCTACTTACGGAGAGTTCAAACAATTGTCATAAATTATCCTTTATTATCATTCACTAATTTATTTCTTTATACTACAAAAAAAAAAATCGTATATTTACTGTTAGATTTCTTTTTGGAAAATTTTCTCAAAGGAAATACATGTAAATTTATGAATGAACAATAATCTGTAAAAAAAAAAATACCAATTTTCTTGCCAAAATATTTTGCACAAAAATTCTGCCAATTTTAATACACCTTATTTATTATTTGATAATTTTTCATTAGTATTTTACAGATTAAAATAAAATTTTGAACTTATTTTAACCATTCAACTTTTCCTATGAGAGTTCCAAAGAGCAAGTCAATTGCTACACTGCAGGCCTATGGACTGTGAAGGTATCTCTCTATAGCATTTGCCGACGATTCCAAACGCTGTCTTCTTGTGTTGGGTTGATTTCATTTTTCTAAGATCGAAGATGAATAATGGTTGAAATAAAATAAAGTGTTAAATATATTTTTTGTTTTTTAATTTTAATTTTTAATAAAAATTAAAATTAGTTATTTTAAATTTTTTTTAATTAATTTAGTCTTTATTTTTAGAAATGAATAAATTTAGTCATTTAAATCAAATTCTTTTTAATTAACATTGAAGGAAAAATATGTAAAATAATGTAAACAAATTAAAATATTATAAAGAGATATGTTTGAAATGTAAAATAAATTTAATAAAAATTGGTTAAAATAAAACGATTAAATTAATTCAAAATTAAAAAATTTAATTCTAAATTTTTACTAAAAATTAAAAGATAAAAATTATATTTAATCCTAAAATAAAATTTAGAAGCGAAAAATAGAATTTTAATATGTATAATTTAAGTAAAAGAATAAGTTCGAAAGTTTGCTAAATTGAAAAAATGGATCCCACGTGCACCCATGCACGTGTCATTTATTTACTAAGGTTTTGTTTTGAAAAGATGGTGTGGTGGTATTAATGAGGGTGATGTTGTGTTGGAGGGAAGTGAGATTGAGACCCAAATGCAAAGCGAAAGCAATGAATGGGCAATGTTTGTCCTATTTCAATTTAGTAAATGGCCTTAACACTCTTCTATGTTCCCACTCCAACCAAAGCTGCTGCCGGCCTCCATCTTCTTTCTAATTGCATTCTCATGCCCCTCGCCTTTCCCCTTTTTACACCTTTTCCATTCTATTCATAATATTTGGATATTTGGCTCATATTTCAAAAGAATATTAAATTGAGTAATTTTATTTAATTTCATAAAAATATTCATACTTGAATATTTTATTTTAATTTTTTTACGTGTTAAATATTATATAAGTGCTAAATAAAATCAGTTGAAGTTGTTGAATTAAAAAAATTATATTTACTATTTTTTAAGTATAAAACAAAATATATTGAATTTAAAAATGAAAGAATTTCAGTTAAAAAAAATCTGTTAGAGGAAAAAAAACATATTTATCAATATTTAAAAACTATTTGTGCAGGGGGGAAAGAATGAAAATAACGTAAAATTAGTTGGTGGTGGTAACGCAAATTGCAAGAAGTTGAGGGACGAAGATGCAAAAGAGAAATGTCAGTATCAGCACTGTAGGCGGCAGAGAGAAAAGGGCAGAGGGAGAGTGAAGCAAGTCAGAGTGTGTCTTCCAACTTCGAAGCTCCGACGCAGCTTTTTAACCATTCTCGCTTCTTCTCGCATTGCCACTATGCTTTAACCATTTCTGGGGTTAGGGTTTTTGCATCTCAGAGAATTCGAAATGGACGAAGATTATGACTACAGAAGGAAGGCCAAGATTGCACTCATCGCCATTATGGTGTTCGCTTCCATCGCCGTCTTTGCCTTGTTCGTTGCCTTTGCTTACTACTGCTACATCCTCAACAAGGTCTCCAACCGCCGCAAAAGCCTCAAAAAAGGTTTGGCTCTCTTTCCGAAATGTGCTGAACTTCAATGTTCGCTTTGTGTTCTTCTGCAAACGCCTGAGATTATTCGATGGAACTGTTGCTGACCTTTCTGTACTAACATGCAGTTGTGTTTTTCAGTTTATGAAAAAAAAATTAATAACATTCATTTAGGTGTCATGTAGGAGAATTTATTATACAATTTGGGTTTTTCAGTTTTTGAAAAAAATTAATAATCTTTAGGTGACGTGTGGGTTATTGTTGTTAGTTCTTTTATGCGAGTTTGAAAATTTAAAGACTTGACACATGAAGACTTGTCAGGTGGTGGTTTCGGACTGTCTAATAATTTATTGTCATGTGGAGATTAGTTTTGATTACGGTGTGGTTTCGTCTGATTGAAGGGATGTGTTAGATTTAGTGCATCCATGGTAGGCTATAGTATCTCACGTGCTGTTGTATTTTGGTTTGATTGAGATTTTGCTCTTTGTGTTTTCCCTCTCCAGGATTCGGGCCTGGTGGAAATTCTGATAAAATTGTGTTGTTATGATCCTTTTGTCCAAAAAATTTGTGATTTTTTATGGGGGGTTTGGCTTAGTTTTGTTTCATGCAGGTTTAAATTAAAATGGAGAATTTGACTGATGCAAGGAAAAAAAATGGAACTTACCTATTCAAGCAAGTTCATCCGTGTATTTCCTGTATTTACATTTAATTAGTTTGATTAAGATGACCTATCATTCTCGACACTTGTAAAATAGTATGTATAATGCAGACAATATTAATACTGCCAGTTCATTGATATTCATTTATATATATTTTTTCTACCGGGTGTAATTAATTCTCATCTATATTGTTGGAGAGTATTCATTAGAAGGGAAAGGGAAGGGGAGTACATTCAGTGTTATTATGTTCCACCTTTTTTTTTTTCAAGATTTTAAACTGAATGATTTGAAATTAACTTCTTTCTGTGTTTTCACTTTAAAACTTTATATCTTTACTTTTTTTCTACTTTACTTGAGTAAATTGAGGTCCCACTTACGGTCAGATTTTGCTTGATTTTATATTAGTTGAAGACGCAAACCTTAATGAGAATAGTGACTTTGCAAATCTGCAAGTCATTGCCGAGAAAGGACTTCAGGTGTTCACTTTCAAGCAGCTGCATTCTGCAACAGGGGGCTTCAGCAAGTCGAATGTCGTTGGTCATGGTGGATTTGGACTTGTTTACCGGGGAGTGCTCAATAGTGGCAGGAAAGTTGCCATTAAATTCATGGATCAGGCAGGAAAGCAAGGGGAAGAAGAATTTAAAGTAGAGGTCTGTTACTTCTTAGAACATTTTGACCAGCGCTGCTTCTTTTCTAGAAACTATGGGAAAGTTCTTCATGCTTATGAGTTTGATTTCCCCTGTAATCAAACTAGTTAAATTTTTAAATCATTCATACGCATTTTGGCCGAGTCAATGAATTAAATAGCTATAGATGTCTTCGGAAGCCAATTCATTTTGATAATTGAATTGAATTGGTTGCTTTCATGTCACTGTAGGTGGAATTGCTAAGCCGGTTGCATTCACCATATCTGCTGGCATTGCTTGGGTACTGCTCTGATAGTAATCATAAATTGCTGGTGTATGAATTTATGGCAAATGGTGGACTGCAGGAACATCTTTATCCTGTTAGCAGTAAGTTATGAAATATATATTTGCTAGAAAGCTTTTATTCTCTGCTGATTTAAAATGCTGCGAATGGATGATTACAATTAACTTTTTGTACTTGACAGACAGTGGTCAAGACTCTAATCCTCATGATGGGGTGGAACTGTCATATGTTTATGGAATTTTGATGTAACAATCTCGGCTTTTGCTATATACTTAATCTGTTTGCTCACTAGAGGGGCTGGAACAAGAAAAACTTACTTAGAACCTTTTTTTTTTTGTTTGAATGAGTAACTCTCTGTTATAT
>Ga0099823_1007642_pt1 | contig 10989 bp, 9 predicted proteins | sample CowpearedBW_FD_76831 | JGI IMG/M metagenome (GOLD analysis project Ga0099823, IMG submission 76831) | Root nodule microbial communities of legume samples collected from California, USA - Cow pea red BW | ecosystem: Host-associated > Plants > Roots > Nodule | place: USA: California | collected... | reverse complement strand
TATATATATATATATATATATATGCATACATATACTACATATTGGCTCCCATTTCAACCTAACTTCTACTCTCTAGCATCATTGCCATTTGCAACCTCATATGCTACGTCATAACAACTATCACAGCAAAAGAGAAACACAACAACCAATTGAAAAAAGAAAGGGTTAGCTAATGATAATTTTGAACATTTATAATCTATAATATATAAAATATACTAGCACTTATATTAATCACAAATTCTTATCTACAATCAACAAATTGTAAAATACTCGTATACACCTCTCTTATCTTAAAAATTTGGATTATTTATGCATTGAATCAGATACTCAAGAAGTCAGACACCTGTCATGTAATCATGAAATAAAATGTCACGATCGACCTAAATTTACTAGGTCTCAATCTCTCACGAAAGAGTAAATTCATGCTAGAAAAAAGGGTCTCTTATCCCAAATCCTAGTATAGGAACCTCCCTAAATTCTCACCACATAAACCTCATTCTCTATATGAGTTTGTGAGCTTAGTATAGTTAGAATAACTTCACAGCATGGATCCCTAATCAATGCATAATATTATGTAATTGTTATAGCATTCCTTATTAGGAACACCATATTCATATAATATCCACAACACCTTTATACAAATCATTTTGTCACATTAGCCATTTTTCATTCTCTTAAAACCATAACCATTCCATAATATAATAATTCGTCAAAAGATTTTCCACATTTCAAACTACACGACAAATACAATAAATTAACATATTGGCTCAGCAAGCTCACTTACCCACTTAGCAACTAAGCAATTCACCTAATGAATTAAGCACTGAAACAAAATACAAATAAGTGCATCCAATGATAGCAGACTTGTCCAATGACCAAGCCTTCCATGCCTTTATGTCAAATTTGAATTTAACTTTCGCTTAGTTACTCCTTTCCCTTGCCTAACAATCTGAGCTTAGAAGCTGATTTAATCAAGTGAGTCCAACAGACGAGTTTGCTTTATGATGCTCTATGATTTGACTTTCCCTTGCCTTGATGCTCTATGATTTTATTTTTAAAGCTCACTTAGTGGGAGTTTGGCTCACCGAGCCGGTCTACATAAACCAATCACATAAATATACAAAATGGAGGGTACCCTTGGCTCTAATGAGCATTTTTATCCTCCATACAAATCAAAAGCAATACCAATTCATTCCAAAAGACTCATTAGAGGCCAAAGATTCCACCTCACATATTCATCCTAAAATTCAGATCTTAGGTACTAGTTCAACAATTCAAACACAAATGATTATTCAACCAGATTTCACACATCAACCCATCAACAATATTTAAATATACCATTTTGATAATTAAATCACAATTTTTTGTACACTCAATTTAGACAATATAAATCAAATTGTGCAAAATTAACATTAACTTTCCTTACCTTGGTTAAATAACTCCATATCTCACAATTGCTCCTTAGAACTCTGTTTTTCACAAGCTGACCTAACTATAAAACCAAAATCTAAACATACCCTCATGATCATAGACAAACAAATATTTACTTTTAACACATTTGAGTCACATGTATAAACATAAAGAGAAGTAAGAGAATAAGTTTTGTAAAAATATATAAAAAGATGATAAATTTTATAAATAAAACTCGATTAATAAAAAAAATCTATTAATAACTTTAATATTTTATTATTAAAATATTTGAGTGTCATATTTTAAAAACTATCAATAACTCTCGACAACTTTACAAGTCCTTACGCTATTGTTAACATTTAAGCCATAAACTAAATTATAAGAAAATTTGTTTTTATTTTTATCTCATTCAATCTCGAGTAATGTATGTGATTGTAAAGTATAAAAAAAAAAAATACAAGAAACTCATTCGAATATTCAAGACTCAGTCATTTGGAGTGAGGACCTCATAAACTCTTTTACTTCTAACTTGTGAGACTCAAACATTTAATTTATCGCCGAAGTAATATTTCTCTGTACAAATGATGAAACTATTGTTTCTGTAATATTCAAACAACAACATAAAACAATAATATATACATATAACTTAAAGTTCTTCCAAAACTAATCATATAGTAAGTTTAAAATTAGATTATAGATTTAAAAAAAATATCAAAATGACCAATAACACTTACTTTAACCTTTTTAAATCATTATTAAAGTCAAATTAAAAATAATAATTAACGTCCATAAATTTAATTTAATACATAAATCGTTAGTTCAATACACAAATCAAAATCAATAATCAACTACAATTTGAGATATCTTTTCTTATTAATGACTAGAAAGAGTTAATAAATATTTAAAATATTATAAATCTAACAATATATTGAATAATACTAAAATTTACTTAATAATCAAATTAGTTGAGCCAATTAACATATCCAATGTTAAACTCAAATAGTACCAAAAGTAAGATTTGAGAGATTTTTAGTAGAAGAAGTACTTAGTTTAAATAGAAATATGGTCAAATTGAAAATAAGTTTGAATTTAAAAGATGAAAAACAACCGATCCCACAGATTAGAAAAATATTTAAACTTTTATTTTTATCTAAATAATCTAATTCCTTAATTAACAAAATTGGGTGACATTCCAATTAGATTTTACAACAGTGAGATGCGAGAGACACGCAGTAGTGGCGATTGAGGTGAGATATAAACACGTGGTTTAAGAATATCACATGGATGGTTTTACAATATTGAGATGTGTGAGATAAAAAAATGATTTAAGAATTAATTATTAATTATTAATTACAAATTATAAATAGGTCGCGGTGGAGTTTGAGATGAAACCTTCATTCATTCATTGATGTAACTCACAAAGAGTCTCGCCCTGCCACACTACTCATACTTCCAATTCATCCCTCTTCTTTCCACCCAAAATCCAATTCAAGTGCTCACATTTATCGTCTTTTCCTTCTGCAATCTGCGCGCCGCCAAAACCCCAGATCCGGCACAACCATCGGTAAAAACCCTAACCGTAGCGTTATTTGTTTACGACTGTCTGGATGATCGGTAGGATTTTTTCAGATTGTGGGTTCATCAATTTTTACACTTTATGTTTTCGAATATTGGAATGTTTAATTAATTGCGAAAATAGTTTTAGAGGTGATGGATTTCTTGATGTGTCGATAAAGCGAGGATTTGGAAGACGGTAATTGTTGGATTGAAGGAGAGGGCCCAGGAGGTGGTAAAGGTTGTTGGTTCATGGTGGATAACTGAATCTGTTTGTGCATATATTACAGGGAGAGAGAAAGGTTTTGACTTTGAGACATATTGCTAGAGAGAGGAACGGTGGGCTTGGCAAGAAATGGATCCTGGTCGCTATGCTCTGCATCAAGGCTGGGATAATAACAGCGTAATTGTGGTTTCCTCCTTAAATAATTCACCTATATGGAATATGGGGATCATTATTCAAAGAAACTACTATTAGGGTTTCAATCTGATTTTTTATCGGAGAATTGTGAAAGAAAGCTAGCTGTGGGGGCAGTCAGATATGGACTCCATTTGCCTAACCCTCGTCCCACCATTGATTATTTGTTCCTGACATAGCTTATTCTCTTGAATCCACAGGCTCTTGAGGGATACGGCGCCGTCCACGAGCCCAACTTCCGGTGAGTGCAACTGCTTGATGCTTATCATCATCATCACTACGGTAATATGAAACCTGTGGGGTAAAAGATGTGTCTTTGAGGATTTTGTTTTTTTCCAATTTGTTGGTGCTGTGGTATGTACCTCATGATTGTATAGTTGAGATATGCTCGTGTTTTGTTATGCAAAATGTTAATCTAGTTATATTGTTGGTGCTGTATCGAACTTTAGCTTTTCTTTCCTCCCATTTTACCCCATGTTTTTGGCAGGGTCGGTGGTTCCTATGATGAGAGAAGGTTTCTTGATGAAAGATATCCAAGAGATCCAGTTTACCAGAGAAATAATTTTCACCCTGACATTTTGGACAGGGAGGCCTACCTGCCGCCAGGACCACCTCCTGTTGGCCACTGGAGTCAATCCAAACGAAGAGGTTATGATGAAGATTATCCACTTGACAGGGAATCTAGACGTTTTCAGAGGCCCTATCATGAATCATATAATCAGATAGATGGTTTCAGGGATCGTGAGATTGACACCTACCCAGAATATGAAAGGTTTCGTGATGGCTATACTGGCATTGAAAACTATGGTGACCGAGGATATGATAAGCCTGCCAGATTTTCAGGTCATGAACGTGATGATTATGCCTATGAAGATTATGACTACAAGTCCCGGGCTTCCTCTCATCATCGTAGGGAGGATAGCCATGACAGGGATTATGATCATGGTCGCCACAGTTATGATTCTGATTATGAAAGAGGTAGTAGAAGAGACAGTAATTGGAGGCGACGCGAATCACGTGATAGGGAACGTGATAAGAGAGGTCATAGTCGGGAAGGAGAACTGAGTCCACGTAGGAGACATGAGCGCTCACGCTCACGATCACATTCTCGTTCGCGTTCGCGCTCTCGATCCCGATCCCATTCTCACTCCCATTCTCATTCCCGCTCTCAGTCTCGTGGATATGATGACCATCCAAGGTCAAGGTCCCCTCGAGGTCGAAGCCATGGTAGAAGTTATAGGGAAGGTAGCTATACTGAGAGTCGATATGATAAAAGTGAAAGACGTAGGGATCGCGATGATAAACGACAGCGCGAACATTATTCTGTGGTATAGTGCTTTCCTTTTATATTTTCAGTGATTATCTTAGTACTGTTGAACAATTGGAAGTAAAAGCTGTTTTCATAGGCCCCATCTGCAACCGTTGTCGTGAAAGGTCTTTCGCAGAAGACAACCGATGAAGATCTATACCAAATCCTTGTATGTCATACTTAATTTGTTTTGTTGAGCTTCATCAGTTACTCTGGTAGATTTTGATGATCTTTATTTATTTATTTATTTTTTTAATTTTGGTATCATCATTTATATGATTTTAGGCGGAATGGGGGCCCCTTCGTCACGTTCGAGTTATAAAGGAGAGAAATTCTGGAGTCTCTCGTGGATTTGCATTTATAGATTTTCCTTCTGTGGTATTTATCATGTTTATTTTCTAATTTATATATATGTCATGTTTTCATGAATGTTATATTGAGTAAAATTGTTATGGATTAGGGAGCTGCACAAGGAATGATGGACAAACTAGGAGACGATGGTCTTGTTGTCGATGGCAGAAAACTTTTCTTTGAATATAGGTATTTTGTCAGCTTTAGGGCTTTGCCAATTGTTTGTACTTTTCAGTTTTATCTTGGTACTGTTAATTACAATAATCTAATCTATGTTACCATTTTGAGCTATATTTTGTTGCAGTAGCAAGCCAACTGGAGGTCCTGGTCCTGATGGAGCTGTGAAATCAGGTCATAATTATAAGAGCATTACGGTTCCATCTGATTGGATGTGCACTGTATGTAGCTACATAAATTTTGCACGCCGAACATCCTGCTATCAGGTTCATAATCCTTTGTGCAATATTTTTGTATCTTGTTACTATTTTTGAATTGTAGACTTTCTGCGTTCTTAATGCTTGGGATGATTAATTTAGAGTAGCGACTCATTTTTCAGTTCTGTTCTGCTATAAGTATGTGTACATATGTGCGGACATTGAATTATCAGTGCTATTTTCTTCTTACTGCAGTGTAATGAGCCTCGAACTGACGATGCTCCTGCAGCAGATATTTCATTATCAAATTCAGCAGCTACCGGAAAGAAAGGTTTGGAAGCTGGTAAGTATTTGTATACTTCATGTTCTAGAGATTGTTGTTTTATTAATGCTCTGTAATTGGTAAGTATATTTACAATCAGGTCCAACTCATGTTTTGGTTGTCCGAGGATTGGATGAAAATGCTGACGAGGAAATGCTCCGCTATGAGTTTTCCAAACATGCTCCAATTAAGGTTTGATTACTAAATTCATGAGGTAGCTAATCAAACCTGTGACTGTTTTTATGCACCGGAGGGGCAGGTTTGCTGTTGTTTAATTTTTCATTTATATGCTAAGGAGTGTTGTTATCTATTGCAGGATCTGCGTCTTGTGAGAGATAAATTCACTCATGTCTCAAGGGGATTTGCATTTGTACACTTTTATTCGGTGGGTACCATTCATGATTAATAATTGAGCAATTCTTGTTACATACTTTTGTAGTAGTAGTCTCTCTTATACGGTCTCCCTGGTGTTTAAAGGTTAATATTACAATGATTAATAAGATCTTAAGATAGTGATTTGGAATGCTCGTGTCATTACTTAGTTAAATGGCCATTTTTTACATCATTTGATGATATCTTCTTCCTAAATATCATGTTGTGTTTAAGTAAAACAGTCTAGAGTGAGTGTACATCTTTTGCTGGACTTTGTTGGTTTCGTTGATTGAAATGACTCATTTTTTTGAAGTGTTCGTTGAATATTTTTGTTGTCTAACCAATACTTTGAGTGTTATAGATAAAGGGGTGTATAGAAGATCTTGTTTGGACTTATGGAGGTGTATATAAGCTCTTGGAAAGGCGTATCAGAACAAGTTCTGTTTATCTTATTTTTAGAAACTTGTTCAAAATTTATCATTCAAAGTTTATCAGTAAGTGCTTATGGAATAAGTTTGTGAATAAGCTTATAGCTCAAAGTTTATCAAAATAAGCTCTGATGTAACAATACCTCGTTGAGTAAGTGCTTAAGTAATTGCTCACTGAAGTTGGTACAATTATATTTGTTTATATTTTAGTAATAGCTATCTGTCTGTGTTTCATCTTGGAGTTCTTTGGGAATGATACCATTCATCTTCGCGTTTTAGTCATTTGTTGTTTTCTAGATGAAAAGGAGAGGGAAGAAGCTTGACAAGAAAAGTTAACCGTTAATAGGTGTTTTGGTAGTGATTATTGTGACAAAATATTTTTATTTAGGTTGAAGATGCTACCAAAGCTCTTGAGGCAACAAATGGAACTATGCTTGAAAAGAATGGGCAGATTCTAAGAGTTGCATATGCAAAAAGTATCCTGGGCCCTGGGTCAGGAACATCAGGAACGTCCCAATCGAGCAGTCTTGCGGCTGCTGCTATTGAAGCTGCAACATTTGCCCAACAGGTGCTTTTTTCTTCTATGTATAAATTTTGTATAATGGTTTATAAACAGTTGAAGACATTCTGTATTGTGGAAGGTGAATATTGACAATTTCATATCATTTTGTGATTTTAGGCCATGTTAGCACTTGTATTGTTTGAGGATGATTTATTAGTTCAAACTTCCTTATTTTATATTTGAAGACCTATAATTTATAATAATAATAATTAATAAAGAAATTGGTGGAAAATTACAGGGATTCTGCCTTAATAAGAAAAGAGAATCGCACAGGTTGTGAAAAATCTTTCGTTTCTAAATAATGTTAGGCCAGACTAAAAATTGGTTTTGTAAAATGTCTGAAGCGTTTGCATCACTAATTAGGAAAACGTGAACAGTGAGTTATAATTTCCTTAAGGCTTTGGTGTACAGTACAGCTCCTAGGTAATTAATTTTTCCGTGTTTACTGTATGTCTATTGTCACTGATTCTCTTTGTCTGTAGAGAGGTATTTACTGCACGTGATATTTCTGATCTCCTTGAATATTCCACATTAATATTTTGTATTTCTTACTGCAGTTGTGTTCATAATTATAGTTCTGATATGCTGTGAAGTTATTATAAATTTGATTTATGTGTTTTTGCTTTTCGACAATCCTCAGTATGATTCAGTGGGATGGGCTCCAAAAGAATATAACCCAGATGACAAACTATCTACTGGTCAAGAGCAACCTGGCACAGAAGTTGGTGCTCCACAATCGGGCTTTGTTTGGGATGAAGCATCGGGTTATTACTATGATGCTGCTTCTGGTTTTTACTATGACGGAAATACTGGTACGGATCTTGGTTGAGTTAGTCAGAGAAAAGCCTATGATTATCTTAAAGTTTCTCAAAAGCATTTTTTGTTTGCTTCATAAGTAATTCTCGAGACTTTTTCCATCATGGGGCCCCCTTTTCTATTTAGCCAAAAGTAGGTTTGGAGATTACCTAAAACGTGCATGTTGAAGAGAATTCTACGACTACATTTATTGGTGCAGTAGTGCTAGTTAATTTTTGGGCTGTTGCTTTTCCTGTATCTACCTTATATCCTTTTATGTAATTGAGCTCTGTTGGACAGGATTAGGCATCAAAATTTTGTCATCTCCCATTTACTTTGTTTGTTTCCATCTTTGTTGCACACATACACACTCACTAACTATATGCTAGCACTGCGCTATGGGAAGTGTTGCTTATAGAGATTGCATGTGTCTCTTTGCCTATTTCTTTTACCAGCATCAAGACTTGGAAACACTAATATACTTGTAAAAAATTGTAGTATTCCCTTATATTTTATTTTTGATCTTCTACACTCTTGTCATATGTAGGTCTTTACTATGATGGTAATAATGGGATTTGGTATTCATATGACAACCAAACTCAGCAGTACATACCTTGCACTGATCAAAATCAGAATAAAGCACCTAATAATGAGTCTGAACCTTCTAAAACATCTGATGGTTCTGGAAGTAAAAAGGTCATTTCTGCACCAGCTACTACTGTTATATCGGTTGAGAAGCCAGCTTCACTGGCAGATGCTGTCCAGGCTGCAGCAACAGCTGCTTTGGCTGCAGAGAAGAAAGAAAAGGAAAAATCAAAGGAAATAAAGCTTGCATCAAAGAGCAGCATTCTGGCAAACAAGAAAAAAATGAACAATGTATTAACAATGTGGAAGCAGAGGAGCCATGAGGGACAGGCTACTAGAGTGGCTCTGGAAGACAATCAGCCTTCTGTTTCAGCTGATGATAGGTCATATTCTGCCGGGCATTCTGCTAAGAATAAATCAAAAAATGAGATTATGGTAAGGGAAACTAATGCTTCTAATCCAGGAATTCACACAACTCTTGCCCAGGTTGCTGCTATTGATTCTCAGGCACAGCCACGGCCGGTTAGTAATAGTCTAGGAGGCACTGTGATGGGGGTCATAAGGGGCTCAGGAAGAGGGGTTGTTAAATCAGATAGTTATTCAGGTTCTACATCTGTTGCATCATCTATGCATAGTTCATCTTCAGCAAATGTTGATCCACATACAGTTGCTACTCCCTTTAGAACAGATGTATCTGCCCTGAGTTCGTATACACCACCTGCTACAGTTGGAAGTGGGCGAAGAAGGTTTTCAGAAATGCCTCTTCCTGCTTCAGCTCACAAAGAACAACCTCAGACAACTTACCGGGATCGTGCAGCTGAGAGGAGGAGTTTGTATGGCTCATCTTCTTCAGTGGGAAATGATTTGGCTGACCTTGACATTGGGGATTCAAGTAAGATTACTTAATTTATAATGGGTTTCAGTTTCATTACTTTTGTGTTGATATACTTTTGATTGAAAAAACTGCTGAGCTGAAGGGAGAGTGTTTGTTTGCCAGTTGTTAGTTAATCATTTCAAAGCATTGTCTGGTATCTCTGATGAAAAAGGCTTTGGGAGTTGAGGAAGCTTTAGTTTTTCATTAGATGTGAAGAAAGGCATTGACGTGTGCTTCCCATGTTTTGGGAAATTGTATTTACTGTTTGGGGTGATCGTAGGCGTGGGCAATATTTTGTTTTTTAATAGAAGGAATTGAAGGAACTTTCCTGGTTAGGAGATTAAAATTGTGTGCATGTAAATTCTGTTATAGTTATATATTTTTAAAATATAGTAAATTATGTATTTTATTTTATTACCCTATTGGCCAAAACGTACTTGTAAAAAGTTTTGTTGTAGCAAGGTGTTGATCTTTATTATCAACTATTAGGTAATATTTAGAAGTTTTAAATAACTAAGTAGTAGGTTTGCAAGACAATTATAGGTAAAGTGGTAGCTTACTATGTGGATTGACTTTTTGAGAAAATATTTGTTTCTACCATATGTATTCTTGAAGACCGAGATTTTGCATCAAGGAAGGGTGATCCAATGCCGTTCCCTCCTGGAGTTGGTGGTGGACGTGTAGTTGGAGATGTCAACGTTGATACTTTCGAGGTGATTACGGCAGACAAAGCAATTGATGAAAACAATGTCGGTAATAGGATGCTTCGCAACATGGGCTGGCAGGAAGGATTGGTACCGTTTCGTTCCCTCTGCATTTCATAATTATCCTTTGTTATTCAGGTTGTTTTGGTAGAGCTTGATGCAGTCATTTGTTTATATTTGGAATGAGTTCCAGAATTCAAATTCTATGTTTTCAGGGACATATGATAGTTACTTTAATCCTTAGACCGACATAATATTTTGTCTAGTTTGGATATCTTCTTTTGTTAGAATGTTTGGACTGACCTGAAGAATTGGATGGGATACCCCTGGAAATTTGGTTATCTCAACATATCTGGTGAAGGATTCTAACATTTTTATATTATGGCTGTTTCCTGTATTATGGATTATTTGATGCACAGGGACTTGGAAAGGATGGAAGTGGAATGATAGAGCCTGTCCTGGCACAAGCCACGGAACATAGGGCCGGACTTGGGAGTCAACAGAAGAAGTTGGATCCTAGCCTTGAGGTGCAGGCAGGTGACAGTTACAAGATGCTTATTCATAAAAAAGCCCTTGCCAGATTTCGGGAGATGTCAGACAATTAAGGTTTGAGCACATAATTTAGGATTTAGCTTCGATAATATATTATTACTTAGCTCTTTTTTAAATATTCTTATTGTAAACACTAGTTTGTCAGCACAATTTCGAATTTCATTTTTTGAAATTTAGTCTACTTGTGTCAACTTCTGCCCAAATTGTAGCATTCATATTTGCTTTGGTTGAATCTGACGAGTGTTTTGCAATACCATTCAATTTTCTTTTGCCTTTAGTTCAATACAAGTGGTGCTGTCCTGTGTGTGTGGTGGCCCCACTGAATTTTTTTGTTTTTTTTTTCTGATTTTTTATATTTAGAAGCCTTTCATTGGCAGAG
>Ga0099823_1007638_pt1 | contig 10989 bp, 3 predicted proteins | sample CowpearedBW_FD_76831 | JGI IMG/M metagenome (GOLD analysis project Ga0099823, IMG submission 76831) | Root nodule microbial communities of legume samples collected from California, USA - Cow pea red BW | ecosystem: Host-associated > Plants > Roots > Nodule | place: USA: California | collected... | reverse complement strand
TATATATATATATATATATATATATATATATATATAAAAGACATGTATATAATTATAATTTTTATATATAAAACATCAATATTATATAAATAAAAATATATATATAAATATAAATATAATATAAATATTTAATAAAAAAATATTATTAGCACTCATCACAAGATGTTTTATGAAATGTCCACTTGTCCCATTCAACATTTCATCTATCACTTCAGTAAGTATATAACATACATTAATGTTTAAATCATTTACGGTTTATATAGTTAAATCAACTATATAATTTACAAGAAAGTCAATCCATTGAACAAATTTAATTAGAAAATAAATTAGTTTATATTTATATTTTATTTTTAATTTTATTTTAATACTAAATAACAAAAACAAATTATGTAATTATACACACACATCTTCAAAAACACAATATGCTACAAATAATTTGTTTATGTAATTATTATTGTCATTGTTAATTTTACTTTCTTAAAAAAAATACAAGAATAAGAGATGTTATTTTTGTATTAATAACACACAATAAGGAGTCTTCCATTTTATATACAAATTTATATTTTAATTTTACCGTTATTTATATTTTAAAATAAAAAAATACAAGCTACTAGCTAAATATAATTACACACATTTTAATTGCTTCACAATATATTTATTTATTTTTCATGATTTTTTTTAATTTAGTTATTTTGAAAAAATATTTTTATTTCAATTATCAATAATATATTTTTATAACAATATAGAAGGATAATTCTCATATATTATGTACATATTTATATTTATATCTTACGCTTAATTATATTTTAATATTAAAAAATATATATATATATATGTAAAATATTGTTGTACATAAGTAGTTGCATATACTTTTATTACTCCACACTATTCTTTTTCATACAAATATGTAATTTAATTTTTATTTCAAAATTATTTTTATTTAAATTATAAAATACATATATTAAATATAAAAAGTAGTACAAATATGAAATTTATAAATTAATATAAATATTATTTTTCAACTCATTCAAATAAAATACAATAGTATAATATGTTAAGCGAGTATTCTTCTAGTGTCAATACTAGCAAATAGAACAATGACAAATCATGGTAATAGGAAAAAAAAAAATCTAATTGAAAGTTAATTTTATACATTTTTTATTTTAAAAGTAACGTATCAATCAAATGAGTTTAAGAAAATTATTACAAATTTACAATTCTATATATCTTCCTCAATATTCTTTTCAATATAATTTTTAGTTTATCCTCATAATAATTATTTTCTAAAAATTAGAAAGCTCAATAATAAAAGTAGTACTTTTTCTTAGTTATATTATAATAAAAACTTAATTTGTACGAGAGTTTTCGTATGAGTTCACAAATTCCTTTTTTTTCTTGTTTAAAAGTATAAATTTAAGTTAATTTTAAGTGTTCACAACAACATTTTTTATTAATTTAAGATTTATTTTAATAACCTTTAGATAGACCCAATTTAGGGTATCATGGTGTATCCTTTATCCCATAATTAAAATTAGTTTCAAACAACATGAATTCATGTTAGTTATTTTGTACACTATCCATGTGATTAACAAAAAAAAAAATTATCTCAAACATACCAAATTATCCTTATTTTATTTTTAATTATATATTTACGTTTTCTAATTGTGTGACCCTTTTAATTGACTTTCTTTATTTAATGATTAAAAATAACATACATCACAATATAAAATATTACTATAAACTAAAATTATAATATATATATATATATATATATATTGGTGATAAAGACATGATATATAAATATAAAATCTAAAATATTAATTAAAAAAAAAATATAAAATTACTACACTGAGAGTTGGTGCATTTTAATTAAAAGAACTTTGCAGTATTTAAAATCTAAATGTGAAGTTCCAATGTGTAATTTCAATTTTGCCCCCCAAAAAAAGGAGTGGTTATCGAACAAAACGAGCAAGGAAGCCTCCAATGCTTTGGTTTCTTCACCACCACCATCCTTCACCTCTCTCTTTCTCTCTCTCTCTCTCTCTAAAAAAACCAGAAACAATAAACACAAACGGAAAAGGCAAAAGGGGTTTTCCTAGTGAGATCTAGGGTTCCCATCGATTCGGTGAGAGGATATTCATCAAACGACCTCAGCAAGGCAAGGTTAGGAGGTGGAGTACTAGAGCATGGATTCGGTGCCTTCGAATTCACATGGAAACCTCGATGAGCAGATTTCTCAGCTCATGCAGTGCAAACCCTTGTCCGAACAAGAGGTAATGTTCAGATAGTTTTTTCTTTTCCGAGTTTTACTCCTTTCTTTTAAGCGAATGTGACGTTCGGATCGAGAAGATTTCTTCTAGTTCTCATCGCTTTTGTGCCTTTTGCGCAATATTCTTTTGTGCCTTTTAAACAGGTTTTTGTTTTTCTTTCGTGAAATATCTTTTCTCATGGAATTGTAATGGTGTTTAGAATGAGTCTTTTGTTTGAAAATTCCTTCAGATTTGTAGGATTTTCCGCAAGTTATTCTAGGTTTTGGATTTATTTTGAGCATATCTTTTCATTGTGGATTGTGAGTTTTAGTCCTAAATCAATTGGTCACCATTAACTTAGGTGTTTCTGCATTTAAGGAGCCGATATTGTTAGCATTGGCGTAGGATTATTTGAAATAGAGGAAAACATATATATGGTTGTGAATTGTATGATTATATGAATTGTATGATTTTATATGAAAAGCAGGCTGACTGGTTTCATACCTTGGGAGGAATAAGTGCTATTGAATGAATACTTCCTCCTATTCACTCTGCAAGTTAAGAACACTGATTTGAATCTTGATTTTGTAAGAAGAAATAGAAAACGGAAGATGTGTTTTCATCACAATAAGTTAGGCTACAGCTATAACATTAAGCATGATGCATGATTTTTGTCTTATTTTCATACAATTGAGAAAGTGTGTATTTAATGGCAGGATTAATATGTCTCCTTGCACTTGGAGAGTGCCTGCAAAACTTTAGGGAAATATTTAGAACAGTTGAATGCACTGGTTAATAATTAATGACCAAAAATTCCTTACTTCTTTGTCCTACTGCCTATCTTGTGAAGCATCTGTATTAATCAAGTTGGAGATTTCCAATTAATTTTACTTTCCTTTTGTTATTCACACATGTCATTGTATTTGATGGGTGGGATTTAGGGAATCAGAAGAAAGTGCTATCTAGAAGTTTGTGGGTTCAGAGCAATTTCCATTTTTTGCAAAGTTGCTAGCAACAACCTGCTATTGTGGTGATGTGGGGTTAGAGGGTCCTCTGACCGCTTTAATTGCTTAAGTCGTGTTGTATTTTTGCTTCTCACAAATCATAGTTGAGGTCATGTTCATTCACAGACAAATTCACACCTCTACAAGCCACTATTTGGAACAGGATGGAATCCTTTTTTTTATCTACCTTTCTTATAATGCAACTGATTTTTGGGACTTCCCTTTTGTGATTTTAAAATTTAAACTTATTTTCTTTTTTCTGAATCAAATGGATTTTGGGTTTTCAAACATGATCTCTCCATCCACTATAAAAAATGTGCTATACCGTCTTCGTGGGCCACTCTATGCTGGTATTTGTGAAGGATAATTGTGGTCTAGACTTATGATTTATGGCTAAATCTGTTCCTTTTAGCAAACTCAGCCCCTGTTTTCACTTCTTTTGTCTTTGATTTGTTGCCTCTGTTTCATATAACTTCTGCTTATATCCAGACTGACTTTTGATAATTTGATGAATATGCCTTTCATCATATTTTCATAAACATGCCTTGAATTTTTGTTGTTTTTTATTTTCAATATTGCACTCAAATTCTTCACTATAGAAGTCATCTTCCTTCAGACTATTGTGCTACAGTATCATTCTTATCCACTATCTTACATTTTGTAGATGGCAACTTCACAGATCTATACTGCATTAACAACACTTTGTTTTTGGGGAAAAGTGTCCTCCAAACTGAACCAATCAATTTTTCCTATTTGGGAACAAATCAATTTGGTTCCAATTGGACAACTAAACATAAAAAATCACTCCCAGCCAGTTTGTTTTGTTTTGAAATAATGATCCAACTTCACCTTTTCTAGTCTGTGGCCAAATTAACATCAGATTGTCTATAACACATTTCTGATAGAAAAGTAACGTAAGTTGTATAATAAACTGCATTGCTAACTCTCCGACTCCACATATCTACGTATATTTTCATCTCTCAATCTAAAGAATAGAATGCTTGCGATCTTGATTGAATATATGAGTTAGGTTGATTTGCTTTCATAAAAGAAAACCAAAAGATGCAGAACGTAAATTATATTGCAGTTATTTTATTTTATTCCATTATTTGTTTGATTTTACTCTACTCTCTGTTAATAGCCTTGTCATTGAGAGTGTCTTGATTCCTTTTTATTTGGTGATCCCACTTTTATTTCGTGCTGCACTTGTGTATGCAGGTAAGGGTCTTGTGTGATAAGGCAAAGGAGATTTTGATGGAAGAGAGCAATGTGCAGGTCCGTCTATTTTTTATAATTTATGTCAGCATGTTTAGATTATACTTATTTGCTTTTCAGTTTAGGGATTTTTCTTTGAATTAGTTTATTGCACCAACATTGTTTTCGTGCCCCTTTTCTTTACATTTTTTTACCATTATCTGTTAAGTTCTTACTAACCACCCTTTATGATGGTTTTTTACTTTGTTTTATGAGTTTCTTTGTAGGATTTTAACACCTGATGATTTTGAATAAATGAAAAAAAAAAACTAAAAGGATTTTTCATTTACCTATAATTGCAGCCTGTTAAAAGTCCTGTTACAATTTGTGGTGATATTCATGGGCAATTTCATGATCTTGCAGAGCTTTTTCGCATTGGAGGAAAGGTATTTTTTTATGATAGTTGGTTTTATATTCAACATTTATCTATTAAATTTATGTTAACTAGATCATATAGATTTAATTTATAAGTTTGAGATAAATACTACTTGGAATTCAGGAAATTCTTTGCGGCTTTCATGTTGTATTGTGAAATTAAGTTTGATTTGTTTCTTATGCCATAGTAAAACACTCTTAATTAAATGTTCACAACAGTGTGGTCCTTCCAGTTGCCAGATGCTGTATTCTAATTTGGAATTTGGGTAGCAGCAATACAAATAGAAAATTTCTTTTGGAGTTTCACATGGTCTAAAAATTAGTAGTCGCACACTTAAATTTGAATGCATGTAGTTAGGGAGTAATTATTGTGCTTGGATTTTTATTGTAAATGGTAATATACTGGATGGAAAGTCATGAAACGCCCATGTGCAGTTTGATCTGATTCTTAATTTCTAATGCAGCTGCCCCAAAGTTTTATTTTTATTTGAGAAACAAGCTAAATCAGTTTCATTACTCAGCTTCTCACTATCTTATTTCAAATTTGAAAACAAATGTATTTTTGTATTTATTGTTTCTTGGGTGAATCATTAATTTTAACCTCTCCTCTCTGTGCCTATATATATGTGTATGTGTGTGTGTGTGTTTATTTTTTTTCTTGCTTCTAGTTGAAATATGAAATTTATGGATTACATACTGATTTCTAGTCACTATTTTTGTTGGTAGTGTCCAGATACAAATTACTTGTTTATGGGAGACTACGTTGACCGTGGCTATTATTCTGTCGAAACTGTTACGGTAAATATGAACTATTGTACTTTACTATTTTTGAGAGTTCAACTTCATCATGAAATATTTTATTTGTTGTTATTTACTTTTCATATATTATATGTGATTGTTTGATTAGGATGTTCTAGAGAAATGTCTTGGTCTTTGGCTAAGTGACCAAGCTTGATTTGTATTTTTGTATTAGTGAGTTGATATCTGCTTAGAGGAGTAGATAATTATTTAGTTTATCAACAGTTGTTTTTTATTTGAGAATTCCTTTTGCTGGACTATAACTATTATTAGAGATCTCACATCAACTATAAATATGACCACATCATACTATGTGAGTGGGTGCAAACTCCATCTTATAAGTTAGTTTTTGTGAGATTAAATCAGACTTAAAGTCTATATAAGTGAGTCCAAACTTCATCCTATAAGCCATAATTATATACATGTGTACATAATGCATTGTGTCCATTGAACATGTGGGATACCATTGTATTTCACTAATATATAAATAAACATCAATTTGTGGGGATATATGTATGACACTTAAACTGATTTTGTGGCACAAGTTGATAACCGCTATTTTTTAATTGCTTATTTAAGATGGTGTTTCTTTTTGTAACATTTTCGGTGCTAATTCCAAAATAACAATGCAGCTTTTGGTTGCCCTTAAAGTGCGTTATCGTCAACGTATCACCATTCTGAGGGGAAATCATGAAAGTCGCCAGGTTTGTTGTTTTAAAATTACGTGAACTTCCTGACAGTAGTGAGTTACAGATTAGATTAAAAATCATATTTTGTCCCTTGGAGGTAGCATAGTCTGTACCAATTGAGTTCTTGACAGATTTTCTCTGTTAATATACTGCTGTATTTTCATGTTGTACGTCCTTCTTGAGGAAATCATTTAGTATCTCATGAACCAAAATTGCTTATAAAAATACTATACCGTTAATTTCAGAAAGTAGTTAGGGTTAGAACTTCTTTTAAGCAACTGACTGTAGTACTGTGTACATCATCAATTTAATTGTTTGTTTTTGTTTGTATGTTTTTCGCTTTGAATGGTAATGGCTGATCTTAGCTTTCTGTTGCAGATTACTCAAGTTTATGGGTTTTATGATGAGTGCTTACGGAAGTGAGTACCTGCTAAATTCATTATTTATGGGTGCTTTTGTTTAAGATAATATTTGTTTGGGATCATTTTTTTTTCCTTTTATTAGGCAATTCTTTAAAATTTTTACTGCTTATCCTATATTCCTTATTAGCATTGTAATCAACTTGTATTCCTTACCTGTTATCTGTTATTTGTCTTATTATTTTCCCCTTTGATGTATAAAATTCTCGTTTTTAGCATATTATTAGGTAGTTTTTTTAGTATTCCCCAATTGATGATAGCAACAACAGCCTTTATCCTACTTGGTGACATTGATGAAAAATAAAGTATTATTTCTCTCTCCAATAGATTGCCAAGACTTCTACTTTGATAAGCCTTCAGTATCAGAAAACATTTCGCCCTTGTAATTAAGGTTTTCACTGGCAGTTAAGTTAGGTTTTACTCAGATTGTTAAGCTTTGACATTTGATCCGGGTCACTTACATTCAACATGGAATTCCTGAATTAAGTAGTAAACAATTAAATTACTTAGGCATTTTATCTGCATCTTCATTGGTTAATGTGATTTAATAAAAATTACAAACATGATTTTAATTCCTGTTTAAGGATTTGTGTCCTCTTTCTCACCTCTTACTGACATACTGATTTCTTGTCATGAGAAACAAACTAATTTATGGACCCTATACGAATGATGGTGGGTCCTGCCATTCTGAGTGAATAAGTTGTATATATTATATTATTATAAATATATCAAATTAATTTTTTGAGTGAAAATTGATTTGGAATTCATATCGTGTTAGTACCCTGGCCTTTTACTGGTGTGTTTTTTTCTTCAATTTTAATCCTTTGTATTTTTTTTTTCTTTTTATAGCTTGCATATTTGAAGTTGTGCAGTCCTGTATTATTGAATGTTTTTATTTGATTTGCAGGTATGGTTCTGCTAATGTTTGGAAGATCTTTACAGATTTGTTTGACTACTTTCCATTAACAGCATTGGTTAGTATACCGTCATTTCATAATGTTTGAAAGTACCATGGGATATTTTGTTAGATTGTCATTATTCTCAGGCCTATGGTAGTTTGTCTGTTTCAATGGTTGATGATGCAATTAGTGTGCTGGTTACATGTAAGATTGTGCCATGTGGCCACATGTAAGGAATCACGTGTCACCTGGTCAAAGAAAAACTGAATGTCACTTACTGAGATTCTAGGTCTAGCTGTAACCTTTTTTTTTTTAGAAAAAAAGCTCAAAGCCCCATCTCATGACAGCAATTGCATCCAACTTTTCTAACCTTTTTATCTCGTTTGAAATCTTCTGCTCCTTTCTGTTCTTGTTCCGAAGTCACTTTGATCTATTTGTGACATATCTGACTGAAGCATCATTCTGATCTATTTGTGCTCTGCTTTCTGCGTGGAAGCAAGGGCTGGCAGAAGAAGCTTGTGGCTTTTGTGTTTCTGAAACCTAAGAAACGGATTTTGGGTTTTTCTTTTAAAATAAAACCACTCTTGGATCTATTGCTGAATTTTATGTTCTGTCTCCTTCCGCATCTTAGATTTTTTATTATTACTATCAAGATATAAAATGAGATTGAGATATTAGTAGTATAATGACAAAAATATGATTTTATATGCAGCATACACATACTATGAAATTTGTAGGATCTTACAATCCTTTTTTCAATGTCATGATTGATGATTGTTAGCCCCCTTCCCTTCCGGTTCCTTAGTAGGATTTCGATTTTAACAACCTTTCCTAGTTCCGTGTTCTTTTTGTTAATACTCTGAATTCAGTATGATTTTTTTAAGCTTTGTCTCTCTCTGATATATATTTCTGGAAAATTTTTCCCCTGAAGCTTTCTCGTTCGCATTTTTTAAATTTTCATGATATGCCGCTCAATCAGTTGCAGTTCACGTATTTCAATGGATTCCAGTTTTTAAATAACTGAATGGTGCTTACTTAAGTTTGATATATTAACTTTGGTAGGTCGAATCTGAAATATTTTGTCTTCATGGTGGATTGTCACCATCTATTGAAACCCTCGACAACATACGTAATTTTGATCGCGTACAAGAAGTTCCTCATGAGGGACCCATGTGTGATCTTCTGTGGTCGGATCCGGATGATCGTTGTGGTTGGGGCATCTCTCCTAGAGGTGCTGGATATACCTTTGGGCAGGTAATCCAGTTTTATATCTAACAAGGTTGTACTATTTTCATTTGTCACCGTTACCTTTTTTTACTGCTTACGCAAATTGCTGTTGTGTAGGACATATCTGAGCAATTTAATCATACCAATAACTTGAAGCTGATTGCTAGAGCTCACCAGCTGGTTATGGAAGGATATAACTGGGGTCATGTAAATACTTCATATCATTTACTTTGTTTTTGTATTCATTCGTTGTGATAAATGGATGATCAATAGTCCCTTGTTACAGGATCAAAAGGTGGTTACTATCTTTAGTGCACCTAACTACTGTTATCGTTGTGGGAACATGGCATCAATTCTCGAGGTTGATGACTGCAAAGGACACACATTCATTCAGGTTGGGATTTCCTTTTTTTATTAGGTGTTCCAATTATTCTTTAGCTGGCTTTGCATTAAGCAATATGTTGGATCTATACTTAACTATTATCTTTTTAATCTCAGTTTGAACCAGCTCCAAGGAGGGGAGAGCCAGATGTAACCAGGAGAACGCCTGATTACTTCCTATGATACTCCTTTGGTTTAGTTGCTGTTACCAGCACAGCAACTAATGCCCTGCAGTAAGTAATCTGCAAGCTCATCTACTTGTCCAAACCAGAGCCATGAATCATCTTGATACTTATAATTTTCGAAGTTAGGCTTCGCTGGATGTGTTATTTAGTTGAATTATAACTGAATCTTTCCAAGAGGAAGCTGAGCAGTAGGCGATGCTATTGTGGGCATGTGTATCATTCCAGCTTGCAATGTATCAATTTTAATGTTTTTTTCCCCAATTTTCCTTCTCTATTTATTTTAAACTCTTGGCCTTTCTTTTCTTAATTTAGGATTATTAAGGGGGTGGGTTTCTGTAGATGGATAATGCTTTAATATATCTTTTAATGAGTGTTTTGTGATTCTTTACCCGCCTTGTGACTCTTGATTTTACACGAAAGTGAGAGGGACGCATCTATGGTGAGTTTAAGGTGATTTTCATGATGATTATGATATTCATACTCGGATAACCCTAGTGAAAAATTAAACAATAGCTTATCTTAACTACCGTATGCCTTAATAAAATTATTTATCTTAAAAAACATGATCCTCTATCCTTGGTAATTCAAATACCGTATTTTGTATTGAATATATATTTATATTTCCTACCTGTTCAGTTAATTATTATTTGCTTTCCTCGATTTTTTATTAAGTTCTGGAAGGATTTCTCATAAATGACGAGTTAATTTTTTTTATTTGTTGTTGAGATCGGTAGAAGAACAAAAGCTACCCATCGATTGTCTTGGATACATAGTAGTGAGGGATTACTTGCACCCAATGTCTCCATGTCAAGTATCACATGCCACATACCTAACTAAACAACAACATTCCGTTGGAAATTATTCCTACACCTATCATTTTCTTCCTACATTCTGGAATTCATTTTCCGAAACACAATAAACAATTTTGGAAATCAATCTCCCCGTACGGAAAATATTTTTCGGAAAGCTTTCGACGGAATGGGAGGAGAAATTTGATGAGGTGAAGCAATTGCCCATTCCGTTTTCTGTCCATCCACAACCTGCGTTCACATCTAATCTATTCACCACATAGTTGCACACCATTTTCTCTTAAGCACTCTTTCAACATGACATTTTTATTTTAAAATATAAAATAATGTCTTTCCTCACATGAATTGTCGTAAATCATACTTTTCATAAATCAAACTGAACTTGATTATCATTTAGTTTGAGTAGATTGCTACAATGTCGTCAAATTGGTTCATTTCGCTCACAAAGTCACTAAGCCTAGTCTGTCTTTATTTTGAGCTCATAACCAAGATGGGTTCTCCAGAATCTGTTCTTACCTTGAGGGCAACATTAACATAATTGGAATCTGTTATTGGGGTGACAACTTACTACTATTTGTATTTGAGTTTGTTTATTTGTTAATTATTAGGTAGAATTTCAAGAAGTTTAAATAAAATGTACTTAGTATGTAATAATGGCTATTTTATATTTCCATCCAATCATATATCTATATGTAGGGTG
>Ga0099823_1007637_pt1 | contig 10989 bp, 6 predicted proteins | sample CowpearedBW_FD_76831 | JGI IMG/M metagenome (GOLD analysis project Ga0099823, IMG submission 76831) | Root nodule microbial communities of legume samples collected from California, USA - Cow pea red BW | ecosystem: Host-associated > Plants > Roots > Nodule | place: USA: California | collected... | reverse complement strand
TAAATTGTTAAATTATTTTTTTGTTTATCTACTTTTAAAATATTTGGACTGTTCCATATTAAACTTTATAAACCAAAGAAAAGTAATTTAAATAACAAGTAAATATCTTTTAAAATGGCTAAAACGAAACTGAGAGTAATACATTTTTTTTATCACCTCATTATATTATAAGATAGTAAAAGTCATTCTGAACATAATTTTCAAAAATATAAATATAATTCATCTTCAATCTTACATTTAGGTTTTGTCATAAAAAAAATTCTCCCATTTAAGTTCATATTTGAATCCTTTCTTTTGTTGGGATTTTTTTTATTTATATAATAATAATTTATTTAATTTAAATAAAACTATATTAAATATCATTAATTATGCTCATTGCTCACACTTTAAAATCTATTAGTTTATCATTTATATTACTTATTACTTAATTCATTAAACAGTATACCATCAACGGAAATGTAAAATTTGAATTAAATTCAATTATATGTATAAAACCCCATCCCAAAAATCCAAAATGATTTTATAAAACAGAATATTTTATTCAAATTTTCTGTCCAAAATTATCAATTTCTTTTCCTCCCTCCAAACACACATAAATTTCTTCGTTCTTCGAACCATCGTACTAATCTCTTTCGCTGCGGTCATACTCTTACCCATTCGTATTTCATTCTCTCAAGTAAACAAACAAAAGAAGTATATAGAACGCTGGATCTGAATTTTATGTTGCTTAATATCTCTTTCTCTATTTCCCATTTGTGATTCAGATTTGCGATTTGGATCTGAGAAAATGGATCGAGAAAATGGCGACGGTGACATTGAAGGCGGTGGCGGCGATGATGGTTTTCGCTCGGGCGGCAAGTATCGTCCTGTGTTGGCCAATGATCGCGCGGTGCTCGAAATGTCTTCCATAGATCCGGGATCTGCTTCTTCTTCCGCTTCTGCTTTTACAGATATTCCTCCTAATCTCAGGTATTCACACTGTTACATCTCCGCCAATTATCTTCTCTAGCGATTGCGCCGATTTCATTTCGTTTCGTGATCAGAAACTTGTGCCCTACCGGAAGAATTGGGCGATGTTTTCACCTGCTGTTGCTTGCTATTGAAACAAGTGAGATTTTGTATGTGAGAGTGCGATAGTGTGTTGTGAATGAATGTAAGCTAGTCACTTGTGTCGAGTTGATTTTGTGTGTGAGTGCGATTGTGTCTTGTTGTGAAGGAAATAAAGTTAGTCCATTGTGATGAGTTGCTGTTGTTATTGGGTTTATTCTGAGTTTTTTTTTTCTTCTTCCTTTATTTGCGGTTATGTGGTCAGAAAAGTGAAAACTAGTCTTAGGGGGAGTTCAGATGCTAAAGAAGGCAACGCTTCTCATCAACAGCAACCTAACGGATCCCAGCAGCAGGAATCTAAATTGGAACTGTTCGGTTTTGACTCTCTTGTCAACATTCTTGGTCTCAAAAGGTACATGGTACTTGCTTGCTGCTACCGATGCTCATTTTCAGCTAGTAGATGTTTTTTAAGTTTACATAGTTTGTTTTTCGGGTTTTATACTTAAACTTTACCGTGTCAATAAGGAACTTTATCATTTCTCCAAAAATTCTAATACGCTACACTTGAATTGCTTTCTCTTCAAATTGTTTAATTTTCAAGTGTTTTGTTTGGATAGGACAATTCAAATCTATTGAATCTTAATTTTCTTGTTTGGATGAAATGTTTCAATTACCACTAAGTACAAAAAATACCAAATACAAAAATTACCATGAAATAGTATATTGATTAAAAAAATATTTCCTTTAGACATTGACAAAACATAACCATTATAGACTTTAGCCAAAATTGTTTTTGCTAATATTCACCGAAAAATAGCTTCACCAACATTGATTGAGAAAACCCTTATAAAAGTCAACCGAAAAATAGTCTTGAATTGCACCACTACAAACCCTAGCCATAACACTACATACTTTCCGAAAAAATGTGGTTGATATTCACCTAAAAGTAGTCTCATCAATGTTGATCAAGAAAACCATGACAAAAGTTAACCAAGAAATGATCGTGACTTTCATTGGCAGATAAGTAATCCTATCATTGTCAACCAAATTACACCAACTGAAAATAATGCTAGTTGATGTCAATGGGAAAAATTGTAGTTGGCATCAACCGAAAATACCATTAATGTTAAAAGAAGAAATGTGGCTAACGGCAATTGAAAAATAAGTTTTTATGTACAAAAATATAGTGTCAGCTATGACAATTGAAAAATAACCATGATTAACTGTAACCTAAAGCAAGCTATGCTAATGTCAACCACAAAATTATGTTGAGCATATGAGATGATAACATCTTAGCGAGAAAGGAGTATTAAGAATTTCCAATTCTTAAATTTTAGGTAAAATTTAAAATTCTGTACTTTTAAATAATCAAATAATTCATAAATTTCTAGAATTTCAATTTCTTTGTAAACAACATGTCTTGTCATAAAGTATTTCAAATTCTTTATAAAAAGAAATTGCCTTTTAAAAATTTCTCATCCGAGCACACTATTAAACTCTTTGCATGGTTGAATTCGAGAGTGGATAGGATAAGCTTTGAAGAAGACCTTGTTTTTGGGATTCTTTTGTCAGAAACATTAGCTACTGTTTAGCTGAAATGTACTGTAATGAATTTGTTTGAGTTTTTACTTATACTTTTATAATTATCTAGTTATTGAGAAGGGAATTAAATTATTTTTAACTTAAAAAGCACCATCCCTTAAAAATGGAGCAAACAAATGGGCTCTAATTTGTTTCTTAATCTAAAGGGGTGTCTCCTATCAATGTCACTGTTAAATTTGATTTAAGTTTTAGAATTTTTCCTGGTTTTCTGATTTCAAACAACTTTCTTGACTTTATCCTGTCCTTCTCCAGTATGACTGGTGAGCAGGCTGCACAACCATCAAGTCCTAGAGATGGTGAGGATATATCTATCACTGCTGGCTTGCCAAAGGTAGTATAACTTTACTTCCTTTATTTGTATCTTGTCTACTTTCTAAACAACAATGACATTCATATGTAGATTGATGAAAATGTTATGTGTGTTTTGGTTTGAATTTACCAAAATAAGAGATTGAAAAGTGAAAAGTGGCATATTCGAATGTTTTCTGGTAGACATGATGTGGTTAGCTTAGCTGTATATAGTGTCACTATAAAATAAAAATTATGTGTAATTACCTATGTTTTGTCTTGACATATCATGTTTATTTAATTCTGCAGCCTGCTGCTCCCAAACTTGGTACAATGATGGGTGTATTTATTCCATGTATACAAAGCATTCTGGGCATCATCTACTACATTCGTTTCTCTTGGTAACTTGTAAATCACTTTAAATCTTACATCATATATGTTCATGTTTAGGCCTTTTGGAATTAAATATCTGATTGTTGGAGAATGATTATTACTAAAAGGTTATTTGTTAAGATTGAATTACTTATTTATTTGAGATTTATAGTAAAGCTTATACCATTAAATAGGAAATTTAGGCTATTAGAAATTTTACTATTTGTATCATAATCTTATGATTCTTGTTTCCAATATTCCGATTTGATACATTTTAGCTATCTACCAATTCATATATCAAGATGAATCTTAAATGACTTTGTATCTTATAATACATGAATAGATCTATGTAACTTTTATCACTGTTACGATTCAACAATCATATGCTTTTCACTTTTTTTTTTTAAAAAAGTCACACGAGCTTAAAATTTTCAATGAAAAGGAATTTGAAAGAACACTTGTAAACTTATCTTATTGATTATTCCATTCTTATTTGTCGTTCCGTAATTCAATGCAGATACTCTATTTACAATTCAATTCTTTTCCTTTTCTTCGTCTAAAACAGACCTGTAAAGGTTTTTCCCATTTTCTATTTTCCCTACCAACATTTTTAACAATATCCAACTGAAAGTGGTTAGCTAGGTTCCCTGGTAAAGATTAGTCATGGTTAATATCAGTACATACTTAATCAGAATGTATTGTGTGCATGGCTTCTTTGATTAAATCCTTCTGGTCATGTTCTAGGTTGGATTAGTCCACTTGTATCATATTTCTTTCTTCACCTGTACGCTCAAATTGATTTTTTTTTGAGCTCTGGGTTTCCTCTCCCTAGGCCACTGTTGCTTGTAGGTTACTATAAAAGGCTTTGGTGGAATCAACGAGGCTTAACCGAGTGTGCAGTCTGTTATTTTTTGGGCCTTTTGTTGGACCACTTGCATCCATCTTCAAGTGGAACTTTTTACTCCTATATCAACAGTGTTATGATCTTATTATCTGTTCTGTGGTTGGTGGCCCATTGTTATATATCAAGAGTGTAGGCATGTCTGACTTACAAAAGGGTTGAGATACCCTACTGCATTACTATTTCTTCCCCTTCCCCCAACTGTTGTGCCAATGGTTGTATCAGGGGTGTAGGCATGTCTGACTTAGAGAGTGGTTGGGATGTCGTCCTGCATTCCTATTTCTTCCCCTTTGGCCCCCTCCCTCCCCTCCCCCACTATTCTGGATATGTTATGGTCACCTTGCTTTATTTTGTTCTTTTAATAGGACTTCATTTATTCTGTCCCAATAAAAAAGAAGAAAAACACATGACGAGAAATTGATAATTATTCACGATTTTCTTTGCCATACTGTATTTTAATTATTATAATATTTGTTTGATCCCCTTGGTATATTCAATATGATTGAATTGGATACTTTGGCGTTAAGCTAGCTAAACATTGGATGTTTTTATAATTGTCACTATTGTAGGATTGTTGGCATGGCTGGCGTAGGACAAACATTGTTGCTTGTTTCTTTATGTGGCGCCTGTACATTCCTTACTTCAATATCATTGAGTGCTATTGCAACCAATGGTGCCATGAAGGTAAGCACTTTATGAGTAAGTTGAAGTACTGCTTATTTGTTATGACTGCAGTTTCTTTAACTTTTATATTTTGGATTATTCGCAAATTTTAGTTGTACTTGTTAGTTAATTTGAAAAAGGAGTTTGCTGTCATGTCTTGCTCAAGTTGAGGTACTATGATTTGTGACAAGGGAATGATTGAGTATTTAATATTTAGTGACGGTTATACTACATTGGATACAGTTGGACCAACTAGAATATTCTTTCTTAAAACAAGGAATCTTTTAAGGACTCCGTGTGGTCTTATGACAAAAACAATTACTAAGTATTTTACTTTTACTTTGAGTAAGCTATGCTATTATCAAATGCACCATTGTGTTTTGTCAAAAATAAAGTCTTTTAAGAAAGGTCACTTAGATCTAAGGCGGTGTTTGTCCCAACTTTATTAGAGCTTCTTTTCTTAAAATGAAAATTTAGGTCAGCACAGTTTTATATCTTGTGTGTTTCTATGAGAATTTTTGCTATTTCTTTATCTTTCCTTTTAGCTTAAATTTGTGTTTGAAATAACTCGATACAAAATCTTTTCAAGTGATCAAGTGTGGAAAGGATAACATTTTATTTTTCCAAAAAAATTAATCCTAGGATGCATTAATAATTGATATAGTTTAGTATTTTCTTGTGTGTGGTGTAGGGTGGGGGACCTTACTATCTAATAGGTCGAGCCCTTGGTCCTGAAGTTGGAGTTAGCATTGGTCTATGCTTCTTCCTTGGAAATGCTGTTGCTGGAGCACTGTAAGCGTATAATATGAATCTCTTTTAATTTTAATCTCTTAAAAGGAAATCAGGCTTGAAGGATTATGTATGTAACCGAATTGTAGTTATGATAACTGATATGTACCATGAAATTAATTCTGAAGTTCTTTGTCTGTTGCTTGTGGTTCTAGTTATGTATTGGGAGCTGTAGAAACATTTCTGAAAGCAGTTCCTGCTGCTGGGATTTTTAGAGGTAACAAGTTTAAATATTTTGAACTTAATTGGTATTTTATCCTTTTCAATTAATATTAATTTTTTTTTTCCTAATTTTGTTGAAATTGGCACACTGGAACTGTAGAATTTTATAATTGTGCTGACATATATATATGGGATACAAAAAGAGAACTTTTGTTGATTTCAATATGAAAAAGGATTGAGTTGTTCCGAAGGTAACTATGTAAAAGTTACTCTTCCTCTTCACCTTTCATTTTCTTTTAGCCTAAGCATTTTATTGAGTAACTAATCTTAGTGTTGTGGTTTCAAGGTATAGTTTTAAACTTTTTATAGCGGAAAACACCTCATCCTATTGATCTGATATTACCCATAAATATAGCCCAGAGTGGATTGGCCACTAGCGCCCAACATCAACACTGAGACCCTTAGATTAAAAGGAATTGAATGATAGATATGTTTTAGAGTTACTTTGGGCAATTTGATCCCTCTATTCTCTCTCTCTATATGTATATACTTTACTAGTTGCTATTTATTCCATGTCAATAAATATTTCATTTGCTATTGGAAATGTTTCTATTTTTCTAAATAAGTTATAATAGAACTAGATAGTAGATTGGAATAATCAAATCATGTAGTGCAAAGAAGTTGTGCCTAAAGGCCATTCAATTATGATTGATTTTGTCATCACATTTTTCTTTGGTGACTATAATGTTGGATCCTTTGGTGACTTCTCCAATTCACCAAATTTCCACCCAAGAACATGCAATATCCTGAAGTGGATTTCCTATCAATGGCAGACCCTGCATAATTTGCACCGTATACACTTCCATTTTTAATTTTTCATTCCTCTTAAACAATAATTCCCTTCCTGGACTTGTCTTCAAATATTGAAGGACCTTGTTTATAGCCTGTAAATGTCTGTTCCTTGGATCATGCATGAACTGACTAACAACAGTCACAACATAGGCTATTTCTGGTCTGGTGTGAGCTAAGTATACGAGCTTCCCAACAAGTCTTTGATATTGGCCTTTATTTACAGTAGAACTGCCTTCATCACTCCCAATTCTATGGTTTTGTTCTATAGGAACTCCAATAGTTGTTCGTAGCAATTTTGGAGACATCCATAGAAGATGTTTTTGGAGATGTATTATGAGAACCAAGAGTAGTATTAGAATGAGATGGTTCCTGTATGGAAGGTACAAAAGATGATTCAAGAGATTCAAAAGACTCAGCTTCAAAAGAACTCTCCCCCTGAAGTTGAGGATGCGCATAAAAAGATTTAGTTTCCTCAAAAGTAACATCCATGGAGGTAAAAAACTTTCGACTTGGAAGATCGTAACAACAATATCCCTTTTTATTAGATGTATAACCAATGAATGTGCATTTAATAGTTCTAGGATTTAACTTTCCACGAATTTGACTATGAATATGGACAAACACAACAAATGCAAACACTCGACTATGAAGACTAGAAAGAAAAGGAATTGATGGATAGAAGGAAGAAATAGGCTCAATGGGACTCAAACCATCTAGAACCCAAAAGGGTAATCAGTTAATAAGATAGGCAGCAGTGAGGACAACCTCTCCCCAATAAGATTTAGGGACATACATTTGGAATTTGAAGTGCCTATGTCACCTCAAGAAGATGCCTATTTTTTCTCTCAGCAACGCCATTTTGTTGTGGTGTGTCCACACATGTGAATTCATGAACAACACCCTTCTCGGAAAGGAATTTAGACATTTCATAATTTACATATTCCCTTCCATTGACTTTCCAAATTGTGTTTTTATCATACGGAAGAATCTAACAAATAAGTTAAACATCTAGTTTGTTGGACCTATTGTGCCATTTGTTATTGGTCCACTATTTGACTACCCTCAAATATCTAGTTTTATGCTCGATATGTATATGCTTTGGCGTGAGGGGTGTGTTAGAAATCTCATATCGTTTAGAAATAAGACTAATTTAGAATATATAGGTAAGTGCAAACCTTATTTTACAAGTTAGTTTTCTAGGCTCGAGTTTGATTTAAAATCCACTTCTTAAGAGTTTATATACGTTGAACAGATGTAATGATTTATTATTGTTTAGGGTTATGCTTTATTGTTGTATTGTTGTAATCATTATGTTTGAATCAAGCAATTTGATTATGTAATGATTTATTATTTTTGTTATTAATGTTATATAATTATATATTTATTTGTATTGCAAGTGCAGAGGCTGTCACACAAGTTAATGGGACCGCAGTTGCACAACCAATAGAGAGTCCAAGTTCTCATGACTTGCAAATATACGGGATTGTTCTGACTATTTTGTTATGCTTTATTGTATTTGGAGGTGTGAAGATGATAAATCGGGTTGCACCTGCTTTTCTCATACCTGTTTTATTTTCAGTCATCTGCATATTTTTGGGAATTTTTGCGGCAAGGAAGGACCATCCTATAGGTTTGTTTTTTTATTCTGTTCCCTTTTCCCAATTTCCACTTCCTTTTGCAATCACTTTCATGTTAAAGGAAGCCATATTTTAGTTTCCTCCTAGTCTTGGCTTACATGTAGACTGTTTTGTGTAGACACCTTCTCAATTCGGTAACACTTCGGTTGATTTTCAGGAATGTGAAACATAAAATTTGGGCCTTTTGCGTCATTTAATTTCTTGTTAGGGTAAGACTATGTACCTCCTTACACATAAGAAGCTGTTATCAAATGGATGAAATGAAAGGAACATGAAGAACACTGATTATATTTCACAGGCATAACTAAATATTCCAGAATAGGAACTTGAAACACTTCTAATTTCAGTTTAATGGATCTGGAAACATTTTATCTAATCTAAATCTAAAAGGGAAAACTAATTTTTAGTGAATATAACGGAGTGCCTAATGCAGACGTAGTTAAATTGTACATACACATAGATAGTTAATACAGTGTATGGATTACAAAATAATATATTAATAAGACCATCTTAATTTCCTAAGATACACAGAACGAATGCTATTATAAGGTTTTAAATTATTTATAAATCACAACATACCTAACTGAAGTGCTAACTTTACGTGTGTGCTTTAGTTATTTTGTTTGGGACAAATTATGCAGACATAGTTAAATTGTGCATACACATAGATAGTTAATACAGTGCATGGATTACAAAATATATTAGTAAAGACCGTCTTAATTTCCTAAGGTACACAGAACGAATGCTAGTTATGAAGTTTTAAATTATTTATAATCACAACATACCTAACCCGAGGTTCTCATTTTACGTTTGTGCTTTAGTTATTTTATTTTGGGCAAATTATTCTTGTTGGACAGATTTATGAAAGAGCTTTACATTAAAGAAATATTTCTCTAAATTTAATTGTTACCAAACCAAATAGTCTTGTAACTTCCATTTTAAAGGCAATATTTTTATTGATGGAAAAGCTACTGAGTTTGAGTCTCTTATTTCTTTGAGTGGTTCTACACATTTTCTGTCAATGAGGATGTGGAATTTGAACCCTTTATTCTATGTTGTCTTTGCAGTCCTTAAGTAGGTTTCTAATTTACCCTCAAATCATCACGCCTTTTCATGTCCAATGAGGGATGTGCGTGCTTAACTATTGGTTAACCTGAGGAACCCAAACCAAGTCAACTTCTTGAAGGTTTGATTTGGGTGTTCTGATAAAGAATGGTGACCTGATAGTGTTTGTTTGAAGTCATGTGTTTTTTTCTTCTGATTATGTGTGTGTGATTTTTTGAATGATTATTTAAATTTTCGTGTGCCCAATGACCTGACCTGCACAACCCCATCCTGATCAAGTTGGTTACCATAAAAATCCACAGAAAAATTATCTGAATTCATATGGTTTGGACCAAAAGTTTCCCAAACCTGACCATATCTAAGCCTATAAAATGTATTTGGAAGTCCAAATCTGAAGAAAATAATGTTCTTTGTTTAGAAAGCAATATTAAATAGGACTAGGATTACCTTTTGCTTTTCGGAAGCAAATAAACAAAATTTAGAGAAGAGAAAAAGAGTATAATTTACGGTTTGAAATTATTGATAAGAGAAATTTGAGCAGAAACAGAAAAGAGAATCAAATCTAGACAATAATTAGGGAAACAGCTCCCGCTGCCTTTGCTATTACTCCATGGTGATGTTGAGGATTTCTTTCCTTTCATTCTTCCATCTTTTTTGTATTTCAGATTTTTTATACTGATTTAATTCAGTTCATTTCCCCCGTCTTTACCTTATTTAATCCAGAGGGAATTACTGGGCTGAATTCACAGACATTTAGAGATAATTGGAGTTCAGATTATCAAAAGACTAATGAAGCTGGAATTCCGCAACCTGATGGCTCTGTAACCTGGGATTTCAAGTAAGATTTCCCAGCTTTTTCTCATTTAACCATATACCGTTTTATTCTGGCATTTAAACTTTCACCATGACATGAATAGCCTAAATAAATAAATATCTTTGGGCTTTGGGTTTTACTCTGTAAGTAAATAATTTGTGAACAAAGTGTTTCTACTTTTAACAATTGACCAAGTTCTATATGGTAAATCAGAGCAACTATGATAACAATGAGTTTAGTTAGACTAAATCTGCAGATGTAATGGCTAAATACAATATTTGTGTTCTTCAATTTTATATGTAATTTTTAGTTCGTGTAAGTTCTAACTCTTGAAGTTGAAAATGATTTCATTAACCTTTTATTCAAACATTTCAATTTTGGTTTTTAAAAGTGGTTTATTTCGTCTTTTAACTAGTTTTTTTGAATTCCTTTGCTATGACAACGTAGTGCACAAGGTTCCCAACTCGAGTTTGGGGAATTTAGATGTATACAACCTCAAACCTCGTAAGAGAGACTGTTTTGTAGGATTTGAACCTGTTACTTCCAGGACCAAGAGTCATTCTTGGATTTTATGCGGAGTTGATAAGGGTGTTAGACAGTTAAAAATATTTGTTATTGTTGACCTATCGTGAATGTAGTTATAGTTGCCTAATTACGATTGCAGTATCTGTGATGGACCTCCTACTAAGGTCTACACCGTAATGAAGGGGATGGAAAGTAGAGAAATGTGTCAGTCACAGAATCAGGAATATCAAATTAGTTACTTGCAGCAGCATAATAGAATTCCTATGTGACTG
>Ga0099823_1007625_pt1 | contig 10999 bp, 8 predicted proteins | sample CowpearedBW_FD_76831 | JGI IMG/M metagenome (GOLD analysis project Ga0099823, IMG submission 76831) | Root nodule microbial communities of legume samples collected from California, USA - Cow pea red BW | ecosystem: Host-associated > Plants > Roots > Nodule | place: USA: California | collected... | reverse complement strand
CTTCTTCATCTTCTTCTTCTCTGATCTCACTCCCAACCGAACCAAACCCTAACTGCATCACGTTCTTCCCGACATGTTGACCAAATTCGAGACGAAGAGTAACAGAGTGAAGGGCCTGAGCTTCCACCCCAAGCGCCCATGGATCCTCGCCAGTCTCCACAGCGGCGTTATCCAGCTTTGGGACTACCGCATGGGAACCCTAATCGACAAGTTCGACGAGCACGACGGCCCCGTCCGCGGCGTTCATTTCCACCACTCCCAGCCTCTCTTCGTCTCCGGAGGTAACTGTAACTAACTCTCTCAGATCTGCGCATTTTCCCTCAGATCCCTACCTCGCTAACCCTAATCTCGCAGGTGACGATTACAAGATCAAGGTGTGGAACTACAAGCTCCATAGGTGCCTCTTCACTCTCCTCGGACACCTTGATTACATCCGCACCGTCCAGTTCCACCACGAGAACCCATGGATTGTCAGCGCCAGCGACGACCAAACCATCCGCATCTGGAACTGGCAATCGCGCACGTGCATCTCCGTTTTGACCGGTCACAATCACTACGTCATGTGTGCCTTGTTCCATCCCAAAGAAGATCTCGTTGTGTCTGCCTCGCTCGACCAGACCGTTCGCGTCTGGGACATCAGTTCTCTCAAGAGGAAGACCGCGTCCCCCGCGGACGATATCCTTCGCCTAAGCCAGATGAACACCGATCTCTTCGGTGGCGTTGATGCCGTTGTTAAGTATGTTTTAGAAGGCCATGACCGCGGCGTTAATTGGGCTTCCTTCCATCCCAATCTGCCTCTCATTGTGTCAGCTGCCGATGACCGCCAAGTCAAACTTTGGAGGATGAATGGTAAACTACTGATTTTCACATGTCTGGCTTTACAATTTCGTGGTTTAAACTATGTTCAAGTTACTGGATTCTGGTATAGGATTAGAGATGGTTGATGCTATTCAGATTATTGGTTGAGTGAGTGTAAGTGATATAGGGATGTGTTTGATTCTTTTCTCTCATTTTGGTTTTAAAATCTGATTACCGGAATAATTCTGCGATACGCAGCAAGTAATCAAATTAATTCTCAATCAGAGTCTATGAAGTATTTAAATTTATTTCTAAAAATAAGCGTTCTTGAGACCAGAACACAAACATTTGGGAGATGTTTTCTCATTTTCTTCTTTCATCATCTTAGTCAACATCTATCTTAATTGCACTCTGCTACGTGTCTTGCTACCACCATCAGTTTATTGAACAACCTTATTTTAGTTGTGTTTTTGAAGCTAAACTAGTTTTTAAAAGTAGCGATCAGCCTCACTCTTGTATTTGAGAACTTTTATCTCAAAGGTGTTTGGACTGAAACTTAGTATTGAATTTTGTCCTTGATGTGCAATCTGCATTTTTTGTTCCTATCTGGGTTTGATCTTTACTGAAAAATGAAAACTACTAAACAACGTATTTTTACTACAAAAATATCATTGAACATCCATAAACCACCATCTTTTGTTCTGCACTGATTACCAAACACATCCGTAGTTGTTGAGGTGAAAACTAACACCCTTGTTTGTTTGTTTTTATTCCGTGAGTACATTTCAATGTATTTGTTCCACGAGCACATTTCTGTTTGTTAAATGTCACAGATTTTCCATGAGAAATTGATTGTTGATAGTGTGGAATTGTTTTAGAAAAAAGGTTTTTAAAATAAAAAAATGAGTAGAGAATCAAAGAGGCCCTAAATCTTATGATGTATACCCTGTTTCTTCGAATCTTAAACATTGTGGAATGTAGTGTAGAATATACTTGAATTTAAACATTGTGGGATATAGTGTAGAATATACGTCTAGTGTTTGGGTTGGTATTGTTTATGCTATTAAAGATTTATATCTCTATTTTCAGACACCAAGGCATGGGAGGTGGACACCTTGAGAGGGCACATGAATAATGTTTCATGTGTTATGTTCCATGCCAAACAGGATATCATTGTGTCAAATTCTGAAGACAAAAGTATTCGGATATGGGATGCAACAAAGAGAACTGGAATTCAAACATTTCGCCGAGAGCATGACAGGTTTTGGATTCTTGCTGCCCATCCTGAAATGAATCTGTTAGCAGCTGGTCATGACAGTGGCATGATTGTTTTTAAGCTGGAGAGAGAAAGGCCTGCTTTTATAGTTAGTGCTGATTCATTGTTCTACACCAAAGAACGGTTCTTGTGTTTCTATGAGTTCTCAACACAAAGAGAAGTACAAGTACTTCCGTTTCGAAGGCCGGGCACTTTAAGCTTGAATCAATGCCCAAAAACTCTTTCGTATAGCCCATCTGAAAATGCTTTTCTTCTGTGTTCAGAGGTAGATGGTGGATCTTATGAGTTGTATTGCATATCAAAGGACAGTTATGGTAGGGGTGATGTGCAAGAAGCAAAAAGAGGTCACGGAGCTTCAGCAGTCTTTGTTGCCCGTAATCGGTTTGCTGTGCTTGATAAGAGCAGCAATCAAGTCCTTATAAAAAATTTGAAGAATGAGATTGTGAAAAAGAGTGTCCTTCCAATTGCCACTGATGCTATATTCTATGCAGGAACAGGCAGCTTGCTATGTAGGTCAGAGGATAGAGTTGTTATATTTGACCTTCAGCAAAGAATTGTTCTTGGTGAACTACAGACTCCTTTTATTAAATATGTTGTCTGGTCTGATGACATGGAACATGTTGCTTTGCTCAGCAAACACGCCATTATAATTGCTAGCAAGAAACTTGTGCACCAATGCACTCTCCATGAGACAATCCGTGTAAAAAGTGGAGCCTGGGATGAAAATGGTGTTTTCATTTATACAACATTGAATCATGTAAAATACTGCCTTCCCAATGGTGATAGTGGGATAATAAAGACACTGGATATTCCAATTTATATCACAAAGGTCTCTGGAAACACAATCTTCTGCTTGGATAGGGATGGAAAGAACAGAACAATAATTATTGATGCAACTGAGTATATTTTTAAGCTTTCCCTCTTGAAGAAAAAATACGATCAAGTTATGAACATGATAAGGAACTCACAGCTTTGTGGACAGGCTATGATTGCTTATCTACAGCAGAAAGGCTTTCCTGAGGTTGCACTGCATTTTGTGAAAGATGAGAAAATTCGGTTCAATTTGGCTTTAGAGAGTGGGAACATTCAAATTGCAGTTGCATCAGCTACAGCAATTGATGAGAAAGATCACTGGTACCGATTGGGGGTTGAGGCTCTTCGCCAGGGCAATGCTGGTATTGTTGAGTATGCGTACCAGAGAACAAAAAATTTTGAGAGATTGTCTTTCCTGTATCTTGTCACAGGTAACTTGGAGAAACTATCAAAGATGTTGAAAATTGCTGAAGTCAAGAATGATGTTATGGGCCAGTTTCACAATGCCCTATATATGGGTGATGTTCGAGAGCGTGTCAAGATATTGGAGAATGTGGGCCATTTGCCTCTTGCTTACGTCACTGCCTCAGTCCATGGGCTGCATGATGTTGCAGAGCGTCTTGCGGCTGAACTGGGAGATAATGTTCCATCATTGCCTGCAGGAAAAGTTCCTTCTCTCTTGATGCCTCCATCACCTGTCATGTGTGGAAGTGATTGGCCTCTTCTCAGGGTCATGCGAGGCATGTTTGATGGTGTTTTAGACAATACAAGTCGGGGAGTTGCTGATGAGGAAGAGTATGAGGCTGCTGATGCAGATTGGGGCGAGGAGCTTGACATAGTTGATGCAGATGGCTTACAAAATGGAGATGTTGCTGCGATTTTGGAGGATGGAGAAGCAGCTGAAGAAAATGATGAAGAGGGTGGATGGGACCTGGAGGATTTAGGCCTGGGCCCTGAAGCTGAAACTCCCAAAGCTTCTATCAATACACAGTCTTCAGTTTTTGTGACCCCAACACCTGGCATGCCTGTAAGTCATATTTGGATTCAGAAGTCATCTCTTGCAGCTGATCACGCAGCTGCTGGAAATTTTGATACTGCAATGAGGTTACTGAACCGGCAACTTGGAATAACGAATTTTGCTCCCTTGAAATCCATGTTTCTTGATCTTCATACTGGCAGTCATTCCTATCTGCGGGCATTTTCTTCTGCTCCAGTCATATCTCTTGCAGTTGAAAGAGGCTGGACTGAGTCGGCTAGTGCAAACGTGAGAGGGCCACCAGCACTTCCTTTTAAGTTGTCTCAATTGGATGAAAAACTTAAAGCTGGTTATAAATTAACAACTACTGGAAAATTCAGTGATGCCCTTCGGACATTTGTTAATATTCTTCATACAATTCCTTTGATTGTTGTTGAGTCAAGGAGGGAAGTCGATGATGTGAAGGAACTAATTATCATAGTGAAAGAGTATGTTTTGGGCCTGCAGATGGAACTGAGGAGGAGGGAAATTAAGGACAATTTAGCACGGCAGCAGGAGCTTGCGGCATATTTCACACACTGCAATCTTCAGACACCTCACCTTAGGTTAGCTTTGCAGAATGCAATGACTGTCTGCTTCAAGGCAAAGAACCTTGCTACCGCTGCTAACTTTGCCCGGAGGCTACTTGAAACAAATCCTACCATTGAAAACCAAGCCAAGGCAGCAAGGCAAGTGATAGCAGCTGCTGAAAGAAACATGACTGATGCTGCCCAATTGAACTATGATTTCCGCAACCCATTTGTAATTTGTGGTGCAACCTACGTGCCAATCTATAGAGGACAGAAGGATGTGTCTTGCCCATACTGTACTTCACGTTTTGTGCCAACTCAGGAGGGGCAACTGTGTAATGTTTGTGATCTTGCCGTGATTGGGGCAGATGCTTCTGGCCTGCTTTGTTCACCTTCCCAGATACGCTGATTGAGCCACTGGATCAGGTCCAACGGTAAATTTTGTTTCGGGTCAGTTTTCAGCACTAGATGAAACCTTATTAATTAGTCAATATGTTCTTGGCACTGTGATAGAAGCACGAGTTAGTCATGAGGAATTACTTTTTCACCCTTTTGCTTGCCCTTCTCTTTTCTTAAAAATGATTTTCAATGTAATAAATCCATTTCGTATCCGAGGGGTGTTAGTTTTTCATACACAAGAATGTGAAAGGTTGTACTTAGATCAAACGATGGTTATAGGCTGTGCTGCAAGAGTTAAATTTGCGCAGTATTATTTGACAAAGTACATAGTATGTCTGTGGTTAGTCGGGGTTCTGTCCCTTGGTTACAACATAATGTTTATTTGTAGTTATGTGACACTTGATTGTTTATTTGATTTGGTCCTTGTAATTTACCTGCAGGTTGATTAAGTTCTAGGTGCACTCAATGACCGTCCAGAATTATCATTAAGAATCGCATGAGGAATACTAGCATCTCCTTTTGGTTTTATTACATTTTTCTTATCGGTGAGGCACATGAGAGGGCTAATAGAGTGTCTTTGTTAGCATTTTTTACTCCTACCAATATTGTTCACCCGTAGGTACCGGGTAGATATAGCAAGGGCATGTTTAATTTGGGGTTTAGATAAAGTCCAACTGACTACTGTTATATCTAAATTGAAGTTATTTTTAAAATAACTTCTGTTTTGCACATTTGAAATATAAATATGGATATGAAGTTTCAAAAGTTAAACTGGGACAGAGTAGCACCTTATAGTGTTGTACTACAAAGCATAGAACATTTAACCCACCTTTGTATTGTCAATAAATTCCAACTCATTCTATTGTTGATGGCCAAAGGTACGCCATTGAGATTGTTTTTGAACTGATCTAGCTTTTGCTACACGGGGTGGATATTTTCAAATAAGGATTTTCTGTGTTCCAAGGCGAAGTGTGTCCATGAACAAATTATACGAAACTGTTTTTGATGAACCTCGATGTTTGATCATCGAGCACTATAATTGTGTTTTTTATGGGCAGAAGTTTACATTGCCTATAATTGATTTTTTAATTAAATGAATTTGTTTTGTTTGTAAACTAAAGTGCTAACTAATTCTAGAAAATGTTGTCCTACTTTCATTTAATTGAAAAAAGTTATGTAAAGAAAACAATTATTTAAATTTTTTGTGTTGACTATTTTTATAAAATTATTGAATAAAAAATGTAAAAGCGAAACAACGTTTTTGTAATTAGTGGCAAGAAGAAAATGTTTTATACGTCAAATAGTGCCCAAAACTTGGCTGCTTTTATAAAACTTTGTTTGGGATAGTGAGTACAATTTGCGAAAGGCAAAATGTTAAAAAATAAACTGATTTTATCAATATGAAAATTTGTTGTATTTTTTGAACAGATTTTTTGTGAACCTTTCTCATGAATAAAATTTATTGTAAATTTAACTTTTCGGTTGAGTTTTTTTTTTCTTCTCGTCTTTAAAATACACAGATAAACATTAATTTTTATATTTTAAAATATATTAAAATAACTTTTAGTCTTTAAAATGTTGGATGAAGATTGATTTTGATATTTTAAAATATATTAAAATAATTTTTTAAGTATGAATATTAGTATATGGTTAATGTTCAGAGGACAACATTACAAAATCTTGAACTCGTTTTTGACATGTTTACATCCATGTAAAAATAATTATCTTAAAACTAATTTTCTGAAAATTTATTTAAATAAAAATTAATTATCAATATAATTCATTACATATAAAATTAATCATTGAAATGATTTAATTTTTACCCTTGTATCAATATTGAAACTAAATTATCAATATAATAATTACATATAAAATTAATCATTGAAATGTAGTAATGTAGTATTTAGAAGAAAGAGAAGTTAACAAATATTCAGTATGCGAGTGCTTCTGGATAAAAATCACTAATATGAGAAAGAAATCCTTATTATACTGCAATAAGATTTATTACTAAAAAAATGCATTGAAAGAATTTATCAATCTCTATACATTCAATTTCAAGCATTCGATTACGCTTATTTTTCCGCTCAAGGCCTTCTTACCTTTTTCTCACCAGAATGACTTAGAAACATTGAATTGACATAAGATGTTCATTATGTTCATTACATGAAGAGATGAGTGTCCTTTCAGAAGCTTAAGCAAGTAATGGCTGGCAGAACTGAACCTCAGCCTATTTCCCCCCACAATACTGAATAGTAGTAATAAGGAAATAAACATATGCATAAGTGAATTCTTTAAATAAATAAATAAATCAGTCCAATTTGTAATAGAATGTAAAAACATGTACTATAATCCTCAAACCAGCAAGTTGAATAAAAGAGATGAATGATTGCACCTGTTTGGGAGATAATGGATGATGTTCTTTGAAGACAATGCATGAAACTATAACCAAATCATGTCTTACTTTATGATGGTTTCAATAAATTAACTAATAACTTATTTGATCAGTTTATATACTAATTTAAATAAGATAAAAGTATTTAGTAAAATGTTCTAAAGTAACTTATTTTAAAATTTTCTAACTTATAAAATATGAACCCACAACACAGGGTAGCTTAAACCATTGTGACAAACAGAAAATACCATCCCCAACGTCTTCATTTTCATTTGAAATCCAAACTTAAGAGTGGCCATAGGGGACCATGTACAGTGTTATAACTTAAAACTATCAATTGAATTTACAAGAATCAGAACCTACACCTGAGTTACTGCATCATGATACAATGAATTGGTACTTATATCTGCGTGTGTGTATATGGTACATGCTTCTATCAAGCATATTCTAGTCTATGTACCTTGGTTCAGATTGAGGACAAAATTTGAAGAAACTCAATACTGTGGCTACCAAGCAGCAATTACCTTGGATGAATCCATCAAGAGCTTCCAATCATTCCACATGCTACTAACTTTTTCAGCCTCTCTTTCAAAGCAGGGTGAAGTGCAGGACAAGAAATCAATACATCAAGTGACCTAATCACACCTTTGCGCACAAGCAACTGAAAAGCCGATGACACACCTTTAACCATCACACTCTTCCTTTCTACATCATAACTGTCCACAAGATGCAATAAGAACTCAAGAAGAGCATGAGTAATGTCCACATACTTTGGAATAGAATGCACCATGAGCAGAACCGCAGGCTCAATGTTCATAATGGTATCCACCCTTTCATCAAAAAAGAGCCAGTCATAAAACAAAGCCAGTTTCACATTAACCACAACATGGTTCCTCCTACAAGAGGTCAAAAGCCAACCAATAAGCGCCCACCTAGGAACAATATCAGACTGAATTATCTCATTTGGAGGGTGGTGTCCACAGCATATGAACCTCACAATATCAACTATGACAAACTCTTTATCAGGCTCATTCAAAAACTTCTTACCAAACCAGACCTGATGCCTCTTCTGATTCCCCAGCTTTATGCTTGTAAGCAGAAACCTCAATTGGGTCTCCATGTCAGGACTGATCCTAAGCAGAGAATACCTGCTGGAAGTCCTGGTGGAGTAAATCTGAGAAACATCCTTAAACTCAAACCCCACAACATTAAACACACACGGATTAAACACAATGTCTTTCAATATAGCCCTAAACTCGGGAACATGAACCAAATCCTGCAACAAGCGAATAAAATCCCTCCCAATTTTCAAACACAAGTGAAACTCTTCCCTCACTATCTTCACGCACAGATGAATCTCCAGCCGCTTCAAAGTCTCCAACTTTTCAACGCTTCCACCCCTGCAATGATCCGTTAAAACCCTAAGAAACGTGTACAACGCGAACGATAAGACGTGGGGCGAGTCTTCCAATAAGCAGTCCCACTGTTCCAGAAAGAGGGTGACCAACTTGGAGCAGAGCCACAAGTTGACATCGCCGCAATCGGCGCCGACGATTTGGCGCAAAAGGGAGACCAAAACGGCGTCGTAGCCGATGCCCAAAACGCACACCGTTTGATCGGTGAGCCAGAGTAGCTGCGTTTTGACAGATGCCAGGAGTTTGGGGTAGAGGTGGTTGACGAGGTCGAGGAGGAGGGTGACGAAGGTGGCGTAGCCGTCGGTGACGATAGCGTGCAAGTGTTTGATGTGGGTTTTGGCGAATTGGGGTTCCGTTAAAACGCCGTGAAGGATCGCGCGGTTGAGGAGGGTGTATTGGTCGGGGCTTGGAATGGCTAAGGAGAAAGGAGGTCTCAGAGATTGTTTCTGAGACTCAAAGGCTTCCCTCAGCGACGTTTCTAATGCGTTTTCTGCTTCCAAAGGTGGCGTCAGTGTTAGCTTCAACGCCGCCATTGAAGCACGGATGAAAGACACCACCTCATTTGAATTTTAACCACCGTATAAATTTAAGACTTCAATATATCTTCTTCTAATAAATTTTCGTACACTTATTTATAAAAGAAATGATTTAACTTTTAGGATTAAAAATGTTTTTTTTCATAAAATTCAAAATTTAAGTAAAATTTAGAATTAACATTTCTTTTAAATTTTTGATCAATTTAGTTATACTTAAAAATATGTAAATTTAATTCTCTTTAATCAAATTTTATTAATTTTATTTAATAGTATTTGAATTATTTACACCGTTTAACACATTTTTATTTTAATATTAATTCAAATATTATCATAAAATGTGTTTAAAATGTTAAATAAACTTAACAAAATTTGGTAAGAAAAATTAATCTATCTATTTCTAAAAATAAATGACTAAATTAATATAAAATTTTAAAAAATAAACTAATTCTAAAATTTACTAAAATTTAAAAAAAAAAACATATTTAATCGGAAAAAATATGTTTAACCCTAACATATTTATATACTAATATTTAAAGGTGAATTATAGGCTGTCATGAGTGTCGGCGTAATCTTAGTTAGAATGATGACTTAAACGTAGCTTATAAATACACTTTAGAATGTTAAAAAACTTATTAGAAAATAAATGATATATTATTTTATTTATCTGTCTCAAAATGAAAACCTTTTTAAGATCTAGCCAACAAAAACAAAAAGATAAAAATACTCACTTTTCATTTAATTATAAATTAGATCTAACTTGTGAATCTTTAAAAGAATATATTTTATGGATTTCATAAGACACAGAAATCAATATTATAATTGTCTTGCATATAGTCTTAGGAAGAGATTATATTGTAAATGTATTTTTATAAAATAATGTATGATAAAATAATTGGGATATCTTATTTTGGACCGGGCTAAATATAAACTAAAAAAATATTCAATTTAATCTCACTAAAAAGTTTCAAATTCCATCAATTCTTTTATTTTAAATAATAATAAATAAAAATATTAAATCAAACATTAAAGTTAATGACAAAAATAAGTTTAAATTATATCTTGTCATAAATTAATGGATGTTGGTCTCAACTTATATCACAAACTTATTGTCAATATATTATCATGTTTATTTATTTGATTATTTTTATTAATTTATAATAATATATAAAGATGATATTTTTTATTGTTATTTCAGTTTTTTTTTTAATTTTTATTTTAAAAATTAATTATTTTATAAATATTTTATTTTTAACCATTATTTAAAAAAAATTATCTTTAAAATATATTTTCGTATAAATTTTATTTTTTTATAATTTTATATTTAATAACTATTTTAAAAATTAATTATATATTTATTATTAATTTTAGATTAAATTTTTTATAAAAGTTCAAAAATATACATACAGGCCACAACATATGTGTTTTAGTTAATATAATAATAATAATAAAAAAATAAATAAATAAATAAAATAAATGCCGTGACTTTACCCAGTGCCAAATTGTTGAAATTAGAAAAGCCCAACCGCTGGAAGAATGAGAAGCCAACTGAGTCTTAACCGTCTCACAAACAGTCACACTGGTATTTCCTGCACCAAACCAAATTGTCTTTTTTTTTTTCAAGAAATTGTTTTTAAACTCATTTTATATAATTTAATTATATTATTTTTAAAGTTTTTCTGATAAGTCTTTATTTACAACGGAAATAAAAGCAATAAAAATTAAGGAAAAGAAGAAGGTTCATTTCCCATAGTTTTTGTTTTTCAAGGTCACTTTAAAACTAAAGTTAAGTGGAAGCTGAAAGAATAATTAAAAACTGGAAATATAT
>Ga0099823_1007622_pt1 | contig 11001 bp, 7 predicted proteins | sample CowpearedBW_FD_76831 | JGI IMG/M metagenome (GOLD analysis project Ga0099823, IMG submission 76831) | Root nodule microbial communities of legume samples collected from California, USA - Cow pea red BW | ecosystem: Host-associated > Plants > Roots > Nodule | place: USA: California | collected... | reverse complement strand
TATATATATATATATTGTCTGCAATGCTCTGCCATAACCTGTTATGGCTTCCGAAATATCCCCATAAAGAAATTTTAGGTCTCCAATATTTTCTGTTATTTCATATCGATAACATTGATTATGATATAAGTATAATTAAGGTAAGTCCTTTAGGTTTCATAAACATCCCCCATCACATTGTAGTACATTTAAGTCATTATCAATTTGCTATTGTTCACTCAAATCTACTTGTTCTTCTAAGATGTTTTGTACTTTTTGTTGGAATACAATGGGTGTAGGACGAGTTAATCATTGCTATGTCTTGTGTTGAATGCTTAGTAGTTTCATTTCGTATTCATGTTTTGGAGATGTGTCTACCATTATTGGATAATCCTTGATAAACAAGAAGAATTTTAAGCTTCAGTTATTTGTGGCTGGAAAGGTTGCCCTGGTTGCTAGTCTACATACTATGTGCATGACTCCCTGAGTTATTTAAGCTTCAGAATGTCAATAGCACTTTGATAATAGAAAGATGTTTAAAGTTATGGTTCTTCAAATAGTTATCAGATATAATGCATCAAATATTTTTTATTTTGTTCTCAGTGCAGCTAAAACTACTCTTTATTTTGCAGTGTCTCAGACTATCTGGATATCAGATGGATGCCATTCTGTGCACATGTTCACTGCAATGGACATAGAAAATGCTTTAAATGAAGCGGATGGAAATGATTGCAATGAAAAGCTTTTACGTCTCCCAGGTTCACAAACTTTCATTTCCTTTGTTGATTTAATTAGTTAATGTATTAGAAATCTATAAGTTGCTGTAACTTTCTTCTACTACGAGTAGCCAGCACCAATTGAACTAAAATATTTAGGAATATACTTAATCATGTATCTAAAGATACGATCCTTCTCACTAGTATGATCATTTGTGGATTACAGTAAACCAATTGTCAGTATAAAAATATGTAACATGGTTCTCACTCTCCCTGTCAATGCCATACTGGTACTAAAGGACCATAACAATAACCAAAACAATTGCAAACCAAAGGTAATCTTCACAAAGAATGCTAAGAAACATGCCTAACTTGTCAAACCAGAGTGAGAGAGAAAATACATCAGATCTTATTCGAGAAAAAAAAAACAAAGCATAAGGGAGTCAACCATCTACAAGAATGTAGCTGATAAAAGGAATGGAGGCTGGATCTAACTCTTGGATGGCATGCAAAGAAAATGAATGTGAGGGTGGAAGGATGACGCTTCATGCCCGTGAAAAAGGCTGGATGGAGAATTTGTGATGACTGTTGAGGTGACGACAGATCTGAAAGAGGAGACTAGCAGAATCCTAGATTTCAGATAGTACTTGTGCAAGGTTTAGGAAAAAGAGAAAATGATGGTGGAATTGATATAAATAAAGCTTAGTGACATTTTCGTATATATGTAATTTGGTAATCATATCAATTTTTTTGTATTAATATTTGAGCTCTTGTAACGAATTCATTTACTATAATTTTATTTAAGGATTGTAGAACACCGCCTTCCGAGTTTCCTTCTCTTCACTTGTCATGCATGATCTAAATAATTTTTGCTTTCTGATTCAGTTGTTCGAGTTCTTTTCTCCTGTGAGAAGATCCAAGACATCATTTCTCTATCTGCAAATTCCGTTCTGATTCTTGGACAAGGTAAAATATATTTAATCTTGTTTTTACATTTGACTATTTGTTATATTCTATGCCAAAAACACTTTTACTTCTTCTGCCTCCTTTTGACAAACCATAATAATGAAGATAACAAAGAAAAATAAGTACCTATGGCATGTTACTGTAAGCCTTTGTTAAATTGTCATTTGCATCTTTTAATATCATCAATGTCAAATTTTTTATTTTGGACATGTATATCATATTTAAAATTTCAAAACTGCTAAAGGCTGTTGTGCATTAGTTTCCAACATTGTTTTCATGGGCCTAAAGGTTGCTTTCATCATCTACCCCTTACCAAGACAGCAAGATCCGATAATGGTGGAAGTGTTGCCCTTTTAGTTCAGCTTGTAGTTTCATTATATAAACTATTGCATAATAATATGCTTTTTATTACTCCTCTTGTGAAGTTCCTGGCTTGATATATTCTATTTTCTCCATATTCACCATGTAATCCTTTCCCTGCTCAACAGGAAGCTTATATGCATATGCAATTTCCTGAAGCTGCTTTGATTTTTTTATCTTTTTCAATGGTAAGAATTTGCTTCATTCTTTCTTAACTTACTGACCTACCAGCTACAAAGTTTGATGCAAGTTTTTTTTTTTAGGAAATCAATATATCTGGCTCACTTGATGTTTCTAAAGTATACTTGTGTGGTTCATCGATAAATCATATCTCTCATGGTAACTATTTTATCAGTTGTTAGGAATACATTGTTACCCAAACACTGAGATGTTGCAGAACATGAAATAATATTTTTCTCTTAAATTATTTTTCTTCTCCATTACAAATTATTTGAATAACATGGTTGGCATATTCATAATTCCTGAGTCAGGTGCTCTGGTTGCCTTCTTCTTATAGCGCATCCCTGAGATACTGGAGACCATGAAAGGTATATAAATTTTTTGCTGCAACCCTTTTGGGTTCACACCTGCTCTTAAACTTTTGTTGTATATGTGATTGCTGGGGATAATATATACAGGTTCTTGATTGTTAACCAAGTTATCAATAACATGCCCTGACAAAGTAATGCCTTTTCATTTCTTGTTTAGATTGGCAGCAAGCGTCATTGGACTATCCATGGAGTTATCTGTTTCTGGGGCTGAGATTTTCAAGATCTTAAAGCTGCCTGTCCCTCAAAACCTGGCAGTTAACTGCCGGAGAACATACCTTCAACAAAGATGTTGGCTGTTCATCCAACTTGCTTGATACTCATCTTTTTGGAGTTGAAAACATGGTTTATGCCAGAGAACTTAGCAAGGTTCGATAATATAAAAGGCATGATCTTGGCAATCGTGTTTTCTCCGTTTACTTAGAATAGTGTTTACTGTTTACTTAGATTAGTGTTTACTAGATTTCAATTTTCTCAGTCTAGTTACGTCTATGGTTACTACTGTGCAAGTTTGTGGAGTTGGAGGCTTGTCTTGTTATTTATGCTGTTTTAACTTTATAGTCTATCATGTTTTTCTGTCTTGACAATCTCGATTTCTTTGATTCCGTTTTACCAAAAACTGCGATGAATTTATTTGAGTTTGATGCCTGTATGTATTCTTGGACTGGGAAAGGTATCATTTGTAAAACTAAAAGATGACAAGAGATAAGTCCTAAAAATAGACACTAATGGGTTTTTCCAAATTCCAGTTGTGTTTGATGCAGATGATTGTAAGTGTTCAGGAAAAACTTGTGAGAAAGGTAGGAGTTTAAGAAAATGGGTGGTAGAGAAATAAAATGGAAAACTACATAGCTACATTTGGATTCAATAAATGTTATGAGGGGAAAGCTTGTTTCAATGCAAGGTAAAGAACATTTCTAACCTTAACAAAAGTTAAAAGTGAATAAATGGAAATAGGTGAGGAATGAAAATTAGAGGTGTTTAGTTGTAGAAAGTAGAATAGAAAATGAAGAAAGGCAGAAAAGTAAACAAGTGAATGGTAAAACATATTGGTGTTTAATCATCTTTTGATCTTCATCTGTTTTAATTCTCACCTCCAACTAAACACAGGTGGAACTATAAATTGATTCCTAGCCATGGGAATTATTTGAGTTATACTGAACTATGGAAAACAATGAAGCAAAGGGGACGTGATTCCCAAAGGGGTGCCTAATAATTGGACATGGTATCTATCAAAATCTTGTTGCACAGGGTGTTGGGAGCACTGAAAAGATAAGACATTGGAGTGAAGTGAGGATGAAAATCTCCTAGAAAAGCAGGAAAATAAATGAAGTGTGTGGACCCCAACTCACAGAACCTTTCTCTCTTGATACCTACTTGGCGTACACATCAGACAAAAACTGATGACTATGAAGAGGTCCAGGTGGGGCCCCTCTGCTCCCATTATGTAAGGATTTTAGAAGCATGTGGCCTGCACATGCACAACCACAAACCCTTTCTTGCTTCAATCTCTCCACTCTTCTGACAAGTGACATTCACTTTGACAATCACTTCACAGCCCATACTGAAAGGAACCTAACAGTGTTTACTGATCATGCATGTTATCCCTTCCTAACTCCCAACTAGTAAAACAGTAATAATGCACAGAGGGATTCACCTCCTCATTGGGCTTTCCGTAGGTTACAGTATCTCAGTTTTGACAAAAGTGATGGAGCCAACTTCTGTTTTAACCATCTTTTTTCAGAACAAAATTGGCCAAAACTAACAATGGATTTATCATTTGATAACTTTCCATTAATATAATTGTTGGGACTTAGAAGTTTACATTTAACAAGTGTTCAACTTTCATGTAATTTTGAACAGAAAGAAAATTTATGCAAATTTTCTGGTTGAATGTGGTATTTCTCATCTGGGAACCTAATCTGTCCAAGTACTGAGATATGCTTAGTCACTAAGATAATATCAGAATTGAATGACTTGATTTGTTAAATTTGTATTTTACAAAACATTATTGCATAAAGGAGATGTCTACAAATTGAAAATCAGAAACAAGTTCTTCATAAAGTGTTAAAATTTGCTAGAAAGATTGGAGTGGTTTCTTCTATGTCTGTTCTTTTGGTTTAAAGCACCCTGGAAACTTGTTTGTGAGCTTTTCAGATTATGCTTATCATTGATAATGATCTAACATATCTGATTGCAGCTATAGGAGAAGTTTCCTGAATTGGGTATCAAGAGTTTGTGTCTCATCAAGCAAAAATTAATGGATTTGTGAGATGGTATGACATCCAATTGAATAAATGCCACAAAATAATGGATGTTGGTTTTTTAAGTGCAAAACAACAGAAAGGGGAACCCTCATATGTCAACCTTTCTCTATCCAATTACCACAAATTGATAAGCATATTACAACCACGATTATTGTTTTGGAACATCATGATGGACCTAGCCAAATTATATGGGGTTGTTCAATAAGTTCGAAATATCTACTAAAGTATGTGCTTCATCTTCAAGTGAGTGCATACATAATAAAATAAATAATTATATTTTTTGTATAATAATTATTTTAAAAATAATTTGAATTATAATTGATTAACTGTGAAAAAATATTAAAATATGTTTTGTGAGAAGTCGTAATTATACAGAAAATAAAAACTATCCATTTGTCCTAAATGACCATATATAATTGTAAAGATTAAGTTAATTGATATTTACATGACCAATTGGATGTATCTATGAAAGAATCTTTTTTCAGAGTGAAGTGAATAAACATTTACGGTTATGACCATATTGATATTTACATGACTTTAATATGAATTATCAAGATTGAAACACTCAAGTCATGAGCTTTTTGTGTAAGTGTAAGTAGAAAAAAATGTTGACTATATTCAATAAGTATTTTATATTTAATAAAAAAAAAACTTTGACGTATATACTGAAGTTAAGTTGATATGTTCAAATATAAATTTATTGCTATGTCAATATATGATAAATCTTATTTTTTATACTAAATTATATACTAAAATAATAGTGAAAATACATTGGTTATGTGTATATGTGTTATCTTTTTTATGACAACCTAAAATAATAAAATTATAGTTATGAAAATAATTATTAATAATTGTATTGTAGATAATTTTTATTTATTTTGTAGATAATTTTTTATTATAAATAGTTATTTCAATTTTAGAAAAAAAGTCAAATTGAAAAAAAATGGTTAAATTTAAAAAAACAATCAAATAGAAAAAAAAAATCACTTAAAGATAAACAGGTAAGAAAATTATTTTAATTTAAAAAATTATTTATTAAAAATTTAAAAAGAAAAAATGTACATAAAACTAAAAGGATAAATTCTCAAGTAATCCCTGTAGATAAATTTATGTGCATAATAGTATAGATAAATTTGTGTGCACAGTACAAGAATGATTATAATTTGTGACCAGGCATGTGAACCAAATTATAGTGCGTTTTAGAAATATTTACTCTCTTAGTATGTCCAAAAAGTGTGTTATCTCAGTTACATTCCCCGGTCATCATTAACTCTTTTTAATCTTTTATTCTTGTACAATGTTGTTTCTCATAATATATATAATTTCTTATACACTTATAATAAATAATAAATAATATACCATTGGTCTTTACATTTTTTTTACAAACATTATATTCAAAGGAGATTTAAAAATTAAGAAAAAGCCTTTTAACTTGAAAGTGTGACAAAGTTAGTCCACCCAACCTTGTTGCCCCTAGCTACAAGAAATGATAAAGTTTTCTTCTAAAATTGTGTAAACTAATGGAATTTTGTGCTGTCCATAGACTGTAATATGAAGTATTGCAGCAACCTATTTAATGGAAGTAGAAGGAAAATGTAGACAAATTTATACTTTGTCTTTCCTGAAGAGAGAAGCGTATGAATCCAATGGTCTTTTTTGTGTACATTGATAAACTAAGAACATTAAAACAACCTCACCCTGTACCAGTTGGGTCAAAGAATAAGGAAGTTACTGGTGCAGTACTAGGAATTTAATGCAGACACCAAAAAAAGATAAAAGTAAACATACACTTGTAACACTGAAAGACATTTGAGTCATGTAGTTGTAGATTTCAGATTTAAAAGGTGAAAGAAAGAGCAAATTCTGGCACAGACAGATCAAGTACAAAACCCACATGCAACCAGCACCAAAAAGCTTCATCTTCTGAACCCTCTCAAGCTCTTTTTATAGTCATGTCATATATCTGCATCCACTTTTGAACATGTGCAAAGTTTGGTACACACCATGAGTTAACTTTTCAACAATCTTCCCAAGTTCACACTCATTCATTCATGGCCTCCACTGTGGAAATGCAGCCATCTTATAGTTCCAAGAAGCAAGATGATTCAGATTTCAATTTCACAGAATGGGGAGCAAAAGGTAGAATCAGTAGAGAGAACAGCAAGTCCAGAAGGTACTCAGCATCATATATAAGAAGCTTTAGAGAAGATACAAGATCTTTTAGATCAAACATAACCATTTCTAGCACTGCTTCTTCTCCTGGGTACCCTTTGAAAGGTACATTTCTTGTTCACTCACTCCAATTCAATCAGTTCATGAAATGAACTACCTTTTTCATTTCCCTCAGATTCTTTCAATTTTTGTCACAGATGAAATAGACCCTTCAACCTACTCTTTCACCACTGCTCTAAAAGGTACCAGAGTATGAATATTTATCGAATTTTGTTTGCTGTGTCTTCCAAATACATTACATCGATGGATACTGATTTTAATGTTTTAAGATATACTCATAAAGATTCTAAACTCATACTTATCAAAGAGGGCTTATAATATTAGTTGAATATTTTCAACCAATTGCATGGTGATCATCCACTGCAGCATTGCAAGCAAGATCAGCCTATAAAAGTTGGGAGTGTCTATCTCCAGAAGGTTTTGCCTTGAATTCAAAGTGGAATGAAGCAGAAAAATACATATGCAACCCCTTTTCAGGGGAGGTTCCGATGGAGTGTTTATCTGCAAAAACTCTCAGTGGAAGATCATTCAGAAACTCAGCAATAACAAACAGAATCACCATGTCTGCTCCTCTAGTCTATTCCTCAAGACACATGCAACAAACAAAGCCATCATCAACTTTCAATAACTGCATACAAGAAGAAGTAGCTCTTTAATTTCATATTCCAGGTTCAGATACACTTCAATTAACCATGTTGTTCTGTTCTGTGTTGTTTCCTTTTGCAGTGTATTAACACAACAAATTCTGCTTTCTATATCTGTATTCAGAAAAGGGAAAAGAAGGAATGACAAGAGATGCAGGTACTCAAAGTACACCTTATCTTAGTTCAACCAACCTTAGCACTCATATTACTCCAACCATCATAAAGAGACCAATAAAGTTTTCTCAGAACTCACCAAATTCAAATACCAAAACTGTTACTGAGGATCAGGTACGTCCTGCATCTTTCTCATATTTCAGTTATCACTCTTAACACTTTTGCATCAGATTCATTTTTCTTTGACCCTTGAATCATGAAAGCCATTAATACTGTCCTTTTAATGAATACCCAACATTCAAAAGGTAAAAATTTTAAAATATATGGTCCTTGTTTGTGGTATTCTTTTTCTTTAGTAGCATTGTTTCCCTTTTCTTACGAAGATATATTGTGCTTAAATCTTCACTGTGAATTTGATAAATTATTGGCTTAAGGTGTGTATACTTTCATCCAATGAATGCTATATATAGTATTAGCTCATTTTTACAGACATTAGATTTGAAGTGAAATATGATAAGATAATATAAAATGTATTTTTTTTACAAAGTTACAGTAATCAGTTATAACATTTTCACAGCTAAGAAAAAAGAATATTGTAAATAGTAAAAAAGAAAATAAATATTTGTACAATTTCATGAAACTTCAAGAACATTTAAGGCGATCTAATCATTTTATTATTAAACATTTAAAGACTCTAATAGTGTTAGTATTGCAACTTTGTTTCATTCTTAAATATAAAGTAAATAATCATTGATAAAAATTTAATATTTTTAACATATTCATAATTTATTTTATAATACTATTTATTAATTATCTCATACATCATTCACTTTTTAAGTTTGATAAAATTAAACTAACATGAAATAGAAAAATGCATATTGTAGATGAACTCAAGCATCTCAACCGAATATTTTTTTAGTGTTGTCTTTGATTGATATATTATAATTATTTTTAATATATTTAAAAATATTAAAATGAGTGCATAAGGACAAGAAAAAAATACCTAGAATATAGAATCAAAATTCTTATCGACCCAAAAAAGATCATTGCACCATTGATTAAAGGTGGAGTAGTTATGAATGTTACCACTACATGACAACCATATACTCAAAAAAGTGAGGTTTAGTTTATGAGCAAGTTGAAAAGTTAGAAATGAAAAATAGAAGAGAATAAATTAATTGGAGAAAGGTAGGCCAAGGGTGGGATTTTGAAGATAAGAGAATGAAATGTAGAAGATTACAAGCTTCCAAGGTGAAGTGTGTGGGGTCCCTCTTTCTCCTTCATCACCACATGCCACTCAACTTTTTCAGAATCTTTCTCTTACAACTAATAATGTATTTATAAAATGTCAAAATTTATTCATCAATTTAAATATTATTAATTTTATAAAAATATTTCTTCTCATATCAAATTTATTAAACCAATTTGAGAATAAGGTCTTTTAATATATTTCCAACCCTTCCTATTTTTGTGGGTATTTCTTGCAATTGTAATATATGTTATTATTCAATCACACATAAAAAATTGGAAAGGAAAAAAATGAACTTAGAAACAACTCTTGCTTATGTCTGTTCTCCAGCCACTGACATGTTATTAATCATGTATTTAATCACATGTAACTATATTTAATAAATTGTTTTTTGAACAAATATATTTTAAGTAGTAGTAATAATTATTTTCTTAATTGCACGATGGTATTAAACTTCTTATACTTACAAATTCATAGTTCAAATGTTTCCATTTTTCATAAGTATACTAGAGAATTTAGAATCTAAAGCAAATAACTTTGTCATGGATAACCGATAAAAAAAATGCCACACCACTGAGCATGTATGAAGGACCAGTTAATAACCGAAAGTGGATTAAATATTATTAACATTATTAGAAAAAACACATGCGTATGTGAGTTTTTATTTTATGATATAAAAAATTATTTAGATAAGTAATAATTTGATGTTAATTTTTGTTTTTATAATTGATTTAAATAAGTAGTTACTTTTTATATATCTCCTCATCATAATGGGTAGTGATGATATAGATGAGATTTTTTTTTCTCCAATAAACTTATTTTTTTAATATAAAACATAATTAAATATTTCTGAACTTTATGGGTATCTAAAAAGTTACGTTGATCCCTATTCACAAAAGACCAGTGTTCACAAGTTAGAATTTGGTTTTGGAAAAACTAAATTCTGATTTAATAAACAAGTTTATTTATGCAAATAAAGTTTAAAAACATTATATAACTTTTAAAAACGATAGACTTATCGATTGGGAAAAATTTCTTTACATCACTGAAAATTATTCTAATTTCACACACTAAAAATGGTAATGGAAATCAACTGTTTCATAAAGGGGATAGTGGGGTTCTTACCATAGTAAAAAATATTTTACTTTGATTATATTATAAAGTCACATTTAATATACGAATTTTTCTTTTTTATTCATTAATATATAATTTATTTGGGTTAAATATATATTATTTAAATGTGTTAGGGTGATTATTTGGTTACCTCTTTCGAATATATTTTCTTTGTTTTTATATCCTCTTATAATTGCATTGCAAATGCACGGGGATTAGGTGGACCCAAAACGTAAATATGAAGAATTGAACTTCCAAAAAACGTTGTAGTGTTTGTTTAAAAAGCTAATAAAAGAGATTTTAAATTATTAAATATTAATCGATGAATAGGTGGATAAAATGGATATAAGTTTATCTTACATAACATGTTTTATACAATATATTTACCTGTTTCAATATTTACGATAATTTTACAAAAAAACCATAAGATAATTTCTCATACTCAACTAATCTTTTTGTGTAAATTTACTTAAATCATTAGTCATTCTTAAGATTCTTGTATTTAAAACGTTATCTTGATTGGAGTTCGATATGACTTAAAAGAAATTCTTATTTAATTAAAGGAAAGATGTATAAAATGTTTTTAAGTGTCTGAAATATGATGCGATATCTTGTTTTTGGATGTATAGAAAATATCACAGCATATGAGATTTATATGTTTGGAGTTTGATTCAATCTTGTCACAATTTTATCTTTATAAAAAGTATTTTAATTAATTAAGAGATAAACTAGCATCTCAATTCTGAAATTGTGTGAAAATTTAAAGAGGAAAAAAATTGAATGAAAAAAAAAAACAAGAAAAACGAGTATAAG